>Ga0213863_10001122_pt1 | contig 19831 bp, 21 predicted proteins | sample PICome_8_FD_160128 | JGI IMG/M metagenome (GOLD analysis project Ga0213863, IMG submission 160128) | Coastal seawater microbial communities near Pivers Island, North Carolina, United States - PICO497 | ecosystem: Environmental > Aquatic > Marine > Coastal | place: USA: North Carolina... | reverse complement strand
TTGCTGGACATAAACTCCGTAGGGATGAAGCCTGCATTCAACTGCAATGGTACCAACCCTGGGAGCAAGCGTAGCAGATCTGAGGACGGGGCCGTTAATTACGCTTGGAGAAAGTTTTGGGCGATATGCAAAAGTTTTGTTTGGGGATTGAATGTTTTTATTTTCAACTAATGAAAATTTATCATTCTCTGGCGTAGATTTACTCAAAGTTATGATTTTGCTTCGCTTTTTATTCTTTTCCGCGTTTGAAAAAGAACCATCTTCTCTGGACCGATTTGGATCAATTTTAGGTTTTTCTGTTTCTAGCAACTCATTGGCATTAGCTTGCTTTTTTGGGGCTACCTGGCTTGAAGCAATTGGATTTGATTCTGCTTTTATTTCGTCTAGGGAATCTTGCTGTTTTTGAGCATTTACAATCTTTGCCGTTTTTAACTTTCCCGGTGAAATAGGGACATTGGAATTGATTTTTGTATCAAAATCTTCCGGGTTTGCGGCTTGCTGGTTTCTAAAAGAAAGGAGTTTGGAATTCTCGGGTTCGTGTTCCATTACCTCTGGATTTGCTTCAATAAAAGAAAATTCTTTAATCGATTTACTTTTATGTTTCCGAAGCTCCCACGATATTTGGGTAACCGGTTTCATGGGTGAAAGGATTTGAATTCTATCGATTGAAAAGAGTTGGTCGGCTCCAAGAATTAGACAAAGAAGAACGAAAGCTAAGATTAATCCACTGAGTATAGAGAAAAATCCACCTGAAGTAGGTTTGGGATATTTATTGTTATTCAAATTTAGGTTCCTCTTTATTTGAGGGCATACCAAACCCTGAAGAGATTTGTTCCGTTATCTCTTGGGCAGCGATTCGATTTCCATTCTTTTTGGATTTTTTCACCCATAAATTTGTTTGATCTAAATCATTTATCCAATCTCCAGAATTGAATAGATCAAGCGTGATCTCATTTCCGAATCCCTCTGCCATTATAAATTCTTTCAAGACTTCACTTTCCCTGAAATCGTCCCTGAAGATTCCATGCAGTTTCTTATTGGCCGCCCAGCATTCAATCACGGTCCCATAACCGACTTTCCCGACAACTTGACTGGAAGCACGAACCAAGTCGGGGAAATGGAAGGGAGAGTTCATCGGTAAAAAAACCACATTCCTGTTCGTTTTCATCTTCGGGAAGTCTCCGCAAATCACGAAATTTTGCTTCGAGTTCTTCAAGGTATTGAGGCATTTATATTGATACGCAATTCCCCCCGTTGAAACTAATACAAAGTCTTGTCCTTCATCTAGACCTAGCTGTGCCTTTATAACTCGTGGAGGTTGTTTAAATGGTCGATGGATTGGTTCGATCTGAACGCCGTCAGGATGGAGTTCACAAAAGGGCTTAACTTGTATCCTTAGATCAACCGAATCATAAATATTTTTAAGTCTTTGAGAAATCGAATACAATTTTTGATTCTTTTTAATAAGCGGTTGGTATATCCAGTCCCAGGTGAAGTTCTCTACCAGGGTACATTTTACCTTTAATAATTTAGCTACCTCGATTCCAATGGGTGAGATATCGCAGATGACATGGCAGGTTTCACTTTTAAGGAGAAAATCAAAAAGATTTTTTAGGCCATTGGTTGGGTCTTCTAAATATTTATGGAGTAAAGATACCGTCTCATCTAGATCAAAATGAAATGAGTCGGTTTGAACTAATCCAATATCAGTTCGGATTTGATAGTTCTTGAAATCAAGGGAAGCTTGAAGGTTATTCGTCCAAAAAAGATCAGGAAGACTGCTTACAATTATGAATTTGAACTCTTTATTTTCCGAATGAATCTCATTGATGATGGCCACGCTTCTAGTCGCGTGACCAAATCCGTGAGAGGAAACGAAATAGGCAATGGTTTGAGGTACATCTTTCAACGAATTAAATCCGAAATAACATCTCTAAATAACTTTGCATTTGCTCGGATATTTCATACCCAGAACTAGTTTTTTCAACCAGCTTTCTACATGGTTTAGAACTACCCCTTAAATCATAGCTTAAGATTTTAAAAGTTGATGAAGATAGCTTAGGCTCAAGGCTGGGTTCGATTCTAACTGGAACGCCAAAGGGTCCAAATGAACAATCCCAGGAACTTGCGGAAGCATTAAAATTTGGGCATAGGGAAGGATATCTCTGGGCAAAGTCTGTTGGCTTTTTGCTTTGAACTCTTACTTTCAGAATGACTGGTAAGGAATTAAGATAATCAAGAGGCTGGAGGAATGTTTTTTTTCTGTATTCGGAAAAAAAATGTAATGGATCAATGCCAACTAAATTAAATCCACTATAGTTACCATGCCTATTGCTTGTCTTGAAGCCCTTTTTATCAAACCAAGCCTGAAACTGATTGGTCAATCTCAACCCGATCTCAAAATGAAGGTTCGATCTAATCAGCGGGATTTTAAAAGAAGATGAATTCCCCATCCTTCCTAATGGCATAGCTTCACTCATTTTTACTCCAATTTTTATAGAGGGGGAAATTTCCGCAAGATGAGCATATAATGTATAGATGGACGGGACGACATTTGGGTGTTCCATGACAATATATTTCCCATAGGCGCTATGGCCTGAATTATAATTCACATAGGTTACAATACCTGCGAGGGCTGAAAATACTTGGTCCTGGGCCTGCCCACTTTTGTGTCTTTTAACCGGAAATAAATCAACGCCTTCGTGGAACTTATATCCGTTATTGCGGACACAGCCAAAGGCACCTGAGGAAAATGCTTTGTCGGGTCCGGTTTTTTGAAGAAAGGTAGAATATCCTAAACCTTGAGCAAAAGAAGGATTCGGTGTTGGCCAAGATAAGCGAAATTCAGGGGCAGGGGAGGATTTGAGAAAGTGAAAGGCTTGCAGGCTTAAGAATAAACACAGCAACCGAGTCATCGCTTTTCTTTCTGCAGTTCAGCTTGTAGATAAACGATGGATTGTCCAAGCTGCTCGTAAAGAAACCTGGCTTCTTGCTCATTCATTCTAGTTGATAAAATGAAAGGTAAAACGCCATTAGAAATAGTCCTTTCTATGGGATGGATTCCTAAGACTTGACCATTGGCTACGAGTTGTAACCTTCTTCCTAAGTTACTGGATGTCTCCTTCTGCACATAAAAAGAACTTCTTCTGTCCAGGCTCAACCAGATTGCAAATACCCTATCTTTTTCATCATCGGAGAAAATATTTTGAACGGTACCGATTTGAATACCCTTTATATCATATTCGTCGAATAATGGAATCGGAGAAGATCCTTCCATGTATATCTTAGGTCGCATGGTAATTTTTGATTGATCGAAATTACGCTCCCTACAGGACTGAATTCCAAGCACAAGAACCACAATCGAAAAACGAAAAAATATATTGGAGGAACACATAAAAGAGCTTGTTTCTTCTTAGTTTACTAACAATCCATCATTAAATAAAGATTGGTTGTATAAAGTATGAAGGTTTACATTATTCAATTAAATGGAAGAGAGCGAGGAATTAACAACTAAAAAGACAATGAATGGCATAGCTTCTATGGTTATGGATTTGCAACCTAAACTTGTCGCTAGTTTTGATCCCAATGAGGGTGATAAGTTGATCAAGTCGGTAAACCTTATGGTTCACGCTATGCAGCTTCTTGAAATCCCGCTTCTGGTAACTGAGCAAGCGCCTGAAAAACTAGGTCATACTCTACCCCAAGTTTTTGATGGGTTGCCCAACCCTTTGTTTTTCCAAAAGGATACTTTTTCAGCCTTTGGCTCCGAATCCTTTTGTCAATGGGTTGAAGATCACGAAATTGAACAATTACTTTTATCAGGTGTTGAAACTTCCATCTGTATCTACCTTACTGCTTTAGATGCGATATCCAGGAATCTTGGGGTTACTATTCTTTCTGATTGTGTGGCCTCAAGAAGATCAGATGATGGTGCTGATGCCCTTAGAGAGCTAAGAGATGCAGGGGTCCATATTTTAGGCGTTGAGACCGTACTATACTCTATCATGAGTTCTTCCTCGCATCCAAAATTTAGGGGAATCTCAAAATTAGTTAGAGCAAGGTAGTCATTAATTTCCTTATAACATGCTTGCCACCACCACATCTGCCACTCTTCTAGGGGTTCAAGCCTTAGAGGTAACCGTGGAAGCCAACGGGGGAGAAAAAGGAGAACCTCGTTGTATCTTGGTTGGACTCCCTGATGCAACCGTCAAGGAATCGATGGATCGCGTTTTTTCTTCCATGTCAAATTCCGGATTTACTCATCCTCGTACAAAGGTAACTATTAATTTAGCTCCGGGAGATTTGAAGAAAGAGGGAGCTTCTTTTGACTTGCCCATTGCCTTAACTCTCTTGTCTGCAATTGGTAGCCTTGAATCCTCTAAATTGAATGATTTTGTTCTTGCGGGGGAGCTTGGTTTATCGGGAGAGATTCGGAAGGTACGTGGTGCACTTGCGATGGCTATGATGGCTCGTGAAATAGGTAAGAACGGCATCGTCTTACCCAAGGAATCAGCGTGGGAAGCCTCCTTAGTTGAAGGCATATCTGTATACCCAGTTGAGTCTTTGTCTGAAGCTGTTGACTTCTTCTCAGGTAAACAACCAATTTCGCCCTTACAAAAGGAAGAGAGTCCTTACCTTGTATCTTCGACCCGAAAGCACCCGTTGGATTTCAGTGAAATCAAAGGGCAATTGAAACTTAAAAGGGCAGTGGAGGTTGCAGTTGCTGGGGGGCATAACTTGCTAATGCTTGGCCCACCCGGATCTGGGAAATCAATGGTGGCAAAAAGAATTCCATCCATTCTACCACCACCCACTCTGGATGAATACCTTGAGGTTTTGAATATTTTTTCGATCGGTGGTCTCTCATCAAGTTTGCATGGAAATGGAATGGGAAGACCGATTCGTTGTCCCCATCACACAATCAGCGATGTCGGGCTTCTCGGTGGAGGCACAAAGCCCGGTCCTGGTGAAATTTCTTTGGCTCACAATGGTATTCTTTTTATGGATGAATTACCTGAGTTTAAAAGGTCAGCCTTAGAAGTTTTAAGGCAACCACTTGAAGATGGTGAAGTTACGATTTCAAGAAGTGCAGGAAAGGTTACTTTGCCTTGTGAGTTTATGTTAGTATCGGCAATGAATCCTTGCCCTTGCGGATATCTCGGAGATGAATCAAAAACTTGCCGTTGCTCCATTCCTCAAATTCAAAGGTATCGGAACAAGATAAGTGGTCCTCTTCTCGACCGAATTGACATTCATGTCGAGGCACCGGCAGTGAAAATTGAAGAGTTGAGGTCTGGTGCAAAAGGCGAATCTTCCAGTCAGGTTAGTGCGCGTATTGCCGCATGCAGGGAAAGGCAGAGCCAAAGATTTGCTCTTGGACCGTGCAAAACAAATTCTGGGATGACGGAGAAATTAATGGAAGAACATTGTGTGATCTCCGATGAAAACATGAAACTTCTCACCATGGCCATGGAGCGCCTCTCTTTATCAGCGCGTGCCTATGGGAAAATATTAAAAGTATCTAGGACCATAGCTGATATTGAATGTTCAGAGGATATAGAAAAAGAACATTTGCTTGAAGCTATTCAATACCGTGATTTAGACCGATTTTTAAACTAAAAACTTTACATTTTATCTTCTCCCTATTTTATTTATTAAATTAACCCATAAATCTTATAAATTATGAATATAGCAGAGGATACGAGTATTAAAGATCTTCAACGATTAAAAAAGAAAATTGAAAAGCAGATAAATGCTAAAAAAAATAAGAAGGTTAAGAAGGAAAATTTTTACAATCATATCAAAGATGATCATAAAAAACATCTTCGCGGTGATGGTCGTAAGCTTTTTAGAAGTGTTGTGGACTACTTGGAATGTTACATCAATGGCTTGCCACCTATTGCCAAGTCTGAGTTTTATACCCGTTTTGGCGTAGAGAGTAAGAGAAAGAAAATAACCCCTGAAGTTGTCTCAGAGGTTAAGGGTCTGCTTAGTGGTGGAAAAACACTCAAGGAAGCTTCGGAGGTAGTCGGTGTTTCCATTGCTAGTTGCCAAAAAATTAAAAAAGGCGACTACGACTCCTAAATAGGACCCGGTCTTATATTTTGTTTTTTTGCTTTGGTACGCAAAATAAAAGGAATTTATTATTTAAATCGTGCCGAGGCTATTGACTATTTAATTCAAGCTTATTCCCTAAAGTGGTGTAACACTCGATGGTCTTCCGGACAGGTTAGGATAAGTTGGGAAACTTCAGCAGGAAAGTTAAGTACCATGAGGGTTCTTGCTTACAAGACTCCAGGTAGTAAAGTAATCAGATTGAAAAAAGATGAGTTGGACGCTTTTTTCGGAGCTTGAAACCTGTAAGAGGTTAGATTTTAGGTCGTTGGTTTAAAGCTCGTCTTCATCCTCGGGAATATCAAGCTTGTGCATAGTGGTATCTTCCCCTTTTGAGTCGACGGTGATAACCTTAATGATTTTGCAATCCTTACCTTGTGCTTGAAATCTTTTGGGTTCTCCATCAGGTCCAATAATTTGAAGAAGACCTGGCTTCTTATTGATCTCGACACATTCAAGTAGGTCTTTGCCATTATATCCCTCTTCATGGGATGTGGAATAAAGTCCATCGGGGTGAACAAAACAAACAATTCTACCATATCTTATGGTAGCCCCACGCTTGTGGCGCACCACATCACCCTTCTCGAATGTTTTCTTGGCAAATAATTGTTTTCTTGGCGTATAAAGTTTTAATTTGGATCTTTTGGTTCTAAAACTTCGCATTCCATCCGAGCCCTTTTCTAAAGGAACCAATTCATCTGGATGGATTTCCACGCACTCCATCGTTGGATCACCAGGATTATCATCAAGGATCATCAGGACCTCACCACATCTTTTCTTGCCCTTTGAGGACACGGTCTCTTTGACGTGATCGCCAATTTCAATAGCTTTTTTCTTTTTTTTCTTTTTGGTGGAAAGGCTCATGATTAGTAAACTATTTCATGGAACCGGTTAATGCCAATCTTTTTTGCCTGCATTCAGAACAAATACAAAATTTTCCATGTCCAAAGTCTCCGGGTATATTCAGATCTTCGATATTTATACTCTCCTCTTTTTCTTTTGTTTCCGATTGAGATAAAGTCCCTTCCTGCTTGGCTAACTCCCGCTCTTTCCTTTGTTGCTCCCTTAATTCGATGATTTTTTTACCCATCTCAAACCTGAAAGCAACGCATTGCTTGAAGTCCGTCTTTTCCATATCAATGGTTGCTTGTAATTTCGAAGACTCAGAAGGGGAGACCAGCAGGGTAGTGCCCCTGATTGCTTTGGCCACGACTTCTTTACCAGCTGCAAATGGGGTGGATGCCATCACTTCATTTTGTTTTCCGATTAACTTGAAGACAATTTCTTCCTCAATGCTGACATTTTTCAGAGGGAAAACAGAACGCGGTATATTTTCCCAATGATTCACCGCCTTTAATAATTCATCCGAAAAACTTGGTTTTGTAGGAGTTGATTCTTGAATTATTTGGGGCTCAGGTTTCTCGGGAATCATTTCAGGTTCCGAAGGAGATGGTGGCACTATCGGTGCTTTGGCAATTTCTTTTGTTGGAAGGGGTGATGGTGGATCGGTCTCCGCTTTGGATACTATATCTTTCGATTCCTTTGTATTTAGCTCTTCAACTTCAGGTTCGGGTTGCTGAGGTTCGCAACTCAAGAACAATAAAAAGGGTAGGAAAATAAAAAATTTATAAATTTGCATTGTATTGTCCCACTAAAATGAGATGTATATTGCAAGAACATAAGTTTTTTTATGGATTTCTTTCAAGTGGTAATTTTCAACCTTAAAATATGAATAAAACAAAGCTGATATTGTTTAATCTTCTTTTTTGGAAATTAACGGCTGTAATATCGTTGATTTTCGAAACCAGAGGGGTGTTTATCACTCTAATTGCATCTGTAGGAGTGTTATTCAATTTATTTGCTTTACTTCAAAATCTTTGGAGCAACCGGGGGAAAGTAGAAAAAATTGAACCAATGAGCGAAGAAAAAGCTGCGGTAATGAGTGATCTCGATAATGAACTCAAAAGAAGGAAGAACGAGGACGTTATTCTCCGTAACTAAAAATGTATAGGATTTCTCCCACTGATACTTCCCGTCTACCGCCTGGTATTCCTTTCATAATAGGCAATGAAGCGGCAGAGAGGTTTTCATTTTATGGGATGCGCAGCATTTTGCTGGCTTACATGACTCTGTACTTAGTTCAACCAGATGGAACAAACCATATGTTTGGAACCAAAGAAGCTGAGGCTTGGATTCATTTATTTGTGGGTTCAGCATATTTCTTTCCTATTTTTGGAGGTATTTTAGCAGATGCTTATTGGGGTAAATTCAAGACCATCATGCTGCTTTCCATTTGTTATTGCCTGGGGCATGCTTGTTTAGCGTTTATGGGCGTCTGGGGAGACTCTCGAGTCTGGTTGTTGTTGGGACTTAGCTTAATAGCCCTAGGCTCCGGAGGTATTAAGCCTTGCGTCTCTTCCCATGTCGGTGATCAATTCTGTAAAAGAAACAAACATCTAATCTCGAAGGTTTTTGGTTGGTTTTATTTCTCGATTAATTTTGGTGCTTTTATGTCCGGTTTACTTACGCCTTTTTTGCTGGAAGCCGCCCGTATTGAAGGGTCTCTTGGTGAACTCATTTATCCCTATGTTTCAGGAATAGTTGGACAAAAGGAGGCTGGGGAAACCATTTTCGGTCCTCATTATGCTTTTGGTTTGCCTGGGGTTCTGATGGCGATTGCAACTTTTGTATTCTGGATGGGAAGAAAAGACTTTGCTCATATTCCACCCCGTGGAAAAGCATTTTTTGTCGATACTTTTTCTAAGGAAAATATGCTAATCTTAGCACGATTAGCCTCGATATTTTCTTTTGTAATTCTTTTCTGGGCCTTGTTTGATCAAATTGGAACTCTCTGGCAAGTACAAGCCCGTGAGCTTGACCGAACCTTACCTGATTGGATTCCTTTATTTGGTGGTATGGAGATGCTTGCTGCCCAGGTCTCTGCAGTTTGGAATCCATTATTTATTTTGCTTTTGATACCAGTTTTTTCATATTTCATCTATCCCTTTTTAGGAAGATTTATAGAAATTACCCCCCTAGCTAAGATTGCGGCGGGCTTATGGGTTGCGGGATTGGCTTTTGCTATGGTGTCTATTATTCAAATTCAAGTCGATGCTGGTTATACTCCAAGTGTATTCTGGCAAGTTCTGGCTTGCCTGGTTCTTACTGCTGCGGAGGTACTCGTATCGATTACATGCTTGGAGTTTGCCTACACCCAAGCCCCACATTCGATGAAGTCAGTGATTATGGCTCTTTTTCTTTTGACTGTATCTCTCGGGAACTATCTAGCTTCGGGGCTTAAATTCCTGCTAGTTGATAGTCAAGGGCATCCCCTACTGCTCGGTGCGGACGAGTTTTGGTTTTGGACAATTCTTGTCTGCATAGCTGCATTTTCTTTTAAATTTGTTGCCTCGCGATATGAGGAGATCGATCACTTTCAATAAGTGATAGGATCGATTAGGTAATTTTTATATCTCTTACGAATGCACAACCATCGAGCCTGGATATTCTTGAGATAATTTTCTTTTTTATAAAAGAAAGCTCCTGTTTTACAGGTCCATTTGCTGCCCGTAAGAAAAGAGTTCCATTCGAACTAAGTTTTTCGGGTGCACACCGAGATGATAATTTAGTTCCCACAATTTTATTCCACTCCTGAGAAATGACTTGTTCAGGTGAATTTTTAGTGCCAATGGACCATTCATCCCAAATCTTTTCAATCACATCTGAGATGGAGGAAGGGGACGATAAAAACATGGTATTGTCCGAAGCAGGTAATTTCATGAATTCTGCGACCAAGTCAATTTGAGGTGCCTTATTTTTCTTTCTGAAGCCCATATTTATTTAACAAAGCAAAAATATACTTCTGTATGGAAGTCAATGATGTTAGATAATTCTTATGATAGTAAAACCAAGAATTAAAGGTTTCGTTTGTATAACCGCACACCCTCATGGATGTTTTGAGAATGTAATCGATCAAATTAGCCATGCTGAAAAAAATCCTACCGTGAACATGAAGAAGCCAAAAAGAGTCTTGGTTATTGGTGCCTCAACCGGTTATGGTCTTTCTAGTCGAATTTCAGCATCTTTTTCTGCCCAAGCAGAAACCTTGGGGGTTTATTTTGAAAGACCACCCAAGGAGGATAAACCTGCAAGCCCTGGATTTTACAATTCCTTAGCTTTTTCTAAATTAGCGAGAGAAAAGGGGATCGCCACTGTAGATGTAAATGGCGATGCATTTTCGGATGAATGCAAGGAGGAAGTGATTATGAAAGCCAAGGAAATGGGCCAATTCGATTTAATCATATATAGCCTGGCTTCTCCGCGAAGAACGGATCCGAAAGATGGTACTACATATCGGGCTTGCTTGAAACCAATCGGATCCATTTACAAAAATAAAACTCTCAATACGGACAAGGAAGAGGTTAAAGAAATAGTTATAAACCCCGCGACTGAGGATGAAGTTTATAGCACCGAGCGTGTCATGGGTGGCTATGACTGGTGCAGTTGGACAGAAAAGCTTCTAGAGGCAGACCTTTTGGCACCTGGCTGTATGAACCTCGCTTACTCCTACATCGGTCCTGAAGTGACTCGGGCGATTTATCGAAATGGTACCATAGGAAAGGCGAAGGAGCATTTAGAGCAAAGCGGACGCAAGCTGGACACTTTATTGAGTGAGTCGGTGAATGGGCGTTCCTTCGTTTCGGTTAACAAAGCAGTGGTAACCCAGGCAAGTTCAGCTATTCCGGTTGTCCCACTGTATGTTTCTATCCTGTTCAAGATAATGAGGGCAGCTGGTTCCCATGAAGGTTGTATCGAACAGACTACCCGTTTATTCAATCGCTTCCTTTATGAGGGTGCCCCTGAGATTCCTCTTGATGAACATAATAGAATTCGACTGGATGATTGGGAAATGGAAGATTCAATTCAGCAAGAAATTATCAAATTATGGCCTCAAGTTAATTCAGAAAACCTGCATGCATTAACTGCTTTTTCGGATTACCAAAAGGAGTTTTTAAAACTATTTGGATTCGGCCATTCCAGAGTCGATTATGAGAAGGAAGTCGATTTGATCAATCCATTCTAAGTTTTTCGGATCAAGAAAAAAACGGGGGAGTTTTCCTTCACCGAAGCCTCGATCCTTTGATGCTCTAGTGTGTTCTGTTGAATCCAGTGAGTGATCCCATTGAATTCATCTTTTCCTCCGTGGTGACCTCGGTAGGAAATGACTGAGATGATACCATCGTTCGTGAGCCAAGCGTAGGCTTCCTTTATTGCCTGAAGCGATTTTTGGGCATCTGTAATCACCGACTTGTCCGAGCCTGGCAAATATCCCAAATTGAATGTAAAAGCACGAATTTGACCTTTCAGGCTACGAGGAAGGTGCACTGGAAACCTAGTGTGGCAGTCCCTAATCAATTTGAAATTCTGATATTTACCGCTCTGAGTAAGCAAGCGTTGAGTACTTGAAATAGCATCCTCTTGAATATCAAAGCCGTAAACTTTACCTTGCAGACCAACCAACTTGGAGAGCTGGAGCGAGTCCCAACCGTTTCCTATGGTCATATCGACGCAGCAATCATTGAGTTGAACTTCTTGACTCCATACCTGATGAGCTTTTTCGGTAAGTTTCATATCTATCCTTACAATTAACTTTGAAATCTATTTAAGTTTAGGTGATCGGGTAGGGGTCTTTTTTCTAATATAAATTCGACTAGTTTCAGGGCGTAGAGTGGAATCGTAGTGGCCCCTCTTGATCCAAAGCCGTTGAAGATAATGACCTTTTGGTTTTGGGGGTGCGGACCGATGATGGGGTTTCGATCCCGAGTTCCATTGCGAACGCCACTACCATGGGACAGGAGTTCCAATGAATTAAGATTTAAGAAATCTAAGTCATTTAATATTTTTTTCTTCCCCTCGGCAGTTGGCCCTTTTTCAAGACCTGAATGATCCCATGTTGAGCCAGCTAAGAAACTGGTCGAACTTTGAGGGATTGCCCAGGTGCCATTACTGGCGGCAAATGAAAGCTTTTTTTCGATCTCCAGAATCTCTCCGCGTACGGGTGCAAAGGGAAGGTAAGAAAACCATGGATTCTGAGCAGATCTAAAACCTTCACAGAATATGATGATATCGTAACCTTGATCATCATAATTATGGGAACCCTGTTTCCATTGACCAGATTCAATCAATGAATGTTTAGAGAATTCTAAAAAGGATTGAATTCGAAGTCGTAAGCATTTGGTAATTCCAATCCCAAAAGGAGCTTTCATGGTGGTCTCTTTAGGATCAATAATTTCTGCTTTTTCATAGAAATTAGAAATCTTGCTTGGATTAGATTTCCAAATATTTGCCTGTTCCTGATTTCTGAAAATTCGATGGAGCGATAGATTTTCATAAATAGATTCTCCAAACTTTCGAGAAAAGAAATCATTGAGTTTACGAATTGCCTGCAAACATTTCTCAATATCAAAGGGAGGGTTGAGCTTGGGCCCAATGAGGGGATTTACTAATCCTGCGGCAATAGGACTGGCATGATGAGGTAGGTCAGCTTCAGCTACATGTACAGTTGTCCCGTGCTTTGCAAAGGTTTGAGCAAGGATAGCACCAGCTAACCCATGTCCTACTATCAAAATCCTATTATTCAAAATTGAGAAATATGGTGTAAATCATGTTGCGACTAATTATTTAATACGCGAGTCTCTTTACCTTGAAAGTTAGAATTTCTGTTATCTTAATTGTAATATTTTTAATGGTACTTTTCTTGAGTACCGAGCAGGGCCAATTTTCTAAATCCATTCTTCAGTCTAAAGATGAGGAATTCAATCGGGATGGTTTCGTGAAAGAAGATAAATCCATCATAGTTTCAATCGAGAATGAAAGTACGAAGATAGAATCTTCGCAGCCATTAGATATCGCTAATTTCTTGAGCAGTAAAAAGTTTCATGATTTTTCATTACGATTTTCCTCTCCTCGGGAAATGAGTGATTTTTTAGAAAATATAGACAATAAAGGGCTCCGTTTACTTGCCTCATTGCCTCAGATTTCTACCGCCCGTGTTCGGGTTATTGATCCGGCTCTTGCATCTCGGTTTCTTCAAGAGGAAGATTCCATATCTAGGTTGGAGATAAATCAGCCTATATATCAGCCGAGAGAACCCCGACTTTCTGAGAAAATAAATAGCTCAAAACTTGTTCGGACTGTAGGAGAATCCCTAGGTTTAGATGAGGAAAGACTTGATTGGGGTAGGGGCGTAACACTCGCAGTGCTTGATTCTGGTGTTGATTTTTCTCATCCTTCGTTGTCGCATGTTGATCATGAGCAAATCTCTCTTATACAAAGCTCCGAATCGGTTGGGAGAGCTAATGGTCATGGTACTGCTATAAGCTCGATCATTGCTGGAATTACAGAAGATTTCCAAGGAATAGCCCCGAGTGCAAAAATATTGTCGATTCAAGTTCTTGACGAACAAGGTATCGGGGATGTTTTCACTTTAGCGGAAGCTATTGTGACTGCTGTAGATAAGGGTAGTGAGGTAATAAATCTTAGCTTAGGAGGAGATACTCCGAGCTCTGTTCTCCATAGTGCGATCAAGTATGCGTCCTCCAAAGATGTCCTAATGGTAGCTGCTAGCGGAAATGATGGGTTCCGGGGTGTTTCTTATCCAGCTCGTTATGATGAAGTAATTGGAGTTGGAGCCCTCGACAGTGATGAACGAGTGGCAAATTTCTCCAACTATGGAGAGGGAATTGATATTGTGGCTCCTGGAGTCGGTATACTTAGTGCCTGGGCAGAAGATGAATATACTTTATTTGACGGTACATCATCGGCAGCTGCCGTAGTAACCGGTGCTTTAGTTTCTGAAATATCAAGGAGTCAAGGGGTATCCTCTAGTCAGATTAAAGATTTGATACTTAAACTAACTAATGAAATCGATAAACCAGGTTTTGATGAATCGAGCGGAAATGGAGCCTTGAATCTAAACAGGGTCATCCATCGTAACACTCTAGATTACAACGATGGTGCTGTGGTTGGCTATTATTTTCCACCTGAGAATTTAAAGAATCTTGGTTCGAGTGGCACCGTTCCTTTTACCGTGACGGTACAAAACCAAGGGACTTCATGGATAAACAGTATGAATTTGAATGTTGAATACCGTGGTTTGGCCAAAAATTACTTCTTTTCTAACCTAAGCCCTGGCCAAACTCGCAGTGAGCAATTGTTTATTGAAGTGGGAAAAGGGAAAGAAGGCTTTGAAATTAGAAGTTCCTTGGAACTTAATGATCAAGTTGACAAAAACCCAAGGAATAATCTTCGTAGCAGTATGCTGAAATTGCCGACAAGAGAATAAATCAAGCAGCGTTGCGTTTGTTAACGGGAATGTTGGAAATCTTGGGCTTGGATTTACCTTTTACAACACCCGCAGAAATCACAACTTGAACCGGATCTTCAATAGATGGTAGATCATACATAATATCGAGCATGATATCTTCCATGATCGATCTTAAAGCCCGGGCACCGGTTTTCATCAGCAGTGCTTTCTCCGCTATAGCTAGGATGGCTTCCCGAGTAAATCGAAGTTCCGCACCCTCCATAAGGAAAAGCTTTTGGTACTGTTTCAACAAAGAATTCTTGGTGTCACGGAGAACTTTCACAAGTTCGGCACGGCTTAGTTCCTCTAAGAGGGAGAGGACAGGTAAGCGTCCAATAAATTCTGGTATGAGACCGTACTTAACCAAATCTTCGGGCCTTACTTCAGCCAGAAGTTCTGCAGTTTCTTTGGGAGTTTCAGAAGAAAAGCCAAGTGTTTTTGAACTTATTCGTTGTTCAATAATTTGATCTAAGTCAACAAAAGCACCGCCGCAGATAAAAAGAATGTTGGCGGTGTCGAGTTGAATGTATTCCTGGTTCGGGTGCTTGCGTCCTCCCTGCGGGGGAACATTACAAATAGTACCCTCTAAAATTTTAAGTAAGGCTTGCTGCACGCCTTCACCGGAGACATCGCGGGTAATGGAAACATTGTCGGTCTTTCTTCCAATTTTATCGATTTCATCCACATAAATGATTCCACATTGAGCTTTTTCAACATCCTGGTCAGCAGACTGCAAAAGCCTCAGCACAATATTTTCTACATCATCACCCACATAACCAGCTTCGGTTAAGGTTGTAGCATCAGCTATTGCAAAGGGCACATCCAATAATTTTGCTAATGTTCTGGCTAAATAAGTCTTTCCACTTCCAGTTGGTCCTATGAGTAAAACATTACTTTTTTCAATTTCAATATCATCCAATTCCCCGCTCATAAAAGACTTTGCGTTGTCGGTGGTTCCAATTCCAAGCTCAGAGGAGAGTCTTTTATAGTGGTTGTGAACGGCGACGGAAAGTACCTTCTTGGCATGTTCTTGCCCAATTACATGGCGATCCAAGTGTTCTTTGATTGCTTGTGGCTTTTGTAAGTTAAAGAACGGCTTTGCTGAAGAAGTCTTCTTTTTCTTTTCCTGCTCACCAAGTTCACGGTCTACAATCGTCTTACAGACTCGAACGCAAGAATCACAAATAAATACATTCGCTGGCCCGGCTATCATTTTTTTTACTTCTTGCTGTGGCTTTCCACAGAAGGAACAAAAATTGATTTTTGAAGGCTTGGCCAAAACGACTTATTTTGTAGGTTTTTGAGAAATCACTTCATCGACGAGACCGTAATCCTTCGCCTCATCGGCGGTCATGTAGTAATCGCGGTCCGAGTCTTTTTCAATCTGCTCAACTTCTTTTCCGCTGTGCTTGGATAGAATGTCATTGATGGTTTTTCTCCACCTCAGGATCTCTTTTGCAGCGATCGAGATATCAGAAGTTTGTCCACCTGCTCCACCACTAGGTTGGTGGATCATTACCCTGCTATTGGGCAGTGCATACCTCTTGCCCGGGGTGCCCGCTGAAAGCAAAACAGTACTCATACTAGCCGTCATGCCAATGCAGTAGGTAACAATATCGCACTGCATGAAATTCAAAGTGTCGTAGATTGCCATCCCGTCCGAAACGCTGCCACCGGGTGAATTGATGTAGACATGGATATCTTTTTTTGGATCTTCCATTTGCAGAAATAAGAGTTGGGCAATGATGGAATTAGCCACGAAGTCATCGATCGGCGTTCCAATAAAAACAATTCGGTCTCGCAAGAGCCGACTGTAGATATCCCAAGATCGCTCTTGGCGACCTTCTCTTTCATAAACATGTGGTAGTGGTAAGTAAGCTCCCATAATTAATATGCGTATTAGTTTGTAGGCTCTTCTTCAATTTCGCAAACTTTCTCGGTTCCCATTGAGGCTACGAGTTCGAGTGTTTTATCATGCAGAATATCCAGTCGAAAGCGGTTGAGTCTAACTCGATCCTGAGACAACTCCTTCACATATTCTGCAGGGTCTTTTCTCAACATCATTGCTTCTCTAGTTGCAGCTTGAGCAAGATCTTCATTTTTAACTTCTACTTTTTCCTTTTCGGCAATTCTTCCAAGGGTAATAGTTAATTTGACCCGAGCTTCAGCTTGGGTCTGAGATTGCTTCCAGAGTTCATCCCTTTTTTCTTCGATCTCTTCCTGCTTGGCACCACTTTGTAAAGCTCTTTGGGCATTGCCTTGGAAAATATTTTTGGATTCATCCTCTACCGCTTGCTGGGGTAATGGGAAATCAGGCATTTCAAGAATCTTTTGAGTAACTTGTTGCCGTTTTGCATTCAAGTTTTCCTGTTCTTTCCTAGACTTCAGGTCATCCTTAATTCTTTCTTTTAAAGAATCTAAGTTTTCGACCTTCAGGGATTCGAGAAATTCTTTACTGTTTGGATCCGGAGATTTTTTTTGTCGTACTTCATGAACTTCGAGGCTGTAGGAAACTGTTTTTCCTGCAATTGGAGCCAGCTCAAAGTCCTCTTCAAATTTTGCTTCTATTTCAGCTTTTTCATCCTTTGCCATACCAATAATCGCTTGTGCGATCGCGTCCACCCCAAGTCCTTTTTCCTGACCCGCTTCCTCCCAGGTATTACTTTGTTTTCCATACATTGGTTTGTCTGGCACAAGTTCGGCTACTGATTCTTCACCCATTTTTCCCTCGTATGAACATTTTACATAATCCCCTTTTTCTGCCTTTCGTTCTACGACATCGAAAGATGCCCGTTGATCACAGAGTGATTGTAATTCTTTGGCGACATCATCTTCATTAATTTCGATGGGTTGAATATCGAGTTCAAACTTTTCATATTCTGGAAGTTCAAAATCAGGCTCGACATCAATAGTAACTTCAACCGTTGCGGGAGATTTTGGATCGAGTTCGCCGGGGTCGACTTTCAAAATGGAATGGATTCTTAAATCTTTTTCCGCCAATACCGCTTCATAAGCTTCGGTTGATATTTTCCGATTGAGCTCATCTTTGAGTTCTCGGGAGAACTTTTTTCGAATGACCGCAGTTGGAGCTTTCCCTTTTCTGAATCCAGGAATGTTGGCAACGCGACTTATTTCGTGACAAGCTTGGCTTTCTTTCTTCGAGACCTCAGTGGCGTCGAAGCTAACGGTGGCAATTTTGCGAGCGGTGCCCGCTTCCTTAATTTCTAAGTTCACTTTGTAAATGAATAAATGATGTTTTTTGTAAGAGCCCAGATCGTGCTCAAAGAAATAATCCTAAAAAAAACATCCCCTTTGGTCAATGAGATTACCTTTGTATTCTTACCTTTTCAATGGTTGCCACGGGGCGACTCGTGCCTTTGCGATAAGTGACGAGTTTTTTCTAAATAATTGCAAAGTTTTCCTGATCTCGATCGGTTTTATATCCTTAATTTGAATAATGAATTCATGAGTTTTAGAGTTTTTACCGATAACCCTTTGGATTCTTTCATCTAAATAAAACTCTAATTGAGCTGTATTTTTCTCGGGTTGGAGTAAGAGGTAAATCTCGGAAGCACGAAAATAATCGATAGACCCTGACTGGATGTTTTTCTCTACGAGTACGAATAATCTTTCGGATCTAAAATTTCCAGTTGTCTCTACCACCCAACTGCTGGAATTTTCACTTCCATTTAAGATCGACTGGTTGTAATCATGGAAAACTACAATGCCGTGGGGTAAGTCTTTTTGAGCTTCAAAGGGCAGGGGAGGGAATGCTTTTTGATCAGCAGCTGTTTGTCCAGAATTGTAGTTCCCTGGTCTCTCTTTTGCTTTGATTTCCTTTTGGTTAAACGCATATCGAACCAGCATCGACGAACAAGCCACTCCAATTGCAATCCCAATCCAAATGGTAAGGCGTCTCTCTTTTTTGCTTAAGGACATTTTATTTCTTCGTGCTTGGCTTGAAATGAATCTTCAAATAGGCAAGGGGTCATGCTTTCATCAAGTACTAAAATTCGCGTCCGTTATGAGGAGACCGATCAGATGGGGGTGGTTTATCATGCGAAGTATTTTAACTGGTTTGAGGTGGCGAGAATCCAACTCTTAGACGAAATTGGGATTCCTTACAAGGAATTGGAGAAAGAAGGGTATTTTTTACCGGTTCTGTCCTGCTCTGCGATTTTTAAGCACCCCGCTCATTTCGATGACCGGCTAATCATAAAGCTTGAGATTGCCTTGGCTTCATTATTGAGGCTGAAAGTGGCTTATGAAGTATGGCGAAAGGATTTAATGATTGCGACAGGTACGACCGAACACGCATTTATTTCGAAGGATGGAAAAGTGATTCGACCGCCAGCATCCTTTGTTACATTACTTGAGGGAACCGATTCTTAATTTAGAAGTTTGGCTCAAGTCTTGAAATTTCGATGACTTCATCAGAAATTTCCTCTGGTGAAAGATCATCGGTTTCAATCTGGTGATTTGCAGATTGGTAAATCGGGCTTCGTTCATCTAATAATTGAGCAATTTTTCGCACTTGATCTCTACCGCTTAATAGGGGCCGGTTCTCTTTTTCTGTGACTCTTTTCAATATTTCACTTTTGGAAGCAGAGAGGCATATTACGACTCCTTTCTTTTTCAGTTCATCCATCATTCCATCCGCAATACATAATCCACCCCCGCAAGAAATTATGGCTGGAGCCAAGGGGAGGTGGTTTTCGATAAAGTTCTTTTCCTGCGAACGAAAAAAATCTTCTCCCATTTCCTTAAAAATTTCTGGAATGCACCTTTTTAATTTAGATTCAATCCAAGTATCGGAATCGATGTGAGTAATCCCTAATTTTTCTGAAACTAATTGACCTACGGTACTTTTACCAGTTCCCATCATTCCTACTAAAAATAATAATTCACTCATATTTTTTACGGGTGCTTTAGCTAACGGTTAAAAGTTTAGTAATGAGCTTGCGAACAGGAATGGGAAATTGAATAATATATTCATGAGTAATGAGTCTTTCGAAGTTTCCGTCAAAGGTGTAATGCCCACCTCCAATGGGTGTGCTATATTTCTAGGTAATGACCAAAAGACTTTCGTTATATATGTCGACCCTGCAATTGGAAATGCAATTAATATGACCATTAATCAGGTTAAGAAAGAAAGACCCTTAACTCATGATCTAATTGGTTTAATACTGAAAGGCTTAGAGACATCAATTGAAAGAGTATTAATCAATGACGTGGACGAGGGCACCTTTTTTGCTCGTATAATCTTGAGAATGGAGAATGAACTGGGAAAAAAAATAATTGAACTGGATGCTAGGCCGAGCGACTCCATTAATGGAGTCGCTCGGCCTAGCA
>Ga0213863_10001117_pt1 | contig 19870 bp, 15 predicted proteins | sample PICome_8_FD_160128 | JGI IMG/M metagenome (GOLD analysis project Ga0213863, IMG submission 160128) | Coastal seawater microbial communities near Pivers Island, North Carolina, United States - PICO497 | ecosystem: Environmental > Aquatic > Marine > Coastal | place: USA: North Carolina... | reverse complement strand
AAGAATCAATTTCATGAGAAAAGCTGAACAAAGGACAAAAACACTTCCCAACAAAATGAAAGTCAACAAATAGCAGTGCAATATATTAACATAAATCTTGTCCCTTATAACGACATCCTCACTTAAAGCCTTGATTGAATGTGGCATCCATGCATTCCGGAAAATAGAAACTAAAACTTGAAGAATACTGGTATAAGTGAATACAGCCGCATAAATTCCAGCTGTGGCAAAGCCCAGAAAGTGAAGAATGATAAAGCGATCTGCTCGAGTATTTACTAATGAAGTAAAAACACCTGGCATAGTCGGAATACTATACTTTAAAAAAGAAAATAATCGCTTGGACGAATAACTAAGGGTAAGAAAATCCCGATTCAAAAAGAGAGAAAGAAGAAGGCAGCAAATTCCAGAAGTTAAAGATCCAAAGAAGAGACCCGCTATACCGTGATCAAATTCCAAAATAAATAGCAAGGAGCCGACAGTATATATTACTGTGTACAATAAATTCATTACATTGAATTTGATAATTTCTCTGCACATCCGAAAGCAAGTATTGGTTAAGTTAAAAAGTACTTGAAAAAGCGCAGAGGTAACTGCAATGGGCATAAGCCATACAATATCTTGGTGATTTTCTAGAACTGAAAGAGGAAGTATTACGACAATTAAAGAAATCGTAATGATCAAAAGGCCTGAAATGAATATGGTGATCAAACAGGTCGTGAATTTCTCTGCATTAAGTTTGCGATCAACTCCCGAAGACCAAAATCTGACCAATGCACTCTCTAAAGAAAGCGAAATTAAAATACTCGCAAAAACAGAGATACTGATGATGACATCAAAAGTGCCATATTCTTGCTCCGTAAACAAACGGGTCAAAATTGGTAGCAAGATGAGACCCGAACATTTGGAAACCGCGGCAAATATACCGTAGCCTAGGATATCCTTGGCTAGATTAAAGTATAACTTCAAGACCTTTTCTCGAGAAAACCGAGTAATATTGCCCTCCAAGATCAAGCTCTTCCCAATGAGTACTATTTTTCCAACCAGGGAGATTTGTAGACAATTGACCTTTATCAATAACGACTAAATTTATACCAATATCAGAGGCCATTTCATCAAGAAGATTTAGGTCAGTAAATGGATACTCAGGACAAAAATGTTCGGAAATCATTTTTTTCTTTTCAGGTACAACATTCAACGGGTAAAGAACTTTTGCAGATGTTTCTAGCATTACCCGCCAGATACTAACCGCATGAAAAGGGTAGATTACTAGTTTAATCTTTGCCCTTTGATTATTGAGAAAAGTTAGTATTTTTTCCTGTGCATGTTGAGATGCAGCCCTTCTGTCTTTTAGAAAACAAATCTCAAGGCAATAATACAGAAACCCATACAGGAGCAATAAGTAAGAAACGAATTCCATGTTCAGAGCTTCACACATTGACACAACGCCAAGAATTACAAAAAAAGAAATGTGATTAATGTATCTTTCAGCTTCGCCTAAAAACAAAAGGAGGGGCAGACTAATTAATGTAAAAAGTATCATTCCTGCATAGACTGGTCCATGAAATGAACCGAGTGCATGAAATGTTTCACTTTTATATGATTCAAAAAGTAGGAAAAAATAGATCAGCACACATGGAAATTTTAAAACCAAAGAGGATATCGAATGATCTTGCACCAAACGAATAATCATATGAAGGAGATTATTATGGAGGTTTTTATCCTTATCATATGAAAATATTCTCCTGAGGTTGTTTCTCTTGGAAATGGGCATATTCCTTTTCAAATTATTTTTGAAATACCAAATAAGATGAGAGACTTGGTTCTTAATAGATCTAAGAAAAGAAAACCTTGAAAGTATAAGGATAAATAAAAAGCCCAAAGAAAATGATAATAGAGGAATTAAATTTTTTTCTAAAAGACAAATAAGTGGGGTCATAAAAAGCATCACCTGTATACCAAACTTCGAACTTCCTAAAACCAGGAAAACGCAGATTGCCCCGGCAATAATCTTAAAATCTTGGCTTAAATCTAAAGGAAGAATCGTTACTATAAAAAATAAATTAGTTATAAACTCAGAAAACAACCTTGGAGTAAAAAACAAGCGTGGGCCAATGTTTAACTTAGAAAAGAAGATTGGAGAAAGAATATACAATGCACATACTTCACAAGCTTTTATTGAGGACAATCCTAACTCTTTACAAACCCAGAAAATCACCCCGCAATAGACTGCATCGAGTAAACTGTTGAAGTGTTTATTGAATTTACGAACTAATAACTTTGGTATTTTGCTCACTAACCAGTGCCAAACAAAAGGGTTTGCTAATTTTTCAGAACATAGGATGTCGGTATCAACGGTGGTGAAAGGACCCGCAGACTTGTCTCTAATTAATTTCGTAAAGTATAAGTGACCGTAGGCGTCAAAATTGTTACTTGATTTAATTACCACCAGTACTCGCAAGACATAAGTACTAAGTACCAAGATAAACGGCACTAAGAATTCGCTTTCGATGCTAATATTTGAAACGGAAAGTTATAAAAATCACCAAATTTGAAACTATTTAATAAGTTTCTTCATCTTGTTTATTATTTTTAAAAAGTGATAATGTGGCAGAGCGAAGTTTCCAGATACATGCTGCTCAGGATCAACATCTTTAATAACCACTGAACCAATTGAAATAAAACCTTTATTTCCAACTTTCACTTGAGATGAAACACTCGAATTTGGTCCTATCCAAGCATCATCTCCTATTTCTGCACTTCCAGCAATCATAGCACATGCAGGAATCAAGCATCGCCTTCCTATTTGGGCACAGTGCGCAACATGTACAAGTGAATCGGTCTTGGTTTCTGAACCAATCAAGGTATCTCTACCCATTAAACCACGAGCAACTGTATTATTTGCCCCAATCTCAACATATTCTCCGATTTTGACAGATCCATCATGGACTACCGAAAGAATTTGCCCGTTTACTCTCTTATGCTCGAAACCCTCAGTGCCAATACAACTGCCAGATCTAATAATACTACCTTCGCCAATGGAAACTCCAGATAAGATCGTAACATTAGGTTCAATCACTACATTTCTGGCAATTTCAACTCCGAGATCATGAATAAATGCTGTTTCATGAATCTTAACTGAATAATGAATGTTAGTTTTCTCTAATCTTTTATTTTGGGACAAGGCTCTTTCATTATGACAAAGGTAAAATGTATGCCTAGGATCATCACTGATGATTAAAATTAAATCATTCTTTTTACCCTTAATTTGCTCAGCCAGTTCATGGTTTGTTATCACTCCACAAATATTTTGATTATTCAAAAGATGGGTTAAAAATTTCCTATTTTCTAAAAAAGAAATCGTAGCGGGAGTTTCACTAGAAATTAAACCAAAATGGGAAAATTGAACATGATTTGACAGATCACTATAATTGGTAAAGTTGATAGTTGTGTTCATAAAATTAAGCCAAGACTTGTAATATCTTTTCGTTCATATTTCCTCGCAACAAATGCTCTCCCACCTTAAATCCTCCAACCATCAACGAGAAAAAAGGCTCAATGCCTAGATAACTCAAGGTGCGGGACATATTCTTCCCAATACCGTTATCTGGTGGATAAATATTAAATCCTTTATCTCGCAATGTAAGCGAATCAATTTCACCAAAAAGATGAATAATTCCAAAATTCTGGTTCAATTTCCTTAATCGATCTAGGTTAAAAAATGTGGAGTCATTATAGGAGCGTTCTTCGTCATAATCTGAAATAAACACAAAATCTAAAGTTGGAATTAGTTGTGTAAGTTTCTCGAAGTCAGTTGTAACAATGACATCGGCGGCATCCAACATAAGAAATTTTTCCTTTATCACTTGCCCAAAATCGTCATCAGACCAAATAAGAATTTTATTTCCATAAATCTCATACCCTGCTTCAAACGCCATCTTTAAAGCAAGGTGACCAACCTGAGTAAAAACATTTAATTGGTGATGGGACTCATTTGTTCCAGCGACTTTTATGCCCCGTCGATTGCAGTAGCCGATATCCACATCTTTTTTTCTGGCTTCCCAAGCTTCAAACATAAGCGGAATCACCGTTGAATCTTTTACATACATTAATTTTGATTGATCCAAAGGGCGAAGTAAAGCTGAGTTCGTGATCAAATCCGCTTGCCTTAAGTGCTGTTCGTTAAGATTTCCAATGTAAAACTCAATTTTATTAAAGTTTGGCAAAACTTGAGCGACTTCTCGGCAATTATTGATGACTTCTGAAGCAGTTCCAAACCTTGAATCTCTTGTCCAAGCCATTACTTTTTGGGCACCAGCAAGCAAGGGAATTAAAGGCATATAATTGTAGAGTCCAGATCCAACTTCCGTAAGTATTTCAAAACCTTCAAGATTGAGATTAAGTTGAGATATTTTTTCTTTAATTTTTAATATTTCTCTGTTTTGCATTTACAAAATGATTTTAAAAATATTCTCGTAATTCAAAAGTAGTAAAAGGCTACCTCAAACTTCCTATGTTTTTTTGGAAAAACATCCAGACCAACAGGCTTCCTCAGAATGCAAAAAAGAATTTGACCAACCAGCTTCTTCACACATGAGAAGAAATTCTTCCCGATTATACCGAAAAGCATTGCTAGGTGAATACCAATCAAAATTTGCCGAAACAGAATCATCCCAACCGATATTTTTATTCCAAAAACACTTAATAAAATTCCAATAAATAAAACGCTGTAAATCCTGACTACCTCCTTTTATGCCTAGAGTTGGAATATCTGGGATCTCTATTGTTATATTCAAATCAGAAAGAGTTTTACCTAATTGAGTGAGTTGTTCACTTAAGGCCCATACCTCATCGTGGCTAAATTCTTTTGATGCCTGTCGAAAGTGATCATCCAAAAGTTCACGAGGTAATGCTTTCTTCGCATAAACATAAGTATTAAGAATACCAGTCTCTTTTGTGATCCTAGTAAACTCCTGCAGTGTGGCGGGCGGAGACTCGGTATGGTGCAGGACTTGATCGCAACTTATCATATCGAAAGCTCGATCTGAAAAGCAAGTATTGGCAATATCTCCTTTTACGAAAACCATATTTCTACGATTCTCATATCGTTTGGCAGCCTCGAAAATCGAATCTGAAAAATCCATGCAAATAATTAAAGAATCTGGAGCCAATTCAGAAAACCAAGCGGCTTTATACCCTAAGCCGCAACCTGCATCGAGAATGATTTTTCGACTTTGGATATATTGCTTTAAAATCTCTTCTGATTCATAGCCGTACAGTTTTAGATACCATTCAAACTGCATTACCTTCCAACTGTCTTCTCGATCATGCTCGCTCTGATGAAGGGATTTCCATTTTTCACTGAAAGCATCATTGGTCTGATTCTGATTTTCATAACAAGAGTCCACCGACTGGATATAAACCCCGTTTTCTAGATGAGGAGTTGTTTTGAACAATGTCTTTATTAATTGCATTGTCATTCTTGTATTAATTTAGAATTTGCTCCAAATTCAGAAGAGACCAAATAAGAAGTCTACGATTTTCTTTACCCTTCAAGTGAGAAGAAACTAAAGTTTCAATTGAAGGACGATCTAGAAAATCGTAGATTTTGGCATTTTTATTAAGGATCAATCTTTTGACATATTCGATACTCTCGCCCTTAAACCAACTAGCATCAGGCGAAGAAAAGCCCTGTTTATCGGCCTCAGAAATTTCTTTCGGAATATAGTTACTCATGACTTTCCTAAGAATCTTTTTTCCATCATTCGTTTTCTGAAAATATTTACTTAACTTCCCGCCAGGTTCATTTTCGTTCACCCGAGTTACCTTTCCTAATTGGTTTAGTTTTAAATTGACGGGACATTTCATGGCAAAGTCAACTAAGTCATTATCCATAAATGGGACTCTAGTTTCAAGAGAATGAGCCATGCTGAGCTTGTCCTCCACAACAAAGAGACCATGCAAGAATGTCTTAGATTCGAAGTAAAGAGAATGATTGATGTAATCTTCAGACCTTTCCAAGACATTATCATGGGTTAAAAAAACTTCTCGAAAAATCTCTTTGGTGTCCACATCCTTAACATTTGACCAAATGGGAGAAAAAACCTTTGGAAGAATTGATCGAGGAATCAAACGCTGCCAGTAATCATAATATTTTTTTACATATTGTTCAAAACCTTGGTTGCTGACAGCTCGGTAATACCTCCACGGATAACCTCCAAACAGCTCATCTCCCCCAACACCGGACAAGACGACTTTAACAAATTTGCTAGCCAAATGTGCTGCATAGTAATTGGGATAACTTTGACCAACTCTAGGCTCCTCAAGGTGCCATGCGAGCTGAGGCAAGCAACGTTCCATATCACCTGACTTTAAAACCATTTCATAATGTTCAGTCTTGAATTGAGCAGACATAGCCTCTGCCTTTGTCCTTTCGTCAAAGGCCAATTCAATCCCTGAGGCTGAGCTGAGGTCAAAACCACAGGTGAAAGATTTTAGGTATGGAAATGATTGAGTCGCAATAGCGGTAATTGAACCAGAATCCATCCCTCCACTCAAATAACAGCCTATTTCAACATCACTGACAAGTTGACGGTTAACCGCCTGTTTAAACAACCGATCGAGTTCCTCTTCATACTCTTGGTGACTTGCTGGAATTTCAGGTTCAGAGAACCGGTAGTCCCAGTAACAGTAAGTTTCCAGTCGAGGAGTTTTACTGCATTGGCTGATCACCCCATAGTGACCTGCAGGTAAAAGCATAACTCCTTCGAGCAAAGTTTGGTTGGTGAAGATATTTTGGAAAGTAAGGTACTCAAGAAGAGCTTTTTGATTTATCTTTTTATCGAATGAAGGCTCTTCAAAAATTGATTTTTGCTCCGAGCCAAAAAGAAAAGTTTTATGGCTTTGGTAAAAATAAACTGGTTTGATTCCATACCTGTCTCTACCTATCAGAAGTGTCTTTTCTTTTTGATCCCAGAAAGCCAGAGCAAACATACCATTAAATTTAAGCAAAGCATCACTCCCCCACTCTGCTAAGGAGTACAATACCACTTCAGAATCGGTTTGAGAACGAAAGCAATACCCTTTTGCTTCAAGTTCAGTTCGTAGCTCACGAAAATTGTAAATCTCTCCATTATAGGTCAGAACATACCTATTATCCGAAGAAATCATTGGTTGGTGACCCGCTGGGGAAAGATCGATAATTGATAATCTGCGATGTCCTAACCCAACTCCCTCTTTAATCCAATGTCCTTCTCCATCTGGTCCACGGTGTTCAATTACATCGGTCATCCTCTTTAAAACGACGGGGGATACGGGACTATTGTCAAAGTTAACCTGTCCAACAATTCCGCACATCAGTCTTTATATTCCAAAACTTTTTCGATTACAAAATCTTGTTCCGCATTACTCATCCCGGGAAAAAGAGGCAGGGATATACTACAATGGTCTGCAGCATAAGCACTTGGGAAATCTGAGGGTTGCAGTTTATATTTTTCTTTATAAAAACTTAACATATGCACCGCATGAGTTGCTGGTCGTGTAGAGATTCCAGCTTTTTGCAAGTCGTCCATCCAGCGGTTACGTTTGGAATTGATTTCGGCTATCGAGTCAGATTTTACTTCACTTGGCATGAAAAGGCACGGATAACTCTGATACCCGTGCTCGTAATCCCTATGTTTAAAGGGTGTTTGTAAACAACCTAGCTCCTCAAAGGCCTCGTCATACCTTTCTGCCAAGGTTTGTCTCTGTAAAACAATATCATTTGCCCGATTCATTTGGGCTGAGCCCAAGGCCCCTTGCAGGTCAGTCATTCTTTGATTGTAACCAGCATCAGGGTGATCCGCTAAAAGATATGGTCGGGGTCCGAGATGTCTCTGGAGGTCACTCTTCGAGGCTCCATGGTCTCGAAGCCTTCTAATCTTCTCGACAAGAGATTCATTACTCGCAGTGATCATGCCTCCCTCCCCAGTTGTAATAGCCTTACGAGGGTGAAAGCTAAAGCAACCTGTATCGCCAAATGTACCAACATGTTGACCTTTATATTTTGAACCAAATCCGCAAGCCGCATCTTCAACGATCAAGAGTTCGTGTTTCTTCGCCAACTTTATGATGGGATCCATATTCGCGGAAAGACCAAAGAGATGAACGGGTAGAATCGCTTTCGTTTTACTTGTAATCTTAGATTCTATCTGTTCAACATCGATATTGAAGGTATCTAAGTTGATATCACAAAAAACGACTTTTCCTCCAAGGTGTTCAATCACATTGGCAGTTGAAATCCAAGTAAAGGCAGGAACGATAGCCTCGTCATCTTGTCCAAACCCCGAAGCCGCCAAGGAAAGATGAAGTCCACTCGTACAGGATGTAACTGCAATCGAATGTCTTGCTCCTGTAAAGTCAGACCATTTCTCCTCAAACTCCCGGACTTTCGGTCCCTGCACGAGCCAACCAGAACGCAAAGGTTCAAGAACAGCATTAATTTCTGTCTCTGTGAGGTTTGTTTTAGCGATCGGTATATTCAATAGTTTTCTGAATAATGAGTTTTACGCCAATCGATTAACCTCTGGAGACCTGTTCTTAAATCATATTTATAGTTAAAGCCCAAATCAGTTGAAGCTTTCTTTGGGCAACCTATACGATTTTGAACAAGTCTTCTTGCATCATCTTCACTGTAAGGGTTGTAGGTTACTTCAAGGACAGACTGTTTTAATTCCAATATGGTACTGCAAAGCTCTTTAATTGTTGTCTGGATGCCAGTACCAACATTATAAAATTCATCGACTACTTCTGATTCTAGAGAGCAAATATTACAACGGGCAACATCTTCGACATCGATAAAATCATAGGCCTGAGAACCATCACCATTGATGGTAGGTGCTTCGTTCGCATCAATTTTATTGAGCATAATGGGGATCACTCCAGTGTAAGCCGCAGTTTGGTCCTGATGAGGACCATATACATTCATGTATCTCAATCCCACATAGCTCAAACCATAACGATCGTGATATGCTCGACACATTGCCTCACCGGCAATCTTGGTTGCCCCGTAGAAATTTTTGTTATTAAAGGGATGCTCTTCGGTCATTGGAACTTGGCAGGCATCCCCGTAAACGGAAGCTGAAGAAGAATAAACTAGCCTTTTAATTTTATTTTTTACGCAAGCTTCCAAAACATTAAAAGTACCCTCAATGTTTACATGAAAAGCGGTACGAGGAAAATCTTTACAGTGCAACAACCACATCGCAGCAAGGTGAATAACTGCATCACAACCCTGCATGGCATCATTCAAAATATCTACATCCCGAACATCTCCCCCATTTGGATAAATTTCGCAACGAGAATCTTTAAGGCTTTCGTAGACATTAGATGCCTCACCCCTGGCAAAATTATCAAAAATCACAATTTTACCTGCCTTGGTCTTAAGCAATTCAGAAACTACAAAGCTGCCGATAAAGCCTGCTCCCCCAATTACTAGAATTTTAGATCCATTTATATCCATTAAAGTTTATAGATTGATGACTTTTCTCAACTTGCTAATTTTATTTTCCCGTTTTCGATTTTGAAAATCTTATCACAAAACTGAAGTGTACTTTGTCGATGTGCAACTAAGATCATGGTTACTTTACCTCTGATCTTTCTTAATTCATTCAAAATTTCTTCCTCTGTTTTTGAATCTAGGGAACTGGTTGCCTCATCTAGAATGAGAACTTGCGGGTTTTGATACAAGGCACGGCCAATTCCAATTCTTTGACGCTGGCCTCCACTTATGCGTACTCCACGCTCTCCAATTTTAGTATTTAACCCATCATCAAAGGAATCAATAAACTTATGGATTCCAGCAGTTTCGATAACCTTCCTAATTTGAGTATGATCAATTTCAGTATCATTAACGCCGAAGGCAATATTGCGGCTAATCGTATCATCAAGTAGATAAATTTCCTGAGGAACATAGCCAATCATTCGCTGCCAAGGTTGAATCTTTGCAGATTTAATTTCATGACCATCCACTTCAAAAGCTCCTTTGGATGGGGAAACCAAGCCAAGTAGAAGGTTGGTCAGGGTACTTTTCCCCGCTCCACTTTCTCCGACAATGCCAATACATTCTCCCTTTTTTACTTCAAAATTTATTTCTCGAAGCAGTTCTTTGCCATTCTGCTCATAACGGAAAGAAATATCTCTAAGCCTCAAATCATGATTAAATGAAAGATCATCGTTCTTCTTTTCACCAAAGGGCATTCTATTTTCTGGTTTATTTCCATTCCTGCTCATTTCCTTTGCTAGCACTTCAACGCTTACCCAACCAAAGCGAATAGATTGAAGGTTTCTAAGTATTCTGCTGAAGCTTGGAATTAACCGAAAACCAGCAGTAGCAAGCAAACCTAGCATCGCCATCACTTCAAGGCTTGTACGCCCTTGCAAAACCATAAATACACAGACACCAACCAACCCAACAATGGAAAGTATTTCAATGAATTGCTTGGGTAAATATTGAAAGATGTATTCCTTCTTTGTCATTAAGCCAGAAACAATGTTGGGTCTTTGAAATAGGTGTAAAAAATAATCAAGACTCTGGCTTAGCATGATTTGCTTGATACCCCCAAACCCTTGCTGTAAGTATTTAATTTTTTCTTCATCTGCGACCTGCCTTGCCTCACCCCAGCGGGATACATTTGAGTCTGTAAAGCGATGAAAAACCAGGGCGACTATAAGAAGACATGAACCAAGACATAAGGTCGCAACGGGCTCGACTAAAATTAGCATTACTAACAAAGCGATAACGACCAAGACTTCACTGGTTAGGTTTATGATGGGCATTAACACATATTGACAATAGGCATTAATTTCAATGGTTAGGTTACGTATTAAAACAGAGCTATTTGTCTGTAAATGAAAGCTATATGGTTTGGAGAGATAATGCTGAAATAGGTTTGCCGCTACTTCTCTTTGAGCACTGTAGACAAAAGTACCTTGGTACAATACTTGAAAGAATAGGAAAATATTTTTGATAGTGAAGATACCAGCTAATAAAACTAGTCCGATGATTACAACTTGCTCTCGATTAGGATAACCCAGGGAAGGCAAAATACCATCTGGCCAGGCAAACTGACCTAGGTAATCAGGTTGAAGCAATATTCCTAACGCTGGAATCACCATCCCAACACTTAAGGTTTCCAGACACATTCCAATGAGCAACAAAGGAAATAAAAAAAGCATTCTTCTCTTCGCCCGTGGACTTAAGATGGAGAATGCTTTTAAAAACTTTGAAATATTTACAGAAAAAATTGGTTTCTAAATTTGATAATCAGCCTTCCGCAACTTACCAGCAAGCCCAGCGAGAGAATCATGAATTCTTTCAAGCAAAACTTCCTCCTGAACACTTAGATTTTTTCGACCATCCATAAAAACATACCTTATTTTGCCATAGGAATAGTTTCGACCAGAAATACTAAACTCAGCAACAAACTCTTCATCTCGCGAAAAATAACCATTCTGTTTAGGATCATTCCAAGAAATTATCTTTCCAATTTGAGGAGAGTTAACCTGATCGTCTATTTTGGTCCCTAACCTTCCATTTGTAGAAAAGAAAGATATTTTGGCCTCTTGGAATTGCATTCCCTTTGCAGCCTTTTCCAAACAGGCTTTAATTTGTCCTAAAGTTTCCGAATTTCCAACTATTGACTCAGCCTCTTTAATTGCTTGCTCCACCGACTTTGCGCTCTTTCGGTCCTCAATAATCGAAGACAACCCCTGACCAAAAAATTCAAACCGAAAATATCCAAGATATCGCAATAAAATAAACCCTCCTAAACCAAAGAAAACAAAAACTGCGAAGAGTTGATCTCCCTTTCCGAAAGCGGCAGCAATAGCTACAAGGGAACAACTGAAGGATGCCGCCCACATAGCTAAAACAGCTTTACCATGTGATAATCCTTTAGCCATCAGACGATGGTGAAAATGTTCCATATCAGGCGAAAAAGGCGATCGCCCTCGCATAATCCTCCGGAAAATTGCAAAAATACAATCAAGAATAGGGATAGCAAATGCAAGAATTGAAAAGATTCAATCAATTACTCCACTCCCTCTAAAACTTGCCAGTAAAGTTAGGCAACCAGCTAAATATCCAAGAGTAAGACTTCCACAATCACCCAAGAAGATGGAAGCAGGTCTGCTGTTATAGACTAAGAAACCAAGTAAACAACCTATCAGCAATGTTGATAACCAAGTAACACTAGAAATACCAGCTAGATATCCAACAAATGAAACTGCGATCAGACCGGCCAATGTAATGCCTGAAGCCAATCCATCTAATCCGTCGATAAGATTTATAGCATTGGCCATTCCCACAATCCAGAGGCAAGAAAGAGCAAACCCTAACCATTCCGGAAAAAGAACCGAACCGAACCCTAAAAACTGGACACTTGTAAAATTTAAATTTGCTCCCCAAACTACAAGGCATGCAATAAAAAATTCACCCAGAAGTTTTGTTCTTGGCGAAAGCCGAGACAAATCATCAAGAAAACCAACCACAAATATTCCAATCGATCCAAACAAGATGGTACCAATCACTGCATTGTCTCCAATAAATATCTTATTTAATTGCGGCACGGTTATAGAGGCAATTGAAACAACAGCAATGAAAGATAAGAGAACTGCAGCACCACCAAGCCTTGGCGTCGCCAGTTGGTGAACTTTTCGTGCACGTTGCGGACAATCAACAAACCCTTTTTGCACTGCCAAATATCTAATAATGGGAGTTAAGATGCAGGTCAAAATAGCACCAAGAACAAATAAACTATAAATGGATGGTGTCATAGAATAAGGGATATAATTGACAGAAAATTACAAAGGGTCAATTCCTGAAAAACTTTTTTTATCTGAAATTTTACCAAAAGATAAGCGGGCGAAATTCAAAACTTCTCAAGGAATTTGTTAATATTATTAATCCGTCCGATTTGTAAGGTAACACTCAACGGCGTTTGCACAAGTGTTTTGTTGAAAAACATTAGGTCTGCAATCTTCTAGCAAGAACAAAGATTATAAATTACAACCATATCGATATAAATAAATAAAGATTTTAATTACTGCTTCAGTGATTCTGGGAGTTTTGGAAGTTGGGGAAATAATGATTCATAAATCTTGGATCGCGAAAATATGATTACCCACGCAGTAACAAAAATAATTTTAAAATAAGTAGTAATTGACTCATTCTGTACATACCACAATTCAAGTTCATTTTTAAAAGGAATTATTTGCTTGTCATAAAATTTTCTTGGGTCGCTTTTCCCTTCTAAGAATTTTTCTTCATCGCGAAATAGTATCGAACCTATTCCTGTTAAACCGGGTTTAATATTTTGTAATTCAAATTGTGCCTCATCAGAATATTTTTTGAAAGTATCAGGAACCATTGGACGAGGACCCACAATACTTATTTGGCCAATAAGAATGTTAACCAATTGAGGCAATTCGTTTATTTTTGTTTTTCTTAAAAAACGACCAAAAGGAAGAACTCGTGGGTCATTTTTGATTGTAATTTCTCCTGCTCCAATAGTGGGGCTATTTTTTAGCATTGTAGCGAATTTCAAGAGACTAAAAGCATGTCCGAACTGTCCGACTCTTTCTTGCCTGTAGAATACTTCTTTTTCTCCAGTAAATCTCAAAATAATTACAATCGGAACAAAAAATGGAAGGAAAAAAAATAATGCTAATAAGGAAAAAAAGATATCAAAAAATCGAATTAACATTAACTTGCCATCACATTTTCTGGAGGTACGAAGCCACCGATGCTAGGTTTTAAACCTGAATCAAAAAAACTTTTATACCAATCTACTGTTTTAACAACAGCATCCTTCCAAGAGACTTCAGGTTTGTAAGCGAAATTACTAACAGCTTTTGTTATATTGGGACACCGACGACTAACCGACCCCGGATAAGTCATGGCATTTTCATATGAACCCTCATATCCAAGTATAGAACCAATAAACTTTGTCAGTTCTTCCATGGTGATTTCTTTATCATTACCAATATGGTAAATATTATTTGACTGATCTGTACTTTCCATTGCTCCCACAGTTCCTCTGACCGCATCATCTATGTAGCAGAAAGCCCTAGTTTGATTATACCCATAAATCTTTATTGGATTTTCCAATTTGTTCGTAAATCGTTCAACTATGTGAGGAATTGCATGACCAAATCCCATTTGCGGACCAATTATATTTTGATATCTAACTATCCTGTACTCATAGCTAAGTTTTTTTGAAGAGTGTATAAATGCAGACTCACCATGAATTTTTGTGATTGCATATGTCCATCGAGGATGAGTGATTTCTGAGACGCATAGAGGCACTTTTTCGTCAGTAGGAATTTTAAAATTAAATAAATCAGTAGTAGCAGCGTAATTTTCACTTGAAGAAGAAAAGAGAAGCTTTTTAATCGGATTATCAGAAATCCAATCTAGAACATTTGATGTAAGTTTGGTGTTAGTTCTTATGACCTCATGAGGGTCTCTAAGCGTGCGATTCACTCCAACAATAGCTGCTAACATATACACTTCATCAAAATCCTTATCTAGAGTGTTAAAGGCTTTTGAATGACTGAAATCGTTTAAATTAGAACGGAATTGTTTAGGGTACTGCTGTGCCAGAACATCCCAGTTGGCACCTTTGTTTATGTCCGCAGAAACAACATAGCAATCACCTCTTTGGACAAGATATTGAGTAATGCTTCGACCAATAAAACCTCCTCCTCCAAGTACAAGTATTTTTTTCATTTAACTAGATGCATTTCCACGCCCAATTACTGATACCGTATGGTGCACTGATAACATTTCGATTTGCATCTCGTTTAATAAGCCCACCGAATCAAAGATCATGCATTTTGGTAGATTCAAGATTTTAGAAATTATCTCCTCAGATTTATAAAAACTATGTGCAGTCGAAATGATAATTAAATCAGGATTAAAGTTAAAAACATCATTTAAGTCTGTTACTGTATTAATTCCAGTCTCTTCCCATTTCTTAACATATGGGTCATGAATTACAATTTTATTAGTATCAGTTTCTACAAGCTTAAGAAGGCTTTCAACTGGTGAAAACCTAGTATCCCCAACATCACCGCGATAAGAGACACCCAAAAAAACTACTTTGTAATTATTAATGGAACCGAAAACATTTTTTATCCTTTTGTAGGCAAATAATGGCATCTGATCGTTAATAGAAACACTTTTTATACTCATCTTCAGATCATCTTCGGAACCGAAAAATGTTTTCCTAGCCCAATTAGCTAGCAAAGGATCTTTAGTCAAACAATACCCCCCAACACCGATGTTTGGGAACATTAAATTATTATGTGTTTTGCGAACTCTAATAGCTTTAACAATTGACCATAAATCAACTCCTGCTTCTTCTGCAAAACGACTCCACTCCACTGCAAATGCAATATTTGTAGCTCTATATGAGTTTTCGAGTACCTTAGCTAGTTCTGTGGAAGTTGTACAATTTAATCGAGTAAGATCACATTCTTCAATATTGATGATGGTTTCCAAAAAAGACATTGCAGCATCAGCACTGTGGTCATTAATGCCCGAGTATGCTCTAGGATAATTTTGAATAGAGTCGATATAATTAGGACCAGGCATTACTCTTTCATATGAATGTGCAATTTTTATATTTTCAGTAGTTAATGAACGTTTTTTAAGTTCACTAAAGATAATAGGTTTCACAACATTAACAGTTGTTCCAGGTGGTACAGTTGTTTCGACCAAAATCAATGCGTTTTCTTTACATTTTTTTCCAATTGCTTGAATTGCCCTTTGAAAACCAGATAGATCAACATTATAAGAATCGAGCGAATAATCTTTTTTTGAATACTTTTGAACATCCAAATTTATATCAATGATTATAACATCTGCATAAGAATAAGAACTTTCATCGAAGGTTGCATAAAAATTTTTATTTGCCTTCGTATTTTCAAAAAATAAACTTATTTTAGGATCTTCTGCTTGCAGCGGAAAAGTTCCATTATTCAAAGAAGAAATTCGATGCAAACTTTTAGGTGTTTGTAAATCGACTCCAATGACGGCGTAATCTTCGGAAATCGCATTTGCACAAACAAGGGACATAACAGATCCTACAAATCCTAACCCCTGAATAACAACAAATTTTTTTTCCTGATTGTTATTTACATATTCTTCTAAACTATTGTACATGTGATATTTAAGAAAGTAATGATATTAATTTTTTCTACAACTAACTACAAACCCCGAGGGACAATTTTTGGAGTCTATTGTAAGTGGATAAACAATTGCAGAAAAAAACCGCAAAGGAAATAACAATAATTTTAACATAGGAGTAAGTATAATTAAATCATATATACAAGAGAAATAACCTCCATAATAAAGAATATTTATATTATGAAATCCATTCTTTAGTAATAATAAATTAATACCTTCAGCAGTAAGTCTATTATAATCAAAAGGATCAGCATGAATATGAAAACAAAATGGAACAGAAAAGAAAAATTGAGTGTCCATGTTTGCCAACTTTTTAAGATTGGTTAGGGCCAAATTTAAATCAGAAACATGCTCTAAAACTTCAAAACAAAAAACCGCATCATATTTGCCACAAGAACTAAGATCGTCGTTAACAATATCTAGGTTGTAATCTGGTGAAATTGAATCATCGATATCTAATGTTTTCTTGTGATGATAGTTAAATTTTTCACAAAGACCATCTTCACCAGCACCGATTTGAATGATATTGGTATATTTTGGTGTGTTTCTTGAAATTTTTCTAAGAGTTGACTCCAAACCACATCTATGTAGAGTTTTAAAGTATTTAAATCGCTTGCGTATCATTAGTAGCTAAACTCTTTAAATATGAGTTTAATATAAATGATTCACTGAATTTTAATTCAGCCTTTGTTCGTGAGTGCATTGACATTGATTTTCTAACTTGATCCGAGAGATTATGGAATTTGATCATTTTATGTGAAAGATCAACGGAATCTTTTTCATTACAAAAAAATCCATTTTTACCTTCATCTAAAACCTCCCTACAACCTGCTTTATTTGTTGTAATCACAGGTAATCCAAGTGAAATAGCTTCGATTAAAGAACGAGGAACGCCTTCCCTGTAATATGATGGGTATACGAAACAATCAACATTGCATGCATAAGGTCTAACATCGTCAGATGAGCCAAGGTACTTCACATGACTATTTGAGGTAAGCTTAATAAGATCGGATTGAGATAATGCCGAGTTATTCTCGACATCACAAAAACCTAAAATATAAAAATTACAATCTAGTCCATTTCTTTTAATAATATTTGCAGCTTCAATAAATTCTAAAATACCTTTTTCTTTAAGAATCCTTCCTATAAAAATAAAAGAGGTGGTGTTTTTATTCTTTATGAGATCACAATCATAAGTACGATACTTAAACTTATCTAAATCGATACCTGAACCAGGTAAGAGACTAAAATTATTACGGTTCCTATTCGTTTGATTAAATAACAATATGTCATCATTGTTTTGAAAAAACGTCCGATGTGAAAACTTTGTTGTGAAAGCGTACAAAGATAATATTAAATTTGAAAGTTTTCCGCCTTTGTTATACACCGTACCAAGACCTGTAACATTTTGTATAAGGTGAAAATCAAAAATAAAATTCAATATACCAAAATAAACATTGGGTTTTATAGTGAAGGACAAAACATATTTTGGTCTTACCTTAACACAAATAAAAAAAAGATTCAAAAACGTTATAAACTCTTGAAGTGGTGAAATGCCATTTAAATTAATATATAATTTGTGAAATGAATTAAAGTATGGTTTTAATCGACCAGAATATGAATCGTTTTTGGATACACCTACGACATGATAATTGTGTTTTTTTAGCAGCTTTAAAAGTGAAAGACGGAAGTTATAAATTGTCCAGCAATAATTAGAACAAACAAGTATCCTATGTACATTCAAAACTATTTAAATAAAAAATTTGTTAATTCTGTTTGATGAGATTGAAAAAATGAATAAGGGTCATAATCATTCACAAACTGAGATGCATTTATTGATATACGACCTAGATCATGTTTATTCATCAGTAATACTGAAGAAAACTTTTTTATGCAATAATCTTCATTTAAATTTTCGAATATGAAGGAATCGCTTGCATCTGTAAGATTTGCACCGTAGTCACCCGTTTTTGATATGATTGGAATAATTCCGAAATTCATCATTTCAATTAATTTCATCGGGAAACAGCAGATATTAGATTGATAGTTGTTACGGAGAAAAAAAGTAAAATGAGAGTTTTTATAGAGATTGTGTAAATTTTCTTGAGAAAGAAAACCATGAATAAAAATATTATTGTAGAGATTGGGATAATTTACATCTAAGGATGTTTCTTTTAATAATCTGCTCTTATCAATACCAGTAAAATGATAATCGAACCTGAATCCTTTAGAAATTAATGTTTCAAGAATTCTAAACATAAGGGTAAGATTTTCTTTACCAAACGGCATACCTGAATAAATAATTGAATACTTATTGGATGGTTTAACAAATTTTGATATGTTTAAGTAAGACCTTTTTTTATAAAGTGGAGGTAGAATAAATGTGTTAAATTCTGATGGATAATATTCCTTAATATAACTACTTATACAAAAGTTACCATCTGATCTAGGATATAAATAACAGTATACAAATCTGAATAAATAATATTTGGGATTTATTAAATATAGAAAAAAATTGTTTGAACTGTAATTTTCAACTACATCAAAAAAGATTTTGTGACCCTTAAATTTAAAATATAATATAGGTAATATAAAAAAGATATTGGTTGAATATATCAAAATATGAGAAGATGGCAAAATATTTTTTTTTAAAATAGTAAAAGTCCTAATTCCGGATAAAAGATAGTTGTTAATAAATGCGAAAAACTTGTTTTTAACTATATATGCAATAGTAAAATGGAAAATGTTATTTTCTTCATAATTATAATTTGATTTATTATTAAAGGTTACGATATTTACATTAAAAAAGTTTTGGAGCATGAATGCAATATGTTGAATTCGTACACCACCAGCACCACCTGATGGATAAATTCGGTCAGAAACATAGTATATGTTAGGTTTTTGAATCAAAAGATACTGACTCCTTAAAAATTAAATCTTTCAACAAGATTGTACAATTTAAATAATTCGTTCGTGTAATCTAACTTTTTAACATTAAATCTATTATTTATTATATGTTGAATAAGAAGTGAGTTTATATTTTGGTGGTAGTGACTATAATCTTTGTAATTATCTAAGTTAAAAATAATATCCTGAGAAAGTTGAAAATCAAAAAGTTCGAAATTTTCTAATTCTTTTGTAGACAAATCAATATGTTCTTTGAATTCATTAACTAATCCTAGAAGATCGTTATTATACCATAACTTATATGCATATATAGAATATGGTGGAAAAAAAAGCAAGAATTTTGTACCTTGGTTTTGTGATATATGCTCCAAAATATTGTTATTAAAAGATTTTATTAAGTTATCCAATTTCCAACTATCCTTACATAGCGGTTTTGTACTCACATTTAACCAACTTTTATGCACATTATTTATAGTAAAACTTTCATTATGCAGATGTTGCCACTGAAACATATATTCTAAGTCATTAACATAAGGTGATCTGTCATATCTAATTAATCGACTTAAACACTTCATTGATTCAAAAAAAGTATCACCAGAAATTAAATATTTATGATCAATAATATCATTATTATTAAATAAATAAAATGGAAAACTAGAATGGCCGTTTTTAATTCTGTCAATCGGACCAATAAACGAAGGTATATCTACACCTATTATTACCATTCTAACATTTTGT
>Ga0213863_10001112_pt1 | contig 19894 bp, 18 predicted proteins | sample PICome_8_FD_160128 | JGI IMG/M metagenome (GOLD analysis project Ga0213863, IMG submission 160128) | Coastal seawater microbial communities near Pivers Island, North Carolina, United States - PICO497 | ecosystem: Environmental > Aquatic > Marine > Coastal | place: USA: North Carolina... | reverse complement strand
CGATCAACCATGGCAGGTGACCGAGGTGAATCTGGATTCACTCCTCGCTGATTACGCGGATCGTGTGGCTGGAGGTGATGTGCATTACACCCCTCTTATCAAGAACCCGACCGGTGGGGATACTTTAATTCTTTATTTCGGGTTTGATGAGGATGTTCTTACTCCAAGAACCGAGCGTCAGCTTGATATTGTAGCCGGGCTTTTGAAAACTGATTCTGACAAAGAGCTTACTCTCTCTGGTCACACGGATTCATTGGGAACTGATCAATATAACGATAAGCTCTCAGAGCGTCGCGCAGGGGCAGTCGAAAAATATCTCTTTAGGCTTGGAGTTCCCCGGAAGCAGATTGTGGCCTTAGCGGAGGGTGAAGCGAAGCCTCGCCGCCCAAATTCTACTGCCGATGGCGAGGATAATCCCTCCGGTCGGCGCGCAAATCGGCGAACTGAGATTTACTTGGATTTTTAGCACTTTGAGGGCCGCCGTAAGCTTTTCTAAAGATTATACTCTGCCTTCGGCTAATCAGTGAGTTTTGCCGCAAGTTTGTTAGCCAGCTCTGGATTCTCTTTAGCGATGTTTTTAGTTTCTCTCTCCGGTGACGTGTGGTCGTAGAGCTCAAGGTGTCCCTTACGGTGTTTAATGAGTCGGTGGGTTGTGGTGCGGATCGTCTTGGCTTTTCCATTATAGGAGATCGCAGTATCATCGGAGGCCGCTTTTGGATCCTTGAGGAGAGGGAGGAGACTGGCACCGTCTAAGAAGTCGGGTTTTTGGAGATCGACGAGGTCGCAGAGGGTCGGGAAGAGATCGATAGTTTCTACGATAGAATTTGTGATTACACCGGGTCTTTGAATGACAGGGTCTACGATGATCAGGGGGGAGCGCAGGGATTCCTCAAAGAGGGAGTGCTTCCCCCAAATGGCGTGTTCGCCGAGGTGCCAGCCATGGTCGCCCCAGACGACAATGAGGGTATTTTTACCGAGTCCAAGTTTGTTGAGACGGTCGATAATTTTACCAACTTGGGCATCTGCGTAGCTTACACAGGCAGCATAGTGCTTACGGACTGCGAGGGCAAAGGCGGGATCCATGTTAGGATTTTTCCCCCAGCGGTTGTATTTCATGAATTCGCCAGAGCCGTGCCAGGTTGTTTGGCCTTCGGGCTTCTTGGGATGTGGGATAGGAGGGAGCTTGGCATCGTGGTAGTGCTCCATATATTTGGCAGGTGCGCCAAAGGGGAGGTGGGGCCGTAGGATACCAGTGGCGAGGAAGAATGGTTTATCGTCTTTTTTAAGTAGGTCGAGTTGGTTGAGGGTTTCATGGATGGCAGGGCCATCGGGGTAGATTTCATCGGGGCCTGCGGTGGATTGGAAGAGGTCCATATCTTTGGCGTTTTTACGGATCTCGCCGTTGGCGAGGCCATGCATCCAGCCGCGCGGGTGTTGCCATTTGCCCGAGGGGAGGAGGTGTCGATCCCAAGATTGGGGCATTTCGGGTTTGGAATCGTCGTCCCAGTCTTTGCCGCCGCGTCCGCCTGGGTGGTGGCTGACTTTGCCGACTGAAACAGTGGTGTAGCCGTTTTCACGAAGGTAGGCGGGGAGAGATGGGTTTTTGATTTTGTTAGCGCGGGCGAAGAGTGCTCCGTTTCCTCCGGGGCCATAGGTGCCGGTTAGAAGTGCGTAGCGCGAGGCTCCGCAAGTCGGGGCTTGCACGTAGTGGCGGGTGAAGGCTCGGCCGCGTTTAGACAGGGCGTCAATGTTTGGGGAATAAATATAGTCGACTCCGAAGCTTTTGAGTTCCGGGCGGAGGTCATCGATACAAATAAGCAGGATATTTTTCTCAGCAAAGGTTTTGCTCACTAAGACAAAAAGAACGAGGAGGATTCTCATGAGAAGAAATGTTATGAAAGCAATCAGGCAACGTCACTTTGAAATCTTAATTCTAAAAAATTGTTTATGCGAAGGATCGAGAATCATTTCGCGAACTTCGAAGGTTTCATTGGTGAAGGTTGTCGTTGTTGGGGTGTTGAGCCTTGCCAGCGAGGGTTCCGAGAAAGAGGACGAGGATCAGAAGGTGAGGCATAGCGGACGTGTCGGTCCCGTGAAGAATAAGATACAAATTGAAGATAGGAGACGGGGAAATTTAATCCACGTTTTCTAGTGAATAGTCGATATTTCTGGCATGATTGTGCTCATGGGGAAAATACTAACTTCTGAAGAGGTGGCGCGGGGCTTGGAGGCACTAGATTCATGGGAAATTGTGGAGAGCGAGTTGATAAAAGTTTTCAAGTTTGGTGATTATTTGGAGGGAATTGAGTTTGCGGGACAATGCGGGAAGATCGCGGAGGAGATGAACCATCATCCAGATTTGTTGATTCAATGGCGCAAGGTCACGGTTTCGATTTCGACGCACTCGGCGGGTGGATTGACGGCTCTAGATTTTGATTTTGCGAACAAGATTGAGGGCTAAACTTTCAATATTAGGATTTTAAGGGTAAGCGCTTGGAGTTTGTTTCAAAATTCATGTTGTCTAGAGCTGGAGCATTTCGAAGGTGGCGATTCCGTTGTTAACGGCGTGCATCCAGACGGGGACCCAGAGGTTTCCTGTTTTTTCGCGGGCAAGCCCGAGGATTAGACCAAGGCAAAAAATGTAGGCGATGATGACGAGGGGATATTGAAGGTGAAGAATAGCCCAGAAGAAGGAAGTCAGGATAAGGGTTCCCCGCAGGCCGAGTTTAGAGGCCCGCCAGCCCCGCCAGAGTGCCCCGCGAAACATAAATTCCTCAACAAGTGGGGCTCCGATAGCGACTCCGAGAAATAAGAGGATTGGGAATTGGGTTGTGTTTGCCATGGTCACCATGGATTCGTCTGGCCCATCGATTCCAAGAAAGGGGGCGAGAAGTCCAAAAAGGAGAGAGCAGGCAATTGTGATGGCAGCCCAAAATGGCCAGTGCCACCATTTGACAGGGTGATTGCCTAAATATTCCCAACCGGTGTAATTTGGCCGAATTTTCCCGACCATCCAGCAAAGTGGGCACACGAAAAATATTGAGATGAAAGCGACTGTTCCAGCGATATCACCATCTAAGGCGAGTGCGAGCAAATCACTGTCGGTAGCCCCGGAGTTTTTCATGTTGTTAAAGAGACCCTGGTGAAAGGCGACGATGAGGATGCCAATGCTAACCACGAATTGCCATGCAAAGAAGATGACGACTGCCCAGAGTAAGGTCCACCAACCATTCCAAGGAGTTTTTGTAGCTTCTGGCAAAGGGGGCGGGGTGACGACAGGAGTTGGGGGTTGGTAGGGATCTTCTGTCATAGGTGGTTGGAGGGTGTAGGATGGCCAGTGGTTCCGGAAGAGCAAATACTGATTTGTAAAGCGAGTTTTGAAAAACGGTTGGCGTTTTTGAGAAGGGTGGGCAAGGGTTTGGCATGCTTCGAGTGAATGGAGAATTGGTCGATCAGGAATTGGTGGAAGAAACCTTTCACCGGGTGAAGACGGCTGAAGAGCAAAGAGTTCAAGTTTCGTGCTGCGAGCGTGATCCCGAATTTTATGAGCAGGCTGAGCAGGAGGTGGCGGATTCTATCTTAATTGCACAGGAAGCTGAGAAACGATTTGAAGAGATCCCGGAGAAAGAGGTGACGCCGAAGCTGAAGGAAATGATCGATGTTTATCGCGAGCATGGGGCATCGTGGGACATGTTGGATGCGCAGCGCGATATGATGCGTCATGAAATTTCGGCTTCACTTCGGATGGACAAATTGATTTCTGACTTACTTGGTGATGACAATGTGGTGAGCGAGGAAGAAGTAAGGGCCTTCTACGATGAGAATCGGAAAGAATACCAGACTCCGGCCGAAGCGCGTAGTTTGCACCTAATGAAGACCTTAAACGAGGAGACAACGTCGGACGAAGTGTTCTCGAAACTTTGCGTCGTGCGTGAAGAAATTTTAGAGGGTGGCGATTTTGAGGAAATAGCAAACCGTGAGACCGAAAAGTCGACGGGTGAATTGGATCTAGGGTGGATTTCTCTGGATCGGCCCACAAACCCTTTTGAGGCAACTTTATTTTCGATGCGTGATGGCGAGGTATCACCGGTGATTGTCTACGAGCACGCAATGCATTTGGTGAAGGTTGTCGAGTTGAAGCCAGAGCAGGTGGTGCCTTTTGAAGAGGTAAAGGAGGAGCTTGAGAATCGGGCGCTGGCCCGAAAGCGAAGGGATGCCCTTCAGTCACTAGCGGTGGAGCTTCGCAAAGATGCGGTGATAGAAAAGATCGACACCACTAACGAAGATGAAGATTAATATCTCATGAACTTTCGTCGCGTAATTTATCCTGCTTTTCCTATTCTCTCGGTGGGAACGGCTTCCTCGCAGGAGGCTCTTCGTTATCGTTATCAATTTTATGACGAAGACGCCGGGCGAATTGACGTTGAGTCCCATTATTTGGATTACAAATTTTCGTGGGGAGAGTGGGGGGAGACTTCTGCAAGTTTACGTCTGGCAGTTGATAGCTTGACTGGGATGACCCCAACAGGAACGCATGCGGCGGGCGACCCAGACGATTGGCTTTTTCAGACAATTACAGACGAGCGCCGAGTCGGGGTTGCGACTATTGAACACGAAATCGACGACTATACCTTATCTTTTGAATATGCTCACAGTAAAGAGAGCGACTATCGTTCCAATGCCGTGACGGGTAAAGTAAGTCGCCAATTTAATCAGAATAATACGACGGTGACGGCGGGCGCGGCCTTTGCCTTTGACGAAGTTTTGGCGACTCCATTCACCAATAACTTTGAGGATCAGGATAAGGATACGGTCGATCTTAATATTGGGATTTCGCAAATCCTAAGTCGCAATACGCTTTTTGACCTCAACTTGGGCTATGGCCGCAACACAGGATATCTTGGAGATCCTTATCGCCGGATTTCCCAGATTCGGACAGTCGTGATTGATGGGATCTTTGGGCCTCGTGAGGTGACTGACACATTTGATTATGCGGAGAACCGGCCCGACGAACTAGATCGTTTCGTGACCAAGGCGAGTGTCCGACATTATTTCCAGGAGGCCAACGCGGCGTTGAAATGCTCTTACCGTTTTTTCGCAAATACGAATAGCTTGGAGGGGCATACCGTTGAGCTGAAGTGGATTCAGGAGATTAATCAGCAGTTAAGTCTCACCCCATATGTGCGGTATTACCGGCAAAGTGAGGCGGATTTTTATTACACTTCTCTTACCGGAACGGGAATCGATGGGACTGATCGGATCGACGGGAGCGGTCCGAATTACTCATCGGATTATCGCCTCTCCAAGTTGGAGGCGCTCACATACGGGGTGAGGGTCGCTTGGGAGCCGATTTATGATATGACGCTTGATCTGCAGTGGGAGCGGTATGAGATGGATGGCTTAAATTCGCAAACTCCTGCATCCTTTTTTCCCTCCGCACATGTTCTCTCGCTTGGAGCACAGTTCCGTTTCTGATCAAAAGATGAATACAAATATGACCGGCGGGCTTTTTAAGCTTAAGTTCAAGGCGCTGGGAACGGTGTGCGAGGTCCAATTTCGGGCACCATCGGTTGAGATTGCGAAAGAATTTCGCAAATCGGCATTGGGATGGCTTCGGGATTTTGAGGAGCGGTGGTCACGGTTTAAGCCAACGAGTCTGCTGTGCCGGATCAATGCAGAAGCTGGACGTTCCGGGGTCGAGGTTTCAAAAACTGACGAGGAAATTTTAAAGCTCTGCGAGCATACCTTTCAAATTTCAAAGGGTTTAAATGATCCTACGTCATTGCCGCTTACGAATTTGTGGGACCAAGCTGGAAGAGAGAATCGAATACCTTCAAGTCGGGAAATTGAGGAAGCAAAAAATTTGATTTCCTGGCCTACAGTTGAGTGGGGGAACGGAAGGGTCTTCCTGCCTGAAAAAGGAATGGCACTAGAGATTGGAGGATTTGGAAAGGAATATGCGGTGGATCATCTTATCGGTTTTGCGAAACGTTTGGGGATTGTGGATTGCTTGGTTGATCTGGGGCGCGATGTAGCAGCGCTTGGTCAGCCGCCAAACGGACCGGTTTGGGTGGTTGGGATTGAGGACGCAAAAGAGCAAGAAGTGGTGGCGTTTCGCTTGGCAGTGAGCGGAAAAGGTTTGGCGACCTCAGGGAATGGACGGAGGTATAGAATGATCAAGGGAAAGAAGTTTGGCCACATCATCGATCCGAGAAGTGGTTGGCCAACCGAGAATGATCTCCTGACTGCCTCTTGCTTGGCAGATGACTGTTTGACAGCAGGCATTTTATCGACGAATGCTTGTATAGTCGGCGAAAAAGAAGGATTAGAAGATATCGAGCGCAGCTTTGGTGTCGATGCCGTCCTTCAAACGACCAATAATAATATTCACAGCTCCAATATTCATCGATATGTCCTTGGCTCTTAAAATATTTGCAGCGCTTGCATTTTTCTTGCCCTCCTGCACCGTGGTGTCAACGCCAGAGGAGCGAAGTAACCTAGCCACAAAGGTGATGTCGCCGGAGCGCGATCCTCTTGGTGAAGCGATGGCCGATCACATGTATTTTTCCCGTGAGGCTTCTCAGGGAGGAAATGGAATTGGCGGAGGGGGTTGTGGCTGCAACTAGATTTTAAGAAGGATGAATTATCGAATTGCATACGAACGCGCGGTTAACGTCACAGCGAGTGGACTGGCCATGGTGGTCCAACGCCTTCCATTAATTAAGAATCTCACTCCGATATTTGGGGCGACTGGAGGGAGTCACTTCGCCGCCCCTTTGGCAGTGACTTTCGTTGGGACACACGCTTTATCCGGCCAGTCGATCATGCTTCAACAAACCAATACAATTGAACCGACAGATGTCGTCGAGGTTGAGCTGGGAGAGGCGTTTCAGTGGGAGTTCAAGTCAACCCGATATAACATATTGTCGTTTGGTATAGTAAACGATAGCGGCACCGAGCAATTGCCCTCCGGAATCGTTGCTATTGGACCGCAAAGCGGGATCGGAACAATTGGAGGAATCCCAGAAGAGGCGGGCACGTTCACTCTCACGATCACTGGTTACAGAGGAGATAATCAAAGAAGTAGCCAGACGGCTCCTTTTGATTTGACCCTTATTGTTGAAGATCCGGTTGAAAGCCCCTTCAAGGTTTTCATGTCGGACTATTTTTCGGCAGAGGAATTGGCTAATCCTGCGATCACTGGTCCGGCAGCCGACCCTGACCTCGACGGGATCGATAACACAATGGAGTTCGTGCTAGATCTGAATCCTTCGGCTCCTGATTCCATGCCGGGTGCAATTGGATTGGATTCTAACGATCCTCAAATGCTTCGTTACGAAATTCCTCTTAATGGATTCGCGACCGAAACTACGGTTGGCTTTGAAGAGTCGACGAGCCTTGAGGGTAGTTGGCAACCCGTGTCGGGTGGAGTAGTTGAACGAACTGATACGATGATTGTTCTGACCGCTCCTCTAGCAGGTAAAAAATTCTACCGGCTCAAGGTAATCGTCGAAGAGTGATTGCTACTTCGCGGCTTTTTCGAAGGCGCTCGCGATGAGTTTTTCAAAGTCAGCTTTGGTCTTCTTTAGGTCAGCCTCTTTGCCGAGCATTTTAAGAAAAACATCGCCGGAAGGGTGAGGGATGATTGCTCCTATGAGCATATATTCGGGTGTGGCGGTTTTGTTACGGGCCATCATTGGACCGACCATATAGGTGCCAGTCATTGTAACGACGGTGAGCTTCTGGTCGCCGAAGGTTTTGTTTTCCGGCAAGACTTTTGCTTCACCGTTTTCGAACTGGCTTTTCCAACGTTGAATGTTGGCCTCAACCCCACCTCCTTGGCCCTCGCCGAAGTGGTAGAATTTGAGAAGGGGTCCGTCCTTTTTGCTGTGGTTGAGAGCGGCTTTGACCATGTGACTTGAGGTTTTGCCAATGACCCAAGATTTCGCCGGCTTGAAGGTGAAATTACCAACCTTAAAGGAATCTTGCGCAGAAAGAGCAGAGAGAGAAAGAGCTAAGATAGTGGCAATAATCTTCATACCGAAAGTTAAGCGAAGATTTTTGGATGTGCCACGGTTATTATTCGGGGTTTGAGACGAGGGTTTCTGCGATCTTTGGGAGCCATTCGACCGCTTTTTTTCCAGCGGTATTCATGGTGATGAGGTATCCTTGCTTCTCGATGAGGTTGAGCTGTGCTCGCGCATACCACATCGTGTTTGAGCCGTCGTGTTGAAGTCGGACAACTTGGCCGTTTTCAAGTTTCACCCCCCAGCCTAGACCGTAGTTGGATCGGATTGGAGTGTGGAGTTTTTGGTAACTATTTTGAGTCAGGAGTTTGCCATTTCCGTGGTGCCCCTTGATTTGATCCTGACAAAAAAGAACCCAGTCGGAGAGGGAGAGATGGAGGCCACCAGCGGGACCATACATGGGCGGGTTGTCGTGGTTCATCGGTTTGCCTTTCCAATGACCATGAATGGCGGTTGCGCCTTTCGGTGGTCCGAAGCCCACGCTTTTGATGCCAAGCGGCTTAAAGAGATATTCCTGAATCGATTTTTCCCAGGTGGTATCGAGAAGTTTCTCAATGACTGCTCCGGCGATGATATAGCCAAAGTTCGAATATAAGAATCCTCCGGTTGGTTTTTGAGCTAGGCCTCGGATCGTAACTTCGAGTCGAGAGAGCTTCTTTTGAATGCCTTTCGGATTGGCAGGTAAGCCAGCTGTGTGCGAAAGGAGTTGAATGATATTTGTCTTCCGGGCGTTGGGGTGAAAGTTATTTGCCAGTTTGGGAAAAATTTCTGCCATGGTCGTCTCCCACTTTAGGTGTTTTTTTTCTACAAGAATTGCCATCAAGGTGGCGGTCATTGCTTTTGCATCGGAGCCAATATGCCAAACAGATTGTTTTCTAACCGCAATCATGCCGTCGATACGAGTTGTGCCAGAAATCTCAAAGGTGGTGATTTTTTCAGAATCAAAGCCGGTTGCGCCCACCGCCGGGATATTGGCCGCAATACGGGCCTCCGCAATAATCTTAGCTACTTCACCTGCAGTTGCCGCGTCTGTAAGGAAAACTAGCGCGTAAATCAACAATCTCATGCCAGGATTCGTGTATCAGATCTGCTTAATTATTTCGAATTAGAATAATTCCAAATTTCAGCTTGCTCTGATACGATTTGTGAATAGCTTCCCGCCGTCGATGATTTCGCTCACCAACAACAAAGATTTGAAGCCGGAGGATTTCCCTTCGGACATCAAGGGTTTGCGGATGACCAAACAACGCCGTGAGGTGCTGGCGGTTATCCTAAGGGATCGTGATCATCCCACCGCGAACGATGTCTTTCTTCGTGCCCAAGATCGAATGCCGACGATCTCGCTTGCGACCGTCTACAACTGCCTTGAGGCGTTGGTAAATCACACGATCGTTCGTCAAGTGAACCTTGATCGCGAGTCATCACGCTATTGTCCCAATCTCAATGATCATTGCCACTTTCAGGATGAAGCATCTGGCAAGATTCACGACGTCGTTTTTAAAGAGGGAATCAAACTAGAGGACATTCTTGATCTCCCGAAGGGAACTGAAATTAGTCATCTTGATATCAGCCTTAAGGGAAATTTCGGTAATAAGTAAAAGTCACCCAACACCATGAGCCTAACCATCGAAAATCTCCACGCGTCTGTTGACGGAAACGAAATCTTAAAGGGTCTAAACCTTGAGATTCCTGCCGGAGAAGTGCACGCCATTATGGGTCCCAACGGATCCGGGAAATCAACGCTCTCGAAAATCATTGCTGGTCACGACGACTACGAAGTCACAGAAGGTCGTGTCCTTCTCGACGGTGTAGATATTGCCGAGCTCGAGGTGGATGAACGCTCCCGTGCCGGCATTTTTCTTGCTTTTCAATATCCCGCTGAGGTTCCTGGTGTCTCCAACGCCAACTTTCTGCGTGCCGCTCTCCAAGCCCGCCTTCCAGAAGGCGAAGAAATCGATGCCGTGGCTTTTTATAAGGACATGTATGCTAAAATGGACGAGTTGGAGATGAATCGTAAATTCACCAGCCGGTCCGTTAATGAGGGTTTTTCAGGTGGAGAGAAGAAGCGGAACGAAATCCTGCAGATGATCATGCTGGATCCTCGTTACTGCCTGCTTGATGAAACTGACTCGGGCCTAGATATCGATGCTCTCAAGGTGGTCGCAAAAGGAGTGAACTCAATGCGATCGGACAGCCGCGGATTTTTAGTGATTACTCACTATCAGCGGTTGCTAGACTATATCAAGCCCGACCATGTTCACGTCATGGCTGACGGGCAAATCGTGAAATCCGGAGGCGCCGAACTCGCCTTAGAACTCGAGGAAAGCGGATACGACTTCCTTAAAACTGCTTAACACTTTTAATAATGAATTCTGAGACTGCCACCGTCAAACAAGTCGCTTTTGAAAAGGACGATGTTGGTAACTTTTCTTTTCCGGAGAGCCATAAATTCGATGCCGGGTATGGATTGACGAAGGAGACTGTCGATTACATCTCGAAGGTTAAGGACGAGCCTGACTGGGTGAACGAATTCCGGCACAAGGCACTGAAGACTTTTGAGTCTAAGCCGATGCCGACAAACTGGGCCACAAGGGACCTCGATAATATCGATTTTGATGCGATCCGTTACTATCTCTCGGATGGCGCCAAGCCAAAACGTTCTTGGGACGAAGTTCCTCCGGAAGTACTCGAGACTTTTGATCGTCTTGGCGTGCCCGAGCAGGAGCGTGCTTTTCTCGCTGGTGTGGAAGCACAATACGATTCCGAAGCAGCTTATTCGAATGTGAAAGAAGCGCTTGCGGATGAAGGTGTGATATTTGTGACTTGCTCGGAAGGCTTGAAAGAGCATGAGGAAATTTTTCGACCTTGGTTTGGCAAAGTGATTCCAACTGGGGACAATAAATTTTCAGCTTTGAACTCCGCAGTAATGTCGGGGGGCTCTTTCATCTACATTCCTCCGGGGGTTAAAGTGAAACATCCCTTGCAGGCATACTTTCGTATCAATTCTGAGAACTTCGGCCAATTTGAGCGGACCCTTATTATTGCCGATGAAGGTGCGGAAGTGATGTATATGGAGGGGTGCACCGCACCGAAATTTGAGACTGCGACTTTGCATTCGGCGGTCGTTGAGCTGGTTGCAATGAAGGGCGCCAAGATTCAATATATCACGGTTCAAAATTGGTCATCTAATGTGTTCAATCTTGTCACCAAGCGTGGCCTGGCTCACGAAGATGCTGAGATTCGATGGATCGATTGTAATATTGGATCGCGTCTCACCATGAAATATCCGGGTGTTGTCATGAAAGGCGAGCGCGCTCGAGGAGAGGTAATTTCTATCGCACTCGCCAACGACGGGCAGCATCAAGATACTGGTGCCAAGATGATTCACGCCGCGAACAACACGACCTCTAACGTCATTTCTAAATCGATATCGGTTGGAGAAGGTCGTTCGACTTATCGTGGCCAGGTTCACATCCCTAAGCACCTTAAAGGGTGCAAGAACAACACCGAGTGCGACGCCTTGCTTATCAACACCAATAGTCGGACTGATACCTATCCGGCTATCTCGGTAAAGGGAAATCAGCATGTCACTCAACATGAAGCGAGTGTGAGTCAAGTTTCTGAAGAGATGCTCTTTTATATGCAGCAGCGTGGACTTTCCGAGACCCAAGCTATGTCGCTTGCTGTTAATGGATTCATCAATGACCTCGTTGAAGAGTTTCCAATGGAGTATTCGGTCGAATTGAAACGCTTGATTGATTTAGAGATGGAAGGATCTGTCGGCTAACTCAAACTTGGTTCCGAAATCGAGACCAATCCACTTATACACACCCTTAAATGTCTGTTACTTTTGCTTCACCTGCTCTCGAGAAATTTGAAGAGCTCGATTGGCCAGCGCGCACCGATGAAAACTGGCGCTTCGGATCTTGGAAAGAGGCTAATCTTTCTGGGCTAGAGACCGTCGGGACTGGAGCGACAGGAGATCTTCCCGAGCTCCTCACGGGTTTTGATCGGCTTGTTTTTGCTAATGGTGAACTTGTTTCAGGTTCTTCTGATGCAGCCGAATTGGTTGAGGGATCCTTTGGCCCAACTTCGCGCCTTGGTTCTTCGAAACACGCTGCATTGCATGCTGCTAAGTCCAAACACACGTTGCATGTTCGGAGCGGTAGCGATCTCGCGCTTGAAGTGATCTACTTTGTATCAGGAGAGGGATTATCTTTTTCCGGTATTGTCATCGAAGCCGAAGCTGGCGCGAAGATCAGGATCGTGAACCGGTTCATTTCTGTTGATGATTCCGCGGCTGTTGTAGTCTCCGCTACGGATGTCCGCACTGCCGAAGGTTCTAAGGTGACGTGCTTAGTGACCCAAGAACTTAACCGCGACAGTAAGTTGATTCGATTTTCTGATTCTACCTTACAGGCATCCTCTCTCGCCAAACTTGCGGTCGTGCATACCGGTGCCAAGTGGGTTCGTGAAGAAACCTACTCGACGGTCGGTGGCTCGGATGCCAAATCAGAGATTCTCTCAGTCGCTTTGCCTGATACCGGCCAGGAATATGATCAGCGGACCTTCCAGCATCACGGAGCTCGTAACACCTTTTCGGATCTTCTCTTTAAAAATACGCTCTTTGGGAAAGCGACTACGATCTTTTCTGGTCTCATCTTTGTCGACGAGGGAGCACATGGCACCGATGCTTATCAGACTTGCCGCAATCTTATGATGACGGATGAGTGTGAAGCTCACTCGATGCCTGGTCTTGAGATCAATGCCGACGATGTTAAATGTTCGCACGGAAGCACTTCGTCACGTGTCAGTGATGAGGAGATCTTCTATCTTATGGCTCGGGGCATCTCCGCAAAGGACGCCCGTGGTTTGGTGGCGCAAGGGTTCTCGATTCAAGCGATTGAGCGCCTCGAAGACGAGCAACTTGAAACTTTGGCAATCGAGGTAGTTTCTCGGAAATTTTCGACGGTTGAGTAAGGTTCCTCTCATTAGGAACAGAGGGGCTGATAGAGCCGTTAAAGTTTGGACATTTAGCTCCCTTTTGCCATCTTCATCGCTGGAGCTTCGTAATGTTCACGGAGGCGGTGAAATTCTTTGGTAAGCTGTTTTCTGACTTTGGAGTATGACGGGTTGTCGTGGACGCTTTTGAGTTCCTGCGGATCTTTGATAAGATCAAAGAGCTGCCATTCGTTGGTTTCGGGAAGGTAGAAAAGTTTGTGAGTTTCGGTGCGAACTCCGAAGTGTTGAGGAACGTTGTGCTCACCTTTTTCGTAGTAGGAATAGTAGAGCGATTTTCGCCATCCCTTGGCATTTCCTTGGAGTGTGGGAAGGATAGAGTTTCCTTGAATCTCAGGCGGGATTGCGACCCCGGCTGCTTCAAGGAAGGTGGGTGCGTAGTCGATGTTTTGAATCATTTCTTTGGGGCGTGAGCCGGGCTCGGTGACGCCGGGCCAGCGGATGGCAAAGGGCATTTTGAAGGATTCTTCGAACATCCAGCGCTTGTCATACCAACCATGCTCGCCAAGATAAAAACCTTGGTCGGAGGCGTAAACGACGATCGTGTTTTCAGTAAGGCTATTTTTGTCGAGGTAGTCTAGCATGCGGCCCACGCTTTCATCTACCGCTTTCACAGTGGCGAGATAGTTCTTCATGTAGCGCTGGTATTTCCAGCGCACGATGTCCTTGTGGGTCATAGTAGGCACCTTCTCGATGAAGGCTCTGTTCTCAGGGCCGAAGTGGGCGTCCCATCTTGTTTTCTGGGGCTTGGTCATGCGCCGGTATTCCACAGTGGGGTAGCGATCGGGTCCCGGGAGCTTGATTCCGTTACGCTCATCTTTGCGGACCTTGGCGTCGTAAGCCCAGTCGAAGTGGCGGTCGATTTCCATTTCGTTTTTGGCAAGCGTTCCGCTTCGTTTTTGATAGTCATCGAAAAGAGTGGGGGGCTCGGGGATGGTGACTCCATCGAAGGCTTTGAGATGACGAAGTGCGGGCGCGAAGGTCCGGTGGGGGGCCTTGTGCTGGCACATGAGGAAGAAGGGTTTTTCCTTATCTCGCTTGTCGAGCCACTTGATCGCTTTGTCAGTGGTGATGTCGGTGCAGTAGCCGTTGAACTTTTTGATGCTTCCGTCCATTTGTTTGAAGACGGGATTGTAGTAGTTGCCTTGACCAGGAAGGATTTCCCAGTAGTCAAAACCAATGGGGTCTGAAACGAGGTGCCACTTACCAATGACGGCAGTGCTATAGCCGCATCCTTGGAGGGCTTTTGAGAGAGTCCACTGTGATTGATCAAGGCCCTTTCCGGTGTTGCGAAGGAAGCCATTTTTGTGGCTGTGTTTTCCAGTCATGATGGTGGCTCGGGAGGGGCCGCAGATGGAATTTCCGCAAAATGAGTTCTTAAAAATTGCTCCGGTAGCAGCAAGGCGATCGATGTTTGGAGTGGGGGCGATTTTCGCTAGATCGCCGCCATAGGCCGAGATCGAACGCAAGGCATGATCGTCCGAAAAGAGGAAGAGGATATTGGGCTGTTTGGCCTGAACTAGCGAGGTGCAAGCGAGGAAAGTAAGTAGTTTCATGATGGGATCTTAATCTCTTTGTGGAGCTTCACATGGGGAGACTAAAACGCCAAGTCGCTTCGGAGCCTGTAAGTCGCCACTTCTTCTGAGAGGTGAAGAGGAAACGGATCAAGTTTAAGAGGCGAGACAGAAGCTCAAGATCACGAAAAAGCCAGCTGGCCGGTCAGGCGCAGCTGGCTATCAAAAAATTTACCCCGTGGGCCTTCTATCGTCTGCGACCGAGAAGCGCCAGAGCGGCGAGCCCGGAGAGTAGTAAACTTGAAGGCTCAGGAATACTCCAAGCATTTGAGTGAGACAAAATATCGGAATCGGAGAGCGCGCTGTTGAAAGTCGTAACACGAGAAATCGTGCCGATCATTCCTTCATTTCCACCATCGGAAACATTCCCTAAATGTCCTGGCCCAGTGGGCATCTCAAAGGTAGCTCCGGCAATGGAATCCGTCGCAGCACCATTGATGAACAGATCCATCGTCCCAGTTGCATCAGTCCAGCGGTAGGTGACGTGGGTGTCATCAGTCGGAGAAGCTGCACCGGGAGCTGAAAAGGTATTGTCAGCAACACCTGCCCGGGTAAATCCAAGGGCACCAGTATCAGCCCATTGCTCATAGCGAAGGCTGTTGCCTGCGTTAGCATCCGCTCTCCCAATATATCCATTATTCCCCCCAGCGACTGGATCTCCGCTTAGAATGAACTCAAAAGTTGCGTCACCAGAAATCGCGCCAAAATCGAATAGCTCGATATTTGATCCGTCAAAGGTGGCGGCTGTTGTGCTTCGCGCGGTAAAGCCAGAGCCCGCGATAGCGGCATCGTAAGCGGCCAAACTGGCACCGTGGAGGGAGCTGGTGGCCAAGAGTAATATCCCAACAGGAATGATTTTTTTTATCATGGTAATAATTATTTAAGGAAATCTAGAGACAGTCGTACCGGCTGGATAAAAACGAATTCCAACCCATATATCAATCAAAAAACATATGGTTATAGATTCTCCATTTAATGAATGGGATGAAATCGATTAATCGATTAAAAATTGAATGGTTTTGCGCAGCCTCCAGAATTTTATTTCTGCGGCATGATTTGGTTTATGCTAGCCTCGGTTAATGAAGCTTTGTAGAGCTCAATTTACCTTTGGGCGAAGGTTTGACTGGTTTGTTGCTAAGGCGCTCCTTTTTGGGAGTCAGCTTTCTTTTGCTGAATCTATTTCTTCTCATGTTGATTTGCCCGAAGTTGAGAAACCTCTGGCTGATAAACGTTTCCGTGAAGTTCCTTCCGGCGAATCTGGCATCAATTTCATAAATAGTTGGAAGGCTCCACAAGACTATGAACGTGCTCTGACTCTATCATTTGTAGCGGGAGGAGTTGCGGTGGGAGACTATGATGATGACGGACGTCCTGATCTTTATTTGACGAGGCCTTTTGGTGGTGGACAGCTTTACCGAAATTTGGGTGATTTTAAATTCGAAGACGTTACGAAGAGGTGCGGGCTTGCCGGGGAAGAATTTTGGCAGGCTTCACCGAGTTTTGTGGACATCGATGGCGATGGAGATTTGGATTTATATGTTTGTGCCTTTGACGCGGCTAACCGACTTTACCTAAACGAAAAGGGGGTTTTCAAAGAGTGTGCAAAAGAAGCAGGGCTCAACTTCAAGGGGTTTAGCGTGAATATGGCGTTCGCGGACTACGATTTAGATGGTGATCTTGATGGCTATCTCCTGACGAATCGTCCGTTCTCGCCTGACGAAAATTACAGTGTGAGCGATCGTGCGACTGCAAACCGGGTTTATCGCCAGTTGCAAAAAGATGCGAAGGGGAATTTTATTATGCCGGATCACTTACGGGAGATTTTTGAGGTGGTTTGGAATCCGGCTGGCCAGATGCATATGTTCATCAGGGCGGGTCAGTATGATCATCTTTATCGTAATGATGGTCCGGTCGAGAAGGGCGGAGTTCCGCGTTTTACCGACGTCACCGAGGTCGCAGGATTGAAGGACAACGGGATGGGGCTGTCCGCGACTTGGTTTGACTACGATGCCGATGGCTATCCTGACCTTTTCGTGGCAAACGATTATTACGGGGCGGATCATTTATTCCACAATGATGGCGATGGGACTTTTTCCGAAGTCACTTTGGAAGCCTTACCTCACACTCCTTGGTATTCGATGGGATCAAACGTTGCGGATCTGAACAATGACGGGCTCCTGGATTTCATGGGTTCTGATATGATGGGAACCAATCATTTTCGCCAAAAAGTGGGGATGGGAAATATGAGTCAGAACGCTTGGTTCTTGGATCACGCACAGCCAAGGCAATATATGCGGAACTCGGTCTACATGAATACGGGGCTAGGGCGCTTTATGGAAGCGGCCCACATGACTGGGCTCGCTAAATCGGACTGGACTTGGGCGTTGAAGTTTGGGGATCTTGATAACGATGGGCATGTCGATCTCTTCATTGGAAATGGGATGACAGGGGATTTTTTTAATAGCGACATCACTGTGGCGATGCGAAACGGAACTTATCTTCCAGATCATGTGGACGAAGAAAGGCCGCCTCCCAAGAAAGACACTAACTTGGCATTTCGAAATCTTGGTAATCTTAGATTTGAGAACGTCGGTGAAAGCTGGGGGTTGGCCAAGGCGGCTGCGAGTTTTGGTGTAGCGATGGGAGATCTGGATGGGGATGGAGATCTTGATCTAGTGGTGAACAATTTTGAAGACCCAGTGAGCCTGTATTGCAATGATTCACCTGGCGAAAACCATCGTGTGAAGATTCAGTTGAAGGGGAAAAAGAATCGCTATGGGATAGGAGCGACCTTAAAGGCGATCATGGCAGATGGGGAAATATTCACGCGATACCTTACGTTGTCGCGGGGTTTCTATGCATCGGACGATCCCGTTGTTCATTTTGGGTTAGGCGAGAATCAGCAGATCGGGGAGCTACAAATCGCTTGGCCAGGTGGCGTAACCCAGAGCATTAAAGAACTGCCTGCTGATCGTTTTTACACCATTACGGAGCCTGAAAAATCTGACCTCGTGAACCCAATTAGAGAGGCTCCGCTTTTCACCCGGATGGGAATGCCTCCTGGCGGGAAACACTTCGAAATGACTTTCGATGATTTCGCCCGCCAGCCTCTTCTTCCACAAAAGTATTCGCAGCTTGGTCCGGGAGTCGCGTGGGGTGATGTTGATGGTGATGGTGACGATGATGTGTTCATTGGGCAAGGTCGTGGTTTTGGTGGACGGTTGTATTTTAACGAAAATGGCAAATTTGAGGGTCGTTCTTTCGATTGCTTTAAAATCGATAAGGACTGCGAGGATATGGCACCGCTGTTTTTTGATTCAGACGGCGATGGCGACCGCGATCTGTATGTCGTGAGCGGGGGTGTGGAGTGTGAGCCCGGGGCCGCGGTGTTGTTGGATCGCCTTTATTTGAACGATGGGAAGGGGAATTTTTCGAAAGCCCCGGCTTCAGCTCTCCCAGGGGCGGCAGAGAGTGGAAGTGTGGTGTGTGCGGCGGATTTCGATCGCGATGGGGATACCGATCTGTTTGTGGGTGGTCGGTTAATTCCTGGCCGATACCCGGAGGTCCCCGCGAGTCAGCTCTTGGTCAATGACGGGAAGGGGGGGTTCTCGAACGCAACCCCTGATTCACTTGCTAAAACCGGACTGGTTACAAGTGCGCTTTGGTCAGATGTCAATGCCGACGGCTGGGTTGATCTTTTGGTGACTCATGAATGGGGGCCGGTGAGGGTTTTCCGAAATCATGAGGGACGATTGCTAGATGAAACCAAGGGAAGTGGGGTTGAAGAGCTCCTTGGTTGGTGGAATAGCATTGCGGCAGGGGATATCGATGCTGATGGCGACCTCGACTACGCGGTTGGAAACGTGGGTCTAAATTCTAAGTATCATGCGTCCAATGCCCATCCAGTCCTCCTTTACTACGGCGATATGGATGATGCTGGGCGCCCCAAGATTGTGGAAGCTGAGTATGAGGGAAAGACTCTCTATCCGGTCCGCGGCCGCAGCTGTTCCAGTAATGCGATGCCCGGCCTAAAGCAGAAGTTTCCGACCTTTAAATCATTTGCCTTGGCTCCGCTGGATGACATCTACGGGAGAGATAAGCTGAAGGAATCTAAGAAGTTGAGCGCCAACATTCTGGAGTCTGGAATTCTGATTAACGTCACGCAAAAAGGCGGGCCGCCCAAATTTAAATTCCAGCCCCTTCCTCGGCTTGCGCAAATTTCTCCTGTATTCGGTCTCGCCTTCACTTCGATTGATGGCGATGCCTTTCCTGAGCTCTACGTGGTTCAAAATTTCTTTGGCCCCCAACGTGAAACTGGCCGAATGGATGGTGGAGTGAGCCTTCTTTTGAAAAACAACGAAGGTCAGTTCAGTCCAATATGGCCTGATAAGAGTCACTTACTTGTTTCTGGTGATGCGAAAGCTCTCACGATTTCAGATCTTAATAATGATGGACTACCCGACTTTCACGTTTCTGTGAATGCGGGGAGGGCGATGGCCTTCGAAGCCAATCCCAAGCAGACGAATGCCGACCAATTTCTTTGTCTTCAGCTAAAAGGCAGTGAAGGAAACATCGATGTTTCCGGTGCTCGGGTATCTTTGAGGGGAAAATCAATTCCAACTTTTACGCAGCAAGTCTCTAGCGGGGGAGGCTATCTCTCCCAGTCTTCTCCTCGGCTTTTCTTTCCGATAGGCTCTCTGAAAGCCGACGTTTTAGAGTCGCTAGAAGTTCGAGTTTATTGGCCATCGGGCAAGGAGTCTATTACGCAAGTGAGCGACTTGAAAAAAGTCGATGGGCGATACTGGGTCGAGGTTCCGCGCTAAAAGAGCATTATGCTTAGATCTGTCGGGAATCATGATGATAAATCATGATGATAATCCCCTATTGTCTTGTCGGAGGTCATCAGCTTTTGGTAAGCAGAATCAGAATTTGGGTGTTCTCTAGCATTCACAGATTTAAAATAATAAGATTAAATGATGGAATTTAAGGACCCATTTCTGATTCGGCTTTTCAATGCGATTTTGATTGCCGGGGCTATTTTGACTCCAGCTTCGTTTGCTAACTTTGCTTCGTATGATGGTGAAATCAGTGATGCTCATGATGGTGGAGCGGGGACACTTCCCTACGCGGCAATTTTGACTACGCCTGCTGTGTTCGATGGATCAAATATCGAGCTATTCGATTTTGGCGCGATTTCTGGTGACGCAACTTTTGAGTTCATTCTAAGCGGAGATCCAGTCGCTGGGGGGAATAATGGATATATTGGGAGAGCGG
>Ga0213863_10001104_pt1 | contig 19979 bp, 15 predicted proteins | sample PICome_8_FD_160128 | JGI IMG/M metagenome (GOLD analysis project Ga0213863, IMG submission 160128) | Coastal seawater microbial communities near Pivers Island, North Carolina, United States - PICO497 | ecosystem: Environmental > Aquatic > Marine > Coastal | place: USA: North Carolina... | reverse complement strand
GGCGGGGACGGGGACGTGTGCGGCGGCCGGGCTCCCGAGCTGGTGGGCCAGCTTGCTGGCCTTCGACCTGCGGTTGACCGGTGCCCGATCGAGGACGCGGCCGCCTCGGCTGGAGAGCCAGCTCTCGAGCTGGTCGGCTGTGTTGGAGACGAAGACCGTGCGAGGGGTCTTGACCTCGCACGGGATAGCTCCGCTGGCCAGGATCGAACCGGCGAGGGTCCGGTAGAGGACCTCGACGTAGACGTCCTTGGCGGTGCCAGCCACGATCGGAAAGAGCACCTCCGTATGGGGGGGCAGGCGGAGGACGCGCTGCATCCCGGACTCATCGCTCTGGAAGACGAGCCACTGATCGCTGGAGGTGTGACTTCGGGCAGCGAAGTGGGTCGGGGTGAACTGGAGGCAGGTCGGTACTTCGGAGCTTGCGATCGCCGGCGGGATCGTGTCGAAGGTCGGGACCTGGGCGGCGCCTGAGGCGGCGGGGACGCTGGCGGCGGGGAGGCCGGCGGCGACGAGGGTGAGGAGCGCGGGGAGCATGGCTTGCCGCCTGTATCGACCCTCGGCGACGAGGCCTTGAGGGCTCGCGCGCGCTCCTTAGAAAAATCTTCCGGTCGCGGTCGGGCGAGCCGTGGGCGGCGGCGCTGGTGCTCAGGGGGTGCCGAGGAGGCGGAGCGCCGCCGAATCGGCGAGCGGCGCCCCAGCCGCCGCGAGGGCGCACCGGGCGCGCCGCAGGGCCTCGGCTGGGCTGGCTCCGTTCCTCAAGGCGCCGTGGAACGCGATCGACGCGGCCCGGCCGTGACGGTCGGAAAGGGGCCACCCGGTCACCACCGTCGCGCGTGTCCCGCTGTCGAGGGCAGCCTGGGCCAGGCCTCGAGTGGAGAGCCCATCGATCGAACGACCGGCGGCGGAATCGCACGTCGCCAGGACGAGCAGTGGGAGGCGTGGCCGGACGGCGGCCAGCTCGGCGGCGGAGACGACCTCGTCCTTGGACGCGAGGAGCCCGAGCGGCGCGATCTCGGATCGGTCGCCGCGGCGCAGGGCGTGGGTCGCCACGTGTACGGGGCGCCCTCCGCCGAGGGCGTCGAGCAGGCGCGCGGCGGTGAAGGCGTGCCCCGTGACCGACTCGAACCCGGGGTGCAGCCGCTCCAGGTCGCGTAGCTCCCGACGCGCCCACTTGAGGTCGGCGGCGGCGGTGTTCTCGGGAGCGCCGAGTGCGGTCCAGCGAGCGGTCCTGCCGTTGATGGGCGGAGGGAGCGTCTGTGCGTCGCGGAGTTGATCCACGACCGTGAGGGCCGTGTGGTATCCGAGCGCCTTCCCGGGCGTTCCGGTGGCGAGGAGCTCGAAGCAGATGCCCTCGAGGGCGCCGTGGGGGAGGAGAGCGAGGCTCGGCGCGGGAGCCGCCGGTGCGCGGCGCTCCCAGTCCTTCAGGGCTGCGTCCAGGGAGGCCGGGAGCAACGCGAGCGAGAGCTCGTCCAGGAGGCCGCCAGGCCGGTCATCGGGGGCGCCCGCAGGGCGGTCATGGGACGAGCGCTCCGCGTGGCTCCGTCCCGCGAGGAGCGCCTGACGGAGCCGGTCTCGGGCGCGGGTGAGCTCCTGCCGCCCGCGGGGAATCTCCTCGGCTGCGGCGGTCCCATCCGGTCGCACGTGGACGACCAGGGACTGGTCTGCCCCCACGATCCAGGTCAGTGCGCCGAGGTCCTGGCGGGCCGCCAGGGCGAGGATGCGTGAGCGGGCTTGCTCGAGGGTGCAGGCCGCGTGAGCAGCCTCGATCGTCGCGGCTGCGAGCAACGGTTCACCGGAGGCCACGCGGGCGCGGGCGAGGAGCTCGACCGTGGTGAGCCCGAGCCATTCGCCCACGGCGCTCCCGCCCCGTAGCTCACCCTCTGCATGCTGCCAGCGTGCGGCGTCGCGGGCGCGCGCCTGATCGAAGGCGCGCTGCAGGGGGACCAAGGCCTCGTCGGTCCGCCCCATGGCGAGGAGCGCCTGGCCACGCAGGGCGAGGACCTCCACGCGGCCGAGGTCTCCCTCGCCCGTGGGGAGCGGGCGCGCGGCCAGGAGCTCAAGGGCTGCGGCCGGCGCGCCCCGGTCCACGAGGAGAGCCGCCTCGGTCAGGTTCAAGAGGCCCGCGCGGTCGTCGCCGGGCGCTCGGCGCGCCTGCTCAAGGGCCAGCGCTGCCCTGCCCAGGGCGCCAGCCCGCACCAGCGCGGCCGCCTGCAGGGCGCGCCACTCCCCCGTCGCCGCGGCCAGGTCGATCTCGGGGTCGAGGCCGGAGGGGGGGAAGGACTCGAGGAGCTCAAGCGCTCGGTCCGGGCGGTCCCCGGAGAGGCGCTGCGCGGCGAGCTCGCGGGTCAGCGCCCAGCAATGGGCGGGGTGGCGGAAAGTGGACAGCTCCTCCCGGGCTGCCGAGGCCGCGAACGGAGCGCCGCTCTCGCGGGAGACGCCCACGAGCCCGAGCAGGGCGCGTTCGCGCCAGCGGGGTTGCTGGACCCCCTCGGCGAGGTCCGCGAGGTCTCGGAAGACCTGCTCTGCCTCCAGGAGCTCACCGCGGGCCAGCGCGACGCGAGCGCGCACCCAGAGCGGCTCAAGCTGTGGGGGCCGCTGGCCCGTCCGGGCGAACCAGCGGAGCGCGAGTCGCGCGTGTCCATCCGCCCGCTCTGCGAGGTCGGCGCGGCGGCTCGTGTCCGACCAGGCCTGCTCCACCAGGCGAACCTCGATCCGCGAGAGGAGCGCGGCGGTACGGGCGGCAGCCGTGACGTCGGCCGCCTGCCGAGCCTCTGCCAGCAGGAGCTCGAGGGCCGTCATGACGGTCTCCCCGGGGCCGCCATCGCCGAGCTCCTCCGCCTGAGCCTTTGCCCGCACGAGGTCGAAGCGGGCCTCGAGGCGCCGGCCTTCGCGGCGCGCACCCGGGTCCAGCTGGATGTAGTAGCGCGCCACGCGGACGGCGTCTTCGCGCTGGAACCGGGTCGCGAGCTCGGTCGCGACCTGCAGGAGCGGAGCCTCGGCGTCGAGGCTCCCGCCCCTCACCTCGTCTAGGGTTCGGATGTAACGCTCGATCAGCTGCTCGTAGCTGGCGTCCGGCGCGATGGCGGCTGGACTGTCGCTCGGTGGCGAGGCGGGCCGCCCGGTGACGGCTGCGGGCGCTCCGAGGAACGCGGCGCAGGCGATCGCGATGAACGCCAGGTGGCCCCGCCGGGGGGCGGCTGGCCGGGGAGGCCCCTGCTGCGGTGGAAGATCCTGCTGCGGGGGGAGGTCCTTCTGCCGGGCAGGGTCCTGCCGCTGCGGGAGCGAGAGTCGCCGCGGGCTGAGGCTGGGTGAGCAGCCAGAGCGGAGTTCAAGAGGGGAGCCTGCCGGGACCGCCGTGGGATCGGCCGCCAGGCTCACTGGTCCTCGGCGAGATAGGCAGCTCGCGCGGCCCCGGGGGCGAGGTCCCTGGCTCGGTGGCGTGCGTCCGAGAGGAACCCAGCGGAGTGAAGGCGACGAACATCCTCACGGGTGGAGCGGGATCCAGCGTTGGCGCCCGACGCGCCGGAGGTGAGGCGGGCGTCCTCCGCGGGAAGGACCACGAACGAGAGGTCCCCGAGGTCGCGCTCGACGCCGTTGACGGTGGCCCAGGCAGACCACTCATAGGTGCCGGCCTCGAGACGGTCCGCTGTGGCGTTCCGCGAGGTGGACTCGGCGGTCCAGACGGTGTTGCCCTCGTCAAAGGCGCCGCCTGAATTGAGCCTCAGCTCGAACCGGTACCGCTCGGCGCCCGGGACCGAGGCGACCTCGAAGAGGGGACGGGCGGCGTAGGTCGCCAGCCCCTCCACCGGTGCAAGGACACGTCCACGGGGGAAGAGCAGCGCTTCTGAACTCGAGCTGCGGAGCACGGGTGACTCGGGCAGTCCGCCGTCGAGGGCGTTGGTGGGGCCGGTGCGATCCGCCAGCATGGCGATCATCAGGGCGGCAGCCGCAGCGGGGACCCACTTGACCCAGGGGGCCAGGCCCCGGGGAGCACGGCGCTCATGCTGTCCAGCGGCGGACCCCGTCGCGCCCTCCGAACTCCGGAGTGAGCGGTCGCTGGCAGCCCGTGTCGGGAGGTCCTCGACCCGCTGCAGCGGAGGCGCCCCGGCGCGCGGCCCGGGGAGTTGAACGGGGGGGAAGCGGTGGATCGGGCCGACGTTACGGGGGGCGGGGATCGGGTCGGAGAGCCGCTGCGTCCAGCGCGCCTCCTCGGGGTGATCCGCGAGGAACGCCTCGACCTCCTGGCGGCGCCGCTCGGGGAGCGGCTCCGAGCCTCGACCGTTGCCGAAGCGATAGAGGTCATCCGCCGAGACGTTGCGGTCTTCGCGGTGAGTGCCGCCGCCCTGGGCCTCGCCGCTGTTGCTCTCGGCCACGGCTGATTCGAGCCACAGGTCCACCTCTCGGAGCCGGTCCAGGATCTGCCGCGCGGCGGGATGGCTCTCGATCTCGTCGAGACGATCGCTCTCCAGTTCATCGAAGCGCGCGATAGCCTCCAGCGTCGCCTCGTCCTCGTGGATGGGCAGGGTGATCCCCGGGCGGGGAGCACCGGGGGCGACCGTGGACGGGTCGTCCTGGGGCTGATCGTTGGGAGACATCGTTTGGAGTCCGTGGAGCGTGGTCGCAGGGGGGCTGGATCTTCGGAGCCAGGATCTTTGGAGTCAGGCCTCGGCAGCGAGGCGAGCGCTCAGATTTCCGTCAGCGCCTCTTCATGGGCGAAGTTGTGGACCAGCACGCGGCGGAGGCTGATGGTCGCCCTCCGGAGGCGGTACTTGGTCTGTTCCAGGGAGATGGCCTGGCGGCGGGCGATCTCGCCCAGGGTCTCTCCCTGCACGAACCGCAGGTCGAGGAGGGAGCGCTCTTCCGTGGAGAGCTCGTCGAGGGCTTCGCGCACCACGCCGCCCACCTCGGAGATCCCGGCCATCTCGGAGGGGCCAGGGCTCTCGTCCGGCCGGTCAGGGATCTCCTCCCCGGCGCTCTTCATGCGGGGCCGGCCGCTGGCGTTGTCCCTGCGCTTCAGATCCACGCAGCGGCACCACGCGACCCTGTAGAGCCATGTGCCGAAGGACCCGCGGTCCGCGTTGAACGCGTCGCGATCCAGCCGCTCCAGGACGAACAACACGATGTCCTGGTAGCGGTCCTCCCGCGCGACCGCGTCGGATTCGAAATGTCCGATGCAGTGGTGGAGCAATGACTTGTAGCGTTCAAGAAACGCTGTCACTGCGGCCTCTCGCCGTGCGCGGAGGCCCTCGATGAGGGCGAGGTCGTCCAAGGGATTGGGAAGGGGACCCCTGCGGCCGCGGCGCCCTCCCTCCGTACCCCGAGATAGAGAAGCGTCTAGCGCGTTGCAATGGGCGAGCCTCGGTCGTGGGCGATGCGCGCCGTTGTCGGCGTTAGTCTATGCGAAGAAGTGGTTTATGGAATTGAGACTTGTCGTCTCGGAGGTCTCGGGGGGCCCGCTGCCGCCCCTCGTGTCCCGGCGCCAGGGGGGGGACCTTCGATCAGTTCCCCCGGTCCTGGTCCTGTCGCGGAGGGGGGGTCCCCGCTTAGACTGTTCGCCCAAACTCCCGCCCGGGAGGACGGGATCGCGGGGACAGCCCCGCGTTTCGGGAAGTCTCGCGTCCCGCGACGTCCCCGGGTGATCTCGATCGCCACCGCGGATTCGTCCGCCCTGCCACGCCCCATCCTCATGACCGAAGTCGTCCTCCTCAGCGCGGCGCGCTCCCCGATCGGAAAGTTCCAGGGGGGCCTCGCTGGCTTCCGTGCGCCCGAGCTTGGGGCCTTGGCGGTGGCGGAGGCGATCCGTCGAGCGGGCATCGAGAGCTCGTCCGTGGAGGAGGTCATCATGGGGAACGTGCTGCAGGCCGGCCTCGGGCAGAACCCCGCCCGCCAGGCGGCCCGTGGCGCCGGCGTCCCCGACGAGGTGGGGAGCATGACCATCAACAAGGTCTGCGGCTCGGGGCTGAAGTCCGTGATGCTCGCGGCGCAGGCGATCCGCGCTGGTGATGCCCACTGCCTCGTGGCCGGCGGGATGGAGTCGATGTCGAACTCGCCCTACCTGCTCCCCGACGCGCGGACGGGCATGCGGTTGGGCCACAGCGAGGTGGTGGACTCCATGGTCCATGACGGGCTGTGGGACATCTACAACGACTTCCACATGGGCATGACCGGGGAAAAGGTGGCGACCGAGCTCGACGTCTCCCGTGAAGCCCAGGACGCCTTCGCCGCCGAGAGCCACCGCAAGGCGGCCGAGGCGCGCGACGCGGGGCGCTTCGACGCCGAGAAGTTCGCGGTGACGATCAAGCCGCGCAAGGGAGACCCCTTTGACTTCACCGATGACGAGACCATCCGTGAGGGGATGACGGCGGACTCCATCAGCGGAATGCGACCGGCCTTCGCGAAGGACGGCACGGTGACCGCGGCCAACGCCTCTGCCATCAACGATGGCTCCGCCGCGCTCGTGGTCGCGAGCGCCGACTTCGCCGCGACCCACGGTCTCAAGCCCCTCGCCAAGGTGACCCACTACGCCACGGGTGGGTGCGCGCCGGAGTGGGTGATGATGGCCCCTGAGCGCTCCATCAACAAGGCTGCGGACATGGCTGGGCGGAAGCCCGCGGACTTCGATCTGCACGAGATCAACGAGGCCTTCTCCGCCGCTGCCGTGGCCCTCACGCGCAAGCTGGACCTCGACCCGACGCGGGTCAACGTCAACGGCGGGGCTGTGGCCCTCGGGCACCCGATCGGCGCCTCCGGGGCCCGTATCTTGACGACCTTGCTCAGCGCGATGGAGCAGCGCGACGCCGGCACCGGCATGGCCTCTCTTTGCCTCGGCGGCGGGAACGCCGTCTCGCTCTCCGTCGAGCGCGTTTGAGGTCCGGGCCCACTCACAAGCCAAAGGAAACGAACATGAGCAGCAACGATCTCTTCGAGCGAGTCGCCGTCATCGGCGCAGGGACCATGGGGAACGGCATCGCGCAGGTGTTCGCCTCGTGCGGGAGCGAGGTGACTCTCGTGGACGTGAATGGCGAGGCCCTCGAGCGCGGCGTGGCCGCGATCGGTAAGAGCCTCGCGCGGGTCGTCAAGAAGGAGCGCATGTCCCAGGAGGACGCGGACGCCGCCATGGCGCGCATCTCTCGTTCGACCCGTCTCGAGGACCTCACGGATCGTGAGCTCATCGTCGAGGCCGTGTCGGAGCGGGCTGACCTGAAGGCCAAGGTCTTCGGGACCCTCGATAAGGTCGCGCCGGCCTCGACGATCCTCGCGTCCAACACCTCGTCGATCTCCATCACGGAGATCGCGGCGGTGACGGGGCGCGCGGACAAGGTCATCGGCATGCACTTCATGAACCCGGTCCCCGTCATGAAGCTGGTGGAGGTCATCCGCGGCCAGGAGACCAGCGACGAGACCACCGACGCCGTGATGCGCGCGAGCCGCGCCCTCGGCAAGGAGCCGGTCGAGGCCAACGACTACCCCGGGTTCGTCTCCAACCGGGTCCTCATGCCCATGATCAACGAGGCGGTCTTCTGCCTCATGGAGGGCGTCGCGACCAAGGAAGGCATCGACACGGTCATGAAGCTCGGCATGGCGCACCCGATGGGCCCCCTGACGCTCGCTGACCTCATCGGCCTGGATGTGTGCCTCGACATCCTCGAGGTCCTGCACCGAGGGCTCGGGGACGACAAGTACCGGCCTTGCCCCCTGCTGCGACGGATGGTCGCCGCCGGTCGTCTCGGGAGGAAGTCCGGGAAGGGCTTCTACGACTACGAGTGACCGGTGCGGCAAAGAACCCCGGCCAGTGCTGGGGTTGACGGCGCAAACGGCCGATCTATTCAACTGACCCTACGCCGCTCTCTAGCGGCCCCTAGCAACACGCCTCCAAGATCGTCATGACCATGACCCATCCGGACATTGACTCTGCCGCCGTCGGGCTCGGCTTCGAGCTCGACGAGGAGCTCTCGATGGTGCGGGACTCCGCCCGAGACTTCGCGGACGGTGTCCTCGCGCCGCTGGCCACCAAGCACGACCGCGAGGAGACGATCTCCGACGAGGTCTACAAGCAGCTGGGTGAGCTGGGTTTCTGGGGGCTGACGCTCCCCGAAGAGTTCGGCGGCGCCGACCTCGGCAACGTCGCGCTGGCGGTGGTGCTCGAGGAGCTCAACCGCGTCTGCGCATCAACCGGCGTCGCGGTATCTGTTCACAACTCTCTGCTGTGCGCGCCGCTGATGAAGTTCGGCACCGACGAGCAGAAGGCGCACTGGCTGCCCAAGCTCGCTTCCGGTGAGGCCATTGGTGCCTACTCCCTGTCCGAGGCGGGGTCAGGCTCCGATGCGGCGGCTCTCGCCGCGACGGCGGAACGTGACGGCGATGATTGGGTCCTCCGGGGTACCAAGCTCTGGGTGACCTCCGGCGATCGTGCCGGCCTCTTCCTCGTCTACGTGCGCACGAACCCGGACCTGCCCAAGGCGAAGGGGATCACCGCGTTCCTCATGCCTGGTGACGCCCCCGGCCTGAAGATCGGCAAGCACGAGATGAAGACGGGCATCCGCGGCTCCGCCACGGTGGAGATCATCCTCGAGGACGTCCGACTCGGCCCGGAGTGCGTCCTCGGCGAGGTCGATCGCGGCTTCCCGATCGCGATGGACACCCTCGCGGGTGGGCGCATCGGTATCGCGAGCCAGGCCGTGGGCATCGGCCAGGCCTGCCTTGACGCGTCGATCAAGTACGCCAAGGAGCGCGAGCAGTTCGGCAAGCCGATCGGCTACTTCCAGGCGATCCAGCACAAGCTCGCGGATATGTCTGCGCGCCTCGAGGCCTCGCGCCTTCTCGTCCGCAAGGCCGCGTGGATGCGCGACCGCGGCATGGAGGTCAACCGTCAGTCCTCGGAGGCAAAGCTCCTGGCCTCACAGGCGGCCAACTACTGCGCTGACGAGGCCGTTCAGATCCACGGGGGCGCCGGCTACACGGACGACTTCCACGTGGAGCGGCTGTTCCGGGATGCCCGGATCACGGAGATCTACGAGGGCGCGACGGACATCCAGCGCCTCGTGATCGCTCGGGATCTGCTCAGCTGAGCGCGCCGATCCCACCCTCACTCCCATCACACGCTCAAGGGCGCGCCGCGCCCCCGAATTCGCCCCGGACCTCGCTCGCCACGAGCCCGGACGCACACCGGACCAAGCCATGACTGACGTCGCCGCCTCCAAGGAGTCCCACGACCTGGGACACGCCGAGTACGAACTCCCCGCCATCCGTCACTCCTTCGACTTCACGGAGGAGCAGGAGATGGTCCGCGAGATGGTGGAGGACTTCGCGAGATCGGAGATCGCACCCATCGCCCACGACATCGACGAGAAGCACAGCTTCCCGCGGGAGAAGTGGGACCAGATCGTCGAGCTCGGACTCCCGGGGATTCCCTTCCCCGAGGACGTCGGCGGCTCGGATGGGGGCACGCTCGCCTACATCCTCGCCGTGGAGGAGCTCGCCAAGGTCTGCGGCTCGACCGCGCTCGGATACGCCGCGCACGTGAGCCTTGGCACCTATCCGATCTGGAAGTGGGGCGGCGCCGAGCTCCGTGAGCTGTACGTGCCGAAGCTCATCTCCGGGGAGTACATGGGCGCCTACGGGCTCACCGAGCCTGGGGCGGGCTCCGACTCGGGAGGGACCGCGACGACCGCGGAGCTGGTGGGGGACGAGTACGTCCTCAACGGGCGGAAGTGCTTCATCACCAACGCGAACCACGCCGGGGTGTTCATCGTCACGGCCGTGACCGACCGCTCGCTCGGGTCCAAGGGGATCTCCGCGTTCGTGGTCCCGCGAGACATCGAGGGCTTCACCCTCGAGCCGGGTGAGACGAAGCTCGGGATGCGCGGCTCGGATTGGGCCAGCCTGGTCTTCCAGGATGCACGGATCCCCCGCTCGCACCTGCTCGGGCCCGCTGGCGAGGGCTTCTCGACCTTCATGAAGACCCTGGAGGGGGGCCGTATCTCCATCGGCGCGCTCTCCCTTGGCCTCGCCGAGGGAGCCTTCGAGTGCGCCACGAAGTACGCCATGGAGCGCGAGGCCTTCGGGGGCTCGCTAGCGGACCAGCAGGCCGTCCAGTTCAAGCTCGCCGACATGCGGGTGCAGATCGAGGCCGCGCGCCACCTCGTGTATCACTCCGCCCGACTCAAGGACTCGGGTCAGAGCTACGGGACAGAGGCGTCCATCGGGAAGCTGTATGCGTCCGAGATCGCCATGAAGTGCACCTACGAAGCGATCCAGATCTACGGCGGCTACGGCTACAGCCGGGAGTACCCGGTGGAGCGCATGTGGCGCGACGCGAAGCTCTGCACGATCGGCGAGGGCACCAGTGAGATCCAGCGCCTGATCATCGGACGTGCGGTGCTCAAGGCTGCTCGCTCCCTCTGAGCGAGCCACCCCGCGCTTCAGGCTCAACCCCGCGCTTCAGGCTCAATAATGTCGAACCCTGCCCCGAGTCAAGGTCCGCAGGCGAGCGCGTGGTCTCCAGTCTCCCTCGATGTGGGGGAGTGGAAGATCACCGCGCTCTTTGACGCCAACTTCCGTCTCGACGGTGGGGCCATGTGGGGGGTGGTGCCCAAGAACCTCTGGGCACGGCTCACGCCGCCGGCCGAGGACAACACCATCCGGCTTGCGGCGCGCCCGTTCCTCGCCGAGAAGGACGGGGTCAAGGTGATCGTCGAGGGCGGCATGGGGGACCGGTGGGACGACAAGTTCCGCAAGATCTACGGGCTCGATCGGCCGGAGGCGACCACGCTCAGGGCCACGCTTGCCGCGGTGGACGTGGGGCCCGAGGACATCGATCACGTGGTGGTCTCCCACTGCCACTTCGACCACATCGGAGCCCTCGTCGAGCTGCAGGGTGGGTCGCTGGAGCCGCTGTTCCCGCGCGCCAGGCACCACTTCCCCACGGCCGAGGTCGGCGCGGCGCGGGTCCCCATGCACCCCCGGCGGGCCAGCTACCGCGCGGACGACATCGACCCCCTCGTGGCGCGAGGGCTGGTGGAGATGCATGAGGGGAGTCACCGCCTCTTCGACGATCTCGAGCTGGTCGAGGTCTGCGGGCACTCCGAGGGCATGGTCGTGGTCCGGTTCAACGCTCACGGAGACGGACCCTCCGCGGCGTTCTGGGGGGACCTGATTCCCACCACCCATCACATCCAGCCGCCCTACATCATGGCGTACGACATGGACGTGTCTCGCTCGTTCTCGATGCGCACCGAGTGGCTCGCCAGGGCGGCTGACGAGGGGATTGTGGGGCTGTCTTATCACGACCCGGACCGGGCGTTCACTCGTCTCGAGAGGGACGGTAAGCGCTACGTGGCGGTGGACGTCCCTGAGCTTGGCGCCCGCGACTGAGGGGATGCGTCTGGTCTCGCTCTGTCCGAGTCTGACCGAGACGCTCTTCGAGATCGGGGCCGGGGCCTCCGTGATCGGGGCGACGAAGTTCTGCGTGGAGCCGCGCTCCATGCCGGGCGTGGTGCGGATCGGCGGGACGAAGGACCCGAGCGTCGAGCGGATCCTCGAGCTCGAGCCGACCCTCGTCTTTGCGAACCGAGAGGAGAATCGGCTCGAGGACGTCATGGCCCTGGAGGCTGCCGGGGTGACCGTCCACGCCTCGATGCCGCGTCGAGTCGCGGAGGTGCCGGCGTTGATCCGAGATGTGGGGGAGGCGGCCGCGTGCGAGGGGGGCGCCGAGAGGGTGGCCGCGGAGGTCGAGCGCGCCCTCGACGAGGCGCGAGCTTCGGCGTGCGAGGCCGAGCCTCGGCGCTTTGCGGTCCTCGTCTGGCGGCGGCCTTGGATTGCGGCATCGTCGGACACATTTCTGTCCAATTTGCTGGAGGAGGCGGGCGGTGTGAACGTGCTCGATGCGGCCGCAGGCCGCTATCCAGAGGTCACCATGGGGGAAGTTGCAAGGTTGGATCCGAACCTGATCTTGCTGCCGAGCGAGCCCTTCCCCTTCGCGCGAAAGCACGTTGATGAACTTGCAGCCGCGACTCGCGGCAATCCGCTGCGCTTCTTACTCTTCGACGGGCAACTCCTCACCTGGCATGGGTCGAGGACCGCCCAGGGCCTCCGCGCCGCGCGGCGCTGGCTCGCCCGTTGACCCCCCACTTCCCCCTTCATTGACTCACCGGACCCGCGCACAGCCGCGGGCAAGACCGCAATGCTCGTCCTCCCCCTTGTGCTCGGCTCGGCGCTCGGCGCCGCGACCGCCCTCACTCCCCCCGCCGCTCCGGCGCCCAACGCCTTCATCCTGGCCTCGGCGGCCTCGCTGCAAGATGAGGTCGCTCCCGAGGACCTCGGCGTCTGGCGCGGTGGGCTCGACGTTGGTCTGACCAAGAGTGAGGGCAACGCCAACAACTCCTCCTACGCCATCACCGGCAAGGCAGTCCGTGAGATGGGCACCCATCGGTACACGGCAGAGGGGCTCTGGTACTACGCCACCCAGGACGACGCGCGCACCCAGCGCCGCGCCCTCGGTACGCTGAAGTACGACAAGTTCATCGCCGAGAAGACCTACGTCTACGTCAACGGCCTCGCCGAGACGAACGAGCAGGCGGGGGTCGACCTTCGTTGGACGATCGGCGCCGGCCTCGGTGAACAGTGGCGCGACGACGACCAGTGGCGGATCAGCACGGAGCTCGGCGCCGGCTGGTTTGACGAGCGGTACGAAGACGGCGTCGAAGAGGACTTCCTGGTGATTCGCGGCGCCTGGGATGTGTCGGCGGCGATCAGCGAGACCCTCACCTTCGGGACGGCCGGAGAGGTCTTCCCGAGCCTCGACGACAAGGACGACATCTACGGTGTCGCGACGACGGACTTCGCGGCGGTGCTGTCCGAGTCGATGGTCGCCAAGCTCCAGTGGGTCCTGACCTACGACAACACTCCGCAGCCGGGTAACAAGCGCTCGGACAACATCTACCTGCTGACCGTGGGTTGGAAGTTCTGATCGAGCTGGGACTCCCCTCGAAGGATCGGAGGCCGGTCGCGCTCGTGCGCGACCGGCCTCCGGTTCATTCCGCTCTCCTCCGATCAGCCCTGAAGAGGACCGCCGCAGCAGCGGCGCGGTTGCCCGAGACGCCCTCTAGAGCCCCTCAGGCATCTGGAAGACCACCGTCTCCCGCTCGCCGTCGAGTTCCCGGGTGCCCTTGACCCCGAGCTCGCCGAGGCGGTCGAGGATCAGCTGCACGAGCTCTTCGGGGGCCGACGCACCTGCGGTGACGCCCACGGTCGTGGCGCCCTCAACCCACTCCTCCTGGACCTGCTCGGGGTGGTCGACCAGGTAGGCCGGGAGGCCCCCGCGCTCGCCGAGCTCGCGCAGTCGGTTGGAGTTGGAGGAGTTCTCCGAGCCAACGACGATCAGGACGTCCACGTCTCCGATCATGTCCTTCACCGCGGTCTGGCGGTTCTGGGTGGCGTAGCAGATGTCCTTCAGGGCGGGTCCCTGGATCGACGGGAAGCGGCTGAGGAGCGCGTCGATCACGTCCCGCGTGTCATCCACGGAGAGCGTCGTTTGGGTGACGTAGGCGAGGTGGTCGGGGTCCTCGATCTCCAGCGCTGCGACCTCCTCTGGCGTCGAGAGGACGTGCACCTTGCCCTTGATCCGGCCGCGGGTTCCCTCCACCTCCGGGTGGCCTGGGTGCCCGACCAGGATCACCTCGCGCCCCTGATCTTCGTAGCGGATCGCCTGTCGGTGAACCTTGGTGACCAGGGGGCACGTCGCGTCGATCACCTCCAGCTTGCGGCCCTCCGCGGCGCCGACCACGGCGTCCGAGACTCCGTGGGCGCTGAACACCGTGACGGACCCTTCCGGGACCTCATCCAGGGAGACGACGAAGCGAGCTCCGAGCGACCTCAGCCGCTCGAGCACATGCTTGTTGTGCACGATCTCGTGCAGGACGAACACGGGCGCGCCGTGGACCTCCAGGGCCCGCTCCACGATCTGGATCGCGCGGTCGACGCCCGCGCAGAAGCCGCGGGGGTTGGCGAGGACCACCTCCTCGCCTCCGGTGGCGGGGATGTCCTGGCCCATCAGTGGCTCTCTCGGGCGTGGTTGCGGTTCCAGCCAGGGATCTCCACGACCACGTCGGTCTCTCCGTTGGGGACCGCCTGGCACGCCAGCCTCGAGCTGAGCTCGACGCCCGGAGCCTCATCGAGCATGTCCTCCTCAGACTCCGAGGCCTCGGGGATCGAATCCACCCCGGCACGGATGATGACGTGGCAGGTCGAGCACGCGCAGACTCCGCCGCATGCGTGGTCGATCTCGATGCCGTGGCCATCCGCGATGTCGAGGATTGAGCCCGGACGCCCCTCCCTGGAGAGGGGGAGCTTCGCGGGGTCCACCGAGACCTTCTTGCCCATGGGCATGAAGGTGACGGAGTAGCTCTTTTCGGGGAGCGAGGTTTCGACCTGCTCCTGGTAGGGGTTGATGCCGCCCATGTCCTGGATGGGGCAGCCCGGTCAGGGCTGCCCGCGCTCTCGTTTCTTCGTCGGGGTCAGATGCCTGCGCCAAAGCCCCCGCTCGGGGTGCTCTTCGGCTCGGGGTCAGGCTTGGGTTGTGTCTTGGGTCGACGATCGTCTCCCCTGGCGCCGCTCTTGGGACGACCTTCGGCCTCTTTCTCGGGGGAATCTGAGCCTCCCTTGCGGCCGCTGCTGCGGCGCCGGCGAGGCTGGCGTTCCCCGTCGCCGTCGTCCTTGGTCCTGGCCTCCTCGGCCAGGCCGAGTCCGAACCCGGACCCGCTGGATGCGGGCTTGGCGGGCGCGGGCTCGCTGGGAGCGGCCTTGGGGCGCGCGTCCCCATCGGAATCGGGCCTCCGCGCGGAGGCGCGCCTGGGCTTCGTGGGGGCGGAGTCCCGCTCCTCGGATCGCTCCTCGCGGGGTGAGCGGTCGTCGCGATCCCGGCGGCGCCGGCCACGCCGGGGTCGGTCGTCACCGTCGGAGCTCGCGCTCGAGGCCCTGGGGGCGTCCTGCTCGATCTCGCGGCCCCTCTCTTGGCTGCGCTCCTCGCGAGCATTCTGGGTCGACTCATGGGTCGACTCATGGGTCGACTCCTCGGACCGCTCTCGGCGGCGACGACGGGGCCGCCGGGGCTTGTCATCCTCTGCGCGGTCACCCTCTGCGCGGGCACCCTCTGCGCGGGCACCCTCGGGTCGGCTCTGTCGGGGCCGGTCCTGGTCGGATCGCCCGCTGTCAGCTGGATTGCGCTCAGTTCGCCGGCCGTCAGATCGCCGGCCGTCAGACCGACTGCCTTCAGACCGATCCCGCTCGGATCGGTCACGATCCGCGGGCGCCTCATGGGCCTCCTCCGACTCCTTCGGGCGCCGCTCGCCCCGTCCGCTGTCGCGGCCCCGTCGGCGGCGCGGCCGCTCCTGGGTCTCCGCGGGGGCGTCCGTCGATTCGGGCTCCTCGACCTCGGTTGAGGCCTCCTCTCCCTTGGCCGCGTCGCGGAGGCGCCGCTGCTCGATGGAGTAGAGCTCCCGGGGGCGCTTCAGCTCGGTCAGGTCGAAGCCGGACTGGCGCTGGAGGTTGTCCCAGTCTCGCTCGTTGCGTCGCGAGACAAAGGTCACCGCCACGCCGTGCGCGCCTGCCCGGCCCGTGCGGCCGATCCGGTGGGTGTAATCCGAGACGTCGCGGGGGACGCCGAGGTTGACCACGTGGGTGACGTGCTTCACGTCGAGCCCGCGGGAGGCCACGTCCGTGGCCACGAGGCACTTGACCTCGCCGGTCCGGAACGCACCCATCACGCGGAAGCGGGCCGCCTGGTCGTAGCCGCCGTGGAGCGCCTTGACGGAGAACCTGCGGCGTTCGAGCTTGCGCATGAGCTGGTCCACGTCGGTCCTGCGCTCGCAGAACACCAGGAAGACGTCGTCCTCCGCAGAGTCCTCGATGAGGTGCCCGAGTTCACGGGCGCGATCCTCTTCGCCGCAGCGCAGGAAGTACTGGTTGATGTTGTCCACGGTGGACACGCCACTCGCGGTCGCGATCTCCACGGGGTCGGTGGTGTATCCACGCGCCAGCTCCAGCAGCGGCGTCGGGAACGTCGCAGAGAACAGCAGCGTTTGCCGGTACTCGTTGCAGGCGTCGAGGATCTTCTTCACGTCGTCGATGAAGCCGATCTCGAGCATCTTGTCCGCTTCGTCGAGGATGGCGAACTCGGTCCAGGGGAACTGCAGGAAGCGTTGGTTCAAGAGGTCGAGCACGCGACCCGGCGTCCCGACCACCACCTGAGCGCCGGCCTGGAGCGCGCGGACCTGGGGGCCCATCTGCTCGCCGCCGACGATCAGCGTGGTCTTGATACCGCTCGCGGCGCCGAGCTCCTTGAGCACGTCGTGCACCTGCTCGGCGAGCTCCCGGGTGGGGGAGAGCACGAGCCCGAGGACCGTCGAGCGGCTCGGGTCGATCTTGGACATCATCGGGGCGCCGAAGGCCAGGGTCTTGCCTGTGCCGGTCTCGGCCTTGGCGATGACGTCCTTGCCCTGCATGACGGGCTCGATGGCCAGGGCCTGGATCGGCGTGGGCTTGGTGATGCCCATCCCCTTGATCGCGCTCTGGATGTTCTCCGCGAGGCTGAACTCCTCGAACGACTCGATGTCGGGCGGCTCGAGGGTCGGGGTGAGGGGGGTGATGTTCTTGTTCGTCTTGGGGGCCGCATCACGGCCCGAGCTACGGCGGGGGGTCGATCCCCTGCGGCCGGAGCGTCGCGAGCGGCTCTGTCCGCCCGCGCGTCGTTGATCAGTCATTCGTTGGTTGTCGATTGGAGTCCCGCGTCGGCGGGTGGGCAGTTGAATCCCGCGGGCATGTTTCGCCCCGGGCTGCCCGGCGTCGCTCTGTCTTCAGGACGGGTGTCGTCCCGGCGCGTATTGAGGGAGGGCCGCTTTGGGTTCGCAGGGCCATCCTTGTCAGCCGCAGAAGTGCGGTGGGGTTGCATCGTCGACGGTTTCGTTCTCGTCCCGTCGAGGGCCGCTCGCGCCGGAGCTACGCCATTGTTGGTGGGGAGGGTAAGCCCTTGTTGGCTCCCAGCCCTCCCTCGGCATCGAGATTCTCGCCCGATTCCTTGAGCGATACTGCGTCTAGCGGGCCTCCAGCGGCGTCCGAGCCGACCCGCCTCACGAACCTACGGCTGAGCGCGGCGCCGCCCGATTCGGGCGCTCCCCGGGCCTCCGAGATCTCACGGGCTGGGGGTAGACTCCGGGCGGGTCCAGGCTCGCGCCCCGTCCCTGGCCGCACCCCCTACCTGCCCGCGCCCCGTACATGCCCGTGACCCGTCGTCCCCCGCGCTTGGGGCCGGGGATGCCGGCCCCTCACCCGTCAATGGCCCCCTGCTCTCAGGAGACCCCCCTTGGACATCGTCAGCTGGAACGTCAACTCTCTCCGGGCCCGCATGCCCCGCGTGCTCGAGTTCCTCGAGCGGGCTGACCCGGACGTGGTCTGCCTCCAGGAGACCAAGGTCGTGGACGAGCTCTTCCCCCGGGAGACGCTGGAGGAGGCGGGCTACCACGTCGCCTTCCACGGTCAGAAGACCTACAACGGCGTCGCGATCCTCTCGAAGACGCCCATCGAGCAGGTGGTGATGGGCATCCCTGGTACGGATCACCCCGAGGCCAGGGTCATCGCGGCGGTGGTGGAGGACGTCATGCTCCTCGACCTGTACGTCGTGAACGGCAAGGAGGTCGGCTGTGACAAGTACGACTACAAGCTCAAGTGGATGAAGGACGTGGCCGCTTACGTGAGGGAGCAGTTCCCCATGGATGAGCGCGTGGTCGTGACGGGCGACTTCAACGTGACCTTCGATGACCGGGACGTGTACGACCCGGAGAAGTGGCGCGACCGGATCCTCTGCAGCGTGCCCGAACGTGAGGCCCTGGCGGAGATCATGGCTCCCGGGCTCGAGGACGCCCTTCGCAAGCACAACGATGAGGCCGGGGTCTACACCTGGTGGGACTTTCGCACCTTTGGCTTCAAGCGCGGGAACGGGCTCCGGATCGACCACTTCCTCCTCTCGCCACCCGCCTACGAGGCCTGCACGGGAGTGGAGGTCGACCTCGAGGCACGGGGGGGGGAGAAGCCCAGCGATCACGCGCCCGTGATTTGCACGATCTCATGAGTGGCCGCTGAGGGGGTCGGGGGGCGGGAAGGGCTCGCTGTGAGGAGACTTCTTTCTCGCTGGGGGAAGGATCCAGCGACCGCTGCATATGCTCAGGCGGCACGCTGGCCGATAAATTCGACTAGCCGCAGCGCGGCCGCCCCACCCCATGCCTGACGTTCGTGACCTCCCCTTCGATCAGTACCAGCGCTACGAGCTGGTGCGGGCGCTGCTGGAGAGCGTGAGGGCAGACGGCGAGCGCTTCCGCATCCTGGATGTGGGGGGGCGAACCGCGCTCCTCCGGGAATTCCTGCCGCTGGATCAGGTCGAGCTGGTCGACGTGGTCCCCTCGGCGGTCGAGGGGCTCGTGCTTGGGAGCGGCGCAGAGCTGCCGTTCCTGGACGGCACCTTCGACGCGGTCTGTGCCTTCGACACGCTCGAGCACGTCCCGCCGCCGTTGAGGGACGACTTCGTCCGGGAGTGTGCGAGGGTCGCCGGCCGCTATGTGATCCTCGCGGGTCCCTATGACTCGCCGCGGGTCGCTGAGGCCGAGGAGACGCTCCTCGACTTCCTCCGAGCGCGCCTGAACTGGGAGCATCAGTACCTGCTCGAGCACCGTGAGAACGGGCTGCCGTCCATGCCAGCCGCGCTCGAGATCTTCGAGCAGGCCGGTGCGCGGACCTCGACGGTCGGGCACGGCGAGCTCAGCCGCTGGCTCGCCCTCATGTGCGTGGAGCTGTACATCGAGCACGAGACCCTGCTCAAGGACTTCGCCGGGCAGCTCTACCGCTTCTACAACGAACACCTGTTCCCCTTCGATCACGGGGACGAGGTCTACCGGCACGCGGTCATCGCTGCCTTCGGGGACGCGCCCATGCCCTCCCCAGAGGCGGCGCTCGGGCAGGCCTCATCCTCGCTGGACGCCGCGGATAACGCGCTCGTTGAGGCGGGGCGTGAGCTGCTCCGGTACGACAGCCTCCGGGACACTTACCTGCCGGAGATGGAGCGCTTGCACGGTGTGGTGGCCTCGCTGGAGAAGGACCTTGATGGTCACCGCCGCGAGGCTGCTGACCTCACCGCTGACCTTGCCGGCCACGCCGAGACCGTCGAGGCGCTCCGGGAAGAGCGCCGGGCTGGACGTCGCGATGCCGAACTCGAGCGCGCGACCTTCGAGGCGGAACGCCTCGACGTTCAGGCGGTGCTGGCCCACAAGGATGAGCGTATCGGGGCGTTGACCGCCGACCTCGAGGGGCACCGCACGAGCCTGGCGGAGCTGGAGCGCCTTCGTACGCAGGAGCTCACGGAGTTGGAGGCCCGCGGGGCGCAGCTTGATGAGGTCAACCGGGAGCTCTCCGCGCAGAACGAGATCGTGGCCAAGGCCCATCAGCAGCTCGAGGAGACGGTCCGGCGCATCGAGGAGTTCGTGAAGCAGGAGGCCCGCGTCCGCGGCGCGGTCCGGCTCGCAGATGACTGCGCCGAGACCCTCAACGAGCGGCTGGAGCGAGGCCGGGGGCGGGACCTCTCTCTTGAGGAGGAGATCGAGATCATCATCGGAGCCCGTGACCTGCGGCTCGCCGAGCGGAACGAGGCCCAGGCGGAGGTCGAGCGCATGTCCGCCGCCCTCGAGCAAGCGGACGCCGCCCTCGAGCAAGCGGACGCCTCGATCGAGGCGCTCGAGGGCAACCTCGGGGAGGCGAACGCCGAGCTAGAGCTGCTTCAGGCGGAGTCCCAGCGCCTCTGGAACCGCGTGGGGCGCTCGGTGCTCCTGCGCTGGCTGACAGGCGCGCGCAAGCTCGGCTGAGAGTCCGCCGGCTGAGAGTCTGCTGGCCGGGCCGGGGCTGCTCTTGGCTAAAGCCGGACGCTGCCCGACCCCTCAGCG
>Ga0213863_10001102_pt1 | contig 19981 bp, 22 predicted proteins | sample PICome_8_FD_160128 | JGI IMG/M metagenome (GOLD analysis project Ga0213863, IMG submission 160128) | Coastal seawater microbial communities near Pivers Island, North Carolina, United States - PICO497 | ecosystem: Environmental > Aquatic > Marine > Coastal | place: USA: North Carolina... | reverse complement strand
TAAAATAACAATATTAAAATAACAATATTAAAATAACAATATTAAAATAACAATATTAAAATAACAATATTAAAATAACAATATTAAAATAACAATATTAAAATAACAATATTAAATTGTAAAAAAATATATAAACATAACTAGTGTATATAATAATAATTACAAGAACAAATGGTACATTATAATTTAATTGTTGCAATGTGTAAAAATAATGGAATCGGTTATAAAGGAAAGTTGCCGTGGTCTATTAAAGAAGATATGAAGTATTTTTCACAAATGACAAAAGGCGACGGGAATAATGCAGTTATTATGGGACATAATACATGGAAAAGTTTACCATTAGTTAATGGTAAACAACGTGGATTAACTAGTCGCGATAATTTTATTTTATCGTATTCAATGACACAGGAAAAATTTAATACTGATTTTGAATTGAATGGCGTGGTACATAATAAAAGTAATATTCCAAAGGTATTTAATTCAGTTCAAGAGTTGGATGATTATTTTAACAATATTGATAATAACAATTATGAAGATATTTGGGTTATTGGTGGATCTCAAATTTATTCTCAATTTTTAGAAGCGAATAAAATCAATAAATGTTATGTAACGTATATTGATAAACAGTTTGAATGTGATACTTTTTTTCCAATGCTGGTATCCGATGAATGGAAAGAAGTTGAACGCCAAGATACATATGATGTTGCCAATATATGTGATGTAAATTATATCGTATATGAAAGAATAAGCAATACTAATAATTGTTAAGAACTATAAGTATTATTTTTACATCTACATATCAAAATAGGGATTATCATTTATATTTGAACCACAATAACGTTTCGGATTTTTTTTATAATCTTCTGGTTCGTATATACCGATTGTTTTCGCTTCTCCTAACAAAAATTTAAAATTATTCCAAAATTCATCTTTATGTCCAATACTTTTTGTTGCAATATGTGATAATTCGTGTATGGCTACAAACATTAATGTATTTGGGTCTATTAATTGGTTACCGTCTTTTTCTTTATTCAAACAAAATGCAAGCTTCTCACCTTTATTTTGACTATATGCAGTATATTCGCTTGTAGGTAAAGTCTCCATTATTTTTTTAGGATTATAACCTTCTTTCAAGCGTTTTATATTTTCGCGCATAGGATATGTTTTATAACAATGTTGTACTAATTTTTCCATTTTTATATTAATGGTAGCTAAACGATCTGCAGCCAACTCTAATTTGTTACGCTCTCTTACACAATATTTTTTTCCATCTACATCAGATATAATACACTTTAAATTAAACACATCTGATTCTTGGTATATTTTTAAACATATGTATAAAATTAATATGATTAAAGCATAACCACATAAATTTATGTTCATAATAAGGTTCTCTATATATTTATAGAATATTATTATGAATTAGTTATTTAATAATGTACTATGTAATTATTTGTGAAAATATTATACACCATCTCATATAACAGTCCTTTTAACAAAATCGTCTAATAATTTATTATTCATTACAAGACGCGGTTTTAACATCGTTTATACCAAATACTCTATATTTTTTACCACCTACATTTAACGAACGTTTTAATCCTTTTACGGTAACCAAAAATATAGACTGACATCATCAATATTCTGTATATATTATGATATTATGCTATTAGATTATTAAATTATAATATCATAATACAATATAAGTGAATGTATAATATCACAAATTACACGTATAAACAAGCAAAAAAAATTGGTGTTACGGTAAAACCGTCTACAAATAAGACAAAAAAAATAGATATATATAAAAAGGATAAAAAGATTGCAAGTGTTGGTGCAAATGGAATGAATGATTTTCCAACCTATATTAAAAAACGTGGTATGAAATATGCTAAAACTCGGCGGCGTTTATATAAACAACGACATGAGCGTGACAGACATACTAAATGGAGTCGTGGATGGTTAGCAGATAAGTTACTTTGGTAATATATAATACACAACTCTGTTAGTGTGTATAAAATTTTATAATTAAACTGTTGATTATAAAATTATTAATGTGGTTACTAAATAATTATTTATTGTCTGCCGCTGGGAGAACCAATTTCTAAAGGCAGGCGCATAAGGTCAGGCTCAATGGTGGTATTCAACCACGGGCTCACAGACGACGTGGGGTTGGGGGGCTCAGATCGTTCTTGCAGATTGGCATTACGGAGAGAGCTACCAACAGTATCAATGCCGATTAAATGACCAGCTTTCAAGAGGTTAACATTCTTAAAATCGGCATTTCCGGCAGGGTTCAGTTGCGCCCATTGGCTGTTGACATCCTTGGGCAACAATTCCGAGGGGTCATAATTGGCATTAGCACGAGCAACCGGCGATAAACCGTGAGTGTTGGTAGTAGAACCAGAGGGGACATTGGAATACATTTCGTTTTGTCCAACCTTTTCGGTCGCCGGAACAGCGGGAGCAGCCGAACCAGCAACACTGGCCGACCCTTGTGTTCCGCTAGTGGAAATAGAGTTTCCACTTCCGAAACCATCAGCATAATTGGTCTTTCGGTTAGAGTATTGCATAATGGCAAGAGCTAAAACTAATATACCAACTAAAGCAATAAAATGGTGCGACTTAAAGTTTTTCTGTAATTTCTTCAGGAACGTCATTATATTAAATTAATGATAAAATATTTTTTCCATAACTGTTTATTTAATATTTATGGAATGCCTAATATTAAATAAATAATTCAAATATGATGAGTTTTAAATAAAATAAGTTTAATTATTGATCATTAATATTTAATAATTACCTAAATAGAATTATTATTTTCATCATCATCAGAATCGTCAGATTCATCAATATCAAATAACATATACTTTGTTTTTATTCGTTTTGCCTCTAAATAAGATTCCATCGCTTTTGTTCGGTATTCTTTGGCATTCTCTCTTGCCTTTTGATAAATTTCATAATAGACTTCATTTGGGTTTTTTAAATTTATACTATCATCATCTACTGAACTATCAACTTCTAATATTACTTCTTCTAGAAAATCAGAATCTGTGTTTTGCCTAATAGTATCATCTTTTGCCTGGTTATTTTCTGGCGATGGTTCAATAACTATATTTTGGTTATTATTTATTTCATCTTCTTCTAAAACTATTTCAGGTTCAATATTCGTTTGTTCAATATTCGTTTGTTCAATATTCGTTTGTTCAATATTCGTTTGCCCTAAATTTAAAATTAATTCTTCTTTTTCTTTTAATGGTTCGCTTATTTTATTTCGTTTAATTAAGCAAGATGTTTTTTGTTTTATCTCACCAATTACCATAACTTGTATTAATTTAATTGATATTTCAAAACTTCTAGAAGAAAATTTTACACCTTCAATCAGAAGTAATGGTATAATATTTTGTTCTGATTGAAGTTTTTCTAAATCAAATCCAAATTCATTTTCATCATATGCAATACAATTGATACTTTTATCTAACTTGTTCGTTTCTATTAAAGCGCGTATAAGCATATACTTTCCTGACTGATATAGTCTTATCATTTGTGACATCATTGTTTCAATATCGTCGCGTGTTATTTCTGTTTGAAACCATAATTCCTTTTTTTCATTAATGATATCTTGACATCTATATTCAAGTTGTTCTACCCAATCCATTAATTCATTATTTTCTGAACGGTTAAACATTAGGTCTGTATACTTGGAATTTTTAATAGAAACAACACCTTGTTTTGTTTTACATTCAGGTAATTGAAAATATAGTGGTTCACTTTCTTTTCCTAAACCTAATTTAGTAAAATAGAACCCAGTATTATTGGGTACCGGTACTGGATCTGCTAAATTAATTGAATGAAAATCAAAGTTTGTTGTAGATGATATTATATTTTCTATTATTGTGTCAGAATCCATAGTTTATATCTTTTAACAAACAATTAGAAAAATATCAGATTTCTAAGACGCAATATGAAATGTAATGTTATGTTACGCTATATGTAAAATATCTTGAATATTTTTATCAGACTATAACAAGTAAAGATATAAAAGATGATGAAAAACACATTAATTAAAGAATGTATAGAAGTGCTAAAGAGGGACGATGTAAAAACTGAAGTAAAAACATTTGTTACACCAATCATAGATTTAATATTAGTTCAAATTAATCCTTATTTATATTTATGTATGATGTTTGTTATTATAAGTTTTTTACTACATTTAGGTATTTTTGTTCTATTATTGCGTAATAAAACAATGTATTTAAAGAATCAATAAATTATCTTTTTCCTTAATAATTTTATTTTTTCATATAAACTTATTTATTTTCTATCGTTATTGTATAATAATGGGTGCCGAAAATACAAGACAAGCTGGTTCTGATGAAGCTCAAGGGATGAATGCTGGTGATACTTTAAAAACTTTAATGGGAAAATTAAATGGAGGTGGAAAAGGCAAGAAAGGTAGCCGACGTGGACGTACGGGTAGCCGACGTGGACGTAAGGGTAGCCGGCGTGGACGTAAGGGTAGCTGCAAAAAAGGCGGACAAGGTGTTATTGCGACCGCATCGGTTCCTTTTGGTCTTTTAGCTTTGCAACGCTACTTTAAAGGCAGCAAAACGTCTAAACGTGGTGTTCGCCGTATGGGTAAATCCTTAAAGCGTACTTTAAGATTTAAGCGTAAATCTCACAAGAACCGCAAATATTAATTATTAAGTTTTAGGTAATTAATTACTTAAACAATTAATTATTTAAATAATAATTATAAGAATTTAGAACTATTTTTATAATTAATGTATACTAGTATTTATAAAAATGAGTTTTGAAGAAAATATCAAGAAATGGGTTTCTTTAGACAACCAACTTAAAATAATTAATGAAAAGGTTAAACAGTTGAGAGATGAGAGAAATTCAACAGAAGATTTTATAATGAATTATGTAGAGGAAAAAGAAATAAAAAATGCTACAATTAATATTTCTGATGGTAAATTGCGTTTTGCAACTACAAAACAAACCCCACCATTAACACTGAAATATGTAGAAGAATGTTTAATGAAAAGTATTAATAATGAGGGACAGGTAAAACAATTAATGAAAGTGATTAAAGAATCGCGCGAAGTCAAGTATTCTTCTGATATTAAGCGTTATGCGAACAATTAATCACACAATTATATATATATAAGTTAGATGCTTGATTATTCGGATTTTACTGTTGTTAAAGATAATAATGGAATACCAACCGCATTGGGTATTCCAATTAATTCAATGCTTTTAAAAAATAATACTCCATTGTTTATGAGTGGTGGTGGAAAGGGCAATAAAGGCAATAAAGGCAATAAAGGCAATAAAAGTAAAGGAAGTCAAAATAAAGTAAAGAGTAGAAGTAAAAAAGATAGTAAAAATAAAGATATAATTGATAATGTTCATTTTATTGAAGATGGAGAACCATATGATGATATTCACGAACATTTAGCAGTACCTGTTGGTTTATCGTGTATGACCCAAACAGTATGTAGAAAAACCAATGATTTTAGTATTGAAAATGATAATGATAATGAAAATAACAATAATTATGATAACATTCATATGGGACTTATGAACCGAGCAACCGAATTAAATGAAGCGGATGATACTGATGTTGTCCCCGATGATTTATATGAGAGATTAATTAAATTGGCAGTAGAAACAGCCAAACCTAAAAAACTTTCACGACGCAATACAAAACAATCAAAAAGTGAAAAAAAGGGAAAATCGCGAAAAAATAAGACACATAAGAATAAGAAATAAGAAGTGTTAGTTGTCAATCAATTATAAAATAGAACTCTTATAAACATATGGAGAATGTAATAAATTTTCTAATACTACTATTTCTAATTGTTGTGCTCTTATTATTCTATATGCCATATAAATAATAAAATCATTTTTTGATTTTTTTAGTATTTTTTTACTCATATCAACGGCAACTTGATGATGAGGTATCATATGTTTTATATACGCGGTATCAGTCATTTCGTGTAATTCGTGAGTTATATTGAAAAAGGATGGGTCACAATATGTATTGGAAATTTCAAGAGTGTTTGGTTTTACAAAATCACCTTGTGTAATATAATATTTATTATTCATTTTAGTATTTGTATTACTCATATCATCCGTTATAGTGTATTCATTATTTGTCATTGCATCTTTCATCATAGCAATTTCATATGTTTGAATTCTTATTATATTTCGCAAAATATTCAAAATAATTGGATTTTGAGTTTTATTAAGCAATTGCTCACTCATAAAAACTGCTACTTCATGGTGGGGTATCATATGTTCTAAATATTCTTTATCGGTTAAATTATCTTTACATGGAACACTATGATCATTTGTATCTTTTGTATGTTTTGTTGAATATGGTGATTGAAATAATAAACAAATTATTATTATTATTATTATTATTAGAAATACGAGTTTCATTTATATAGAATAATATTTTATTTTATTCAACATTTTTAAATTTAGTTTTATTTAAAAATGTTAATGCTATGTAGTTGTAATTTTTTAAATCATGCTCCAATTATCATGATTAAAAGGAGCCATTTCAACCTCATTGATTTTTTTTTTCCAGAAGCTTACCTTTTCATCAAATTTTAATTCTTTCATACCTTTATTATAAAATGGTTTTTGACGCATTAATTCAGCTTCTTCAGGAGAGATAGGAGGTTTTGAACCATAACAGTTAATACCATATTTCATTGTTTCATCATTTATGTATCCTCCATTAAGTCCTGGTCGTCCGCAATCTTGTTCATGTCCTTTAATTCGTTGTAATCTATCCCATTTCTCTCTTTGAGTTGGAAATAAAGCCATTTGATCTTCCGACCAACCATATGTACACCAGTCTGCCCCTTTATTATACGCTTCTTTCATCTCATCAAAAGTAGCCAGACGGGCATCGTGTGCCTTGCATATAGCTTTTGCATCTTGATATGTATATTTATTTTCAGGTAAATGAAATACTTGATCTTTTAACATTATCTTAACTTCTGACCCGTCCTCTTCATACACCGGTTCTGGATAATATCCAAGCCAATTTTTAATCGTTTCTATCATATCAATTCCAAAAATATAAGTCAGACCATTTAATAATAACATTGCTATAAATAAAACCCATAAGGAAGTTTCAAAAGTAACTTTTAATATTGACGCATTTCCGTCTTCATTGTTTCCTAAAGACGAAAATAAATAATAATAAATAATAATTAAGGCAATAACACCAATTAATAACATCGGTTCTGTACCAATATATTTATTTTGTATTTTATCTTCAAATCTATCAAACATTAATTCTTGTTCCATATGTATATATTAATTATGTTATTTTTTTTTAGAACAACTTTTAATGATTAGTGTATATTTTTAATGATTAGTGTATATTTTTAATGATTAGTGTATATTTTTAATGATTAGTGTATATTTTTAATGATTACATTATACCTTTTTACGATAAAAAAGACAATATGATTGTGTGGATATAATTTGTTCTTCTTTAATTTCAATAACAGCCGTATCATTAAAGTTGTACCATTTATTATTCGCATTTTTTATGTTTGTAGTATAATGTCCACCGTGTGAATTTCCACTGTGATTACATACTGCGTATAAATCATAAACATATGAAGTTGGATTGTATCCCTTAACATACTTTGAAAAATCTGCGCTATGGAGAGGAATATCAATTCGTCCTTGATTTTTGTTTAAATTTATTGTATTCCATCGCTTTAAATCAATAATCAAGACATTAGGTAAACTCCAAAAACTTATTTTACGTTGAACATCTTCTTTTTGTTTGGTTTCATCATTAAACCAAGCATTTCCATTCGCATGCGATAATATTTCTGATTCACAATATAAGTCAAAACAATCATATAATGATGGTATTTTATTATGATTTGTGCTATTTGTTGTAGTGGGTTGGGGTATAGATAAACTTAATACAGAGAATGGTTCTGGTCTAGCACTTAATGTTTCATTTGTGGTGTTTGAAATAATTTCCGAGACGTGAATTCCATAAAATATTTTTAATATTTCAGAATATTCTTTTTTATACATATTTTTCATCATTGTATAACAAGTTACCGCTAATTTATCTGTATCATTTTGTAAATTTCCATTAATGACCATATCAACTTCGCGTGATAAAGCATTATGAAATGAATCAATCATAAATAAAAGAAATTCTTGGACATCATTTTGGGCATACCCTGTAAAAAAGTCACGATTTTTAATTTGTGCAATTTTTCTTATATTTTTTACAAATCCGTGTGGCGCAACTGTACAATTTGATCTCCATATTAATTCGCGCAATTTATCCCATTCCAATAAAATAATTGAATCGGCTACCTTTTTAAGACGTTTTTTGTATTCACCGCTATTTAAAAAATCATTAAATTCATATGTATGCGATAATACCTGCATACATGAATTTAAATAACAACTGTTTCCTAGATTTGCTAGTCCCGATAAACCACGATTTTCGTATTTATTAAATGATGATTTTGAATCTGATGTTGATGTGGATGATTGTAAAGACATAACGAGTGTTTATTATATTAAACAAATTATGTTTAATATAATTACTTTATACTTATTATATCTTATACTTATTATATCTTATACTTATTATATCTTATACTTGTTATATCTTATACTTATTATATCTTATACTTATTATAAATTTAAAGTTTTATTCGTAAACTAACAATAATTAATTTATAATTAGTTCATAATAAAATAAATGTTTTCATTTAAAAAATCATATAACGAACCATTTCATTTACAACCACCACCACCACCACCACCACCACCACCACCACCACCAAAAAATGATAATAAATATAAAAATTTTTGTTTTGTTATTTCTTCCTATAATAATGAAAAAAATATTGTTGCTAATTTAGAAAGTGTAATAAAATTAAATTATACCAATTGGCGAGTTATTTACATAAATGATTGTTCAACTGATAAAACCGAAGAATTATTTTTTGATATAATAAAAAAATATAGAGTTGAGCACAAATTTACATATATAAAAAATGAAAAAAATATGAAACAAGCATATTCTAAGTATATGGCATATCAAAAAGTAAATGATTTAGAAATTGTGTGTATTTTAGATGGAGATGACTGGTTATCAAACACAAATGTATTAAATGATATGAATAAGTATTATACTACAACTAATTATAAAGTAATTACAACAAACTTTATAATAAAGGAAAAAAATAGGTTCTATAAAAATGAATATTGTCTTTATAGTGATGATGATATTAAAAATAATAATTTAAGGTATATTGACGGTTATAGAATGAATCATTTAAAAACTGGTTATGGGTATTTATTTAAATCTATACCTGAAGATAGATTTAAAATGAATAATGAATGGTTGTCATTTTCAACTGATTTGGCTGAAATATATAGTGCAATTGAATTTAGTAATGGCTCATATACATCTTTTAATAATCATACGTATGTTTATAATAAAGATAATTCGGTAATCTATGAAAATTCTTGGTTTAATAACAAAGACACAAAATTAAGAGCAGTGGTTAATGAACATATCAAAACATTAAGTAAATGTAAATACATTTTACCAAAAACATATATCATAAATATTCCTGAAAAGGTTATGTTCAAGTGTAACATGATAAAACAAATGAATTATATTGAACATAATAACTATGAATTTATAATTGCGGATACACCAGAAAATAATGAAACCGTAAACAGTTTATATGATGAATATATAATTAATTTAAAAAATAAGAAACACGCTGATTATCATATACATGAACATTGTAGACAGATTATGTATATTGACAGTAAAGAACATTGTAGAAAAGAAGTAATTGGACTCATATCTTCGGTTTTTAAAGTATTAAATGAATTTGTATACAACACAAATGATACACACTGTTTAATAGTTGAAGATGATATATATTCAATGAAAAATTTTAAGGATCACTTAATTATGTGCGATAATTTATCAAGAGGTAAAGATTTAATATACTTAGGATATCATTTTGCGAATAAATCGTTACATAATGAAAATTCCACTGAAATATTTAATAATGTAAAATCATGTAATTGTCTTATATATGGCGGTTATGCAATTATTGTAAGCAGAGAAATGGCAAAATATATATTAAATGAAGGTATTAAAAAACTACTAGATTTAAATATGAGTTGGGACCTGTACCTTAACTATATTAGATTTCATGAAGAATTTACATTTTACACATATCATAAACAACTATTTATTCCAGAAGTAAGAAAAATTGGTATACAACCACAAAGAAACATTGATTTTTATAAAGAAAGAAGGATGAATTTAACCGATTATTATTTGTAAAATGTATTATATGTATACTTAAAAATATGCTTTATGCTTTATGCTTTATGCTTTACGCTTTATGCTTTACGCTTTCGCTTTAAAGAATGTATTTATTGCAGTATCTCCATTTTTAATATTATTTGTGTGCCTTAAATAAGGGTCAAATAATAACGCTTTCACTTCTTTATTCCGCAATGACGTTTCTTTATCTTTATATTTTTCGGGATCAGGGTATTCCTTGTGCAACTTTTCTAATGCTGATTTCCAAGAACGTAATGTATGCCCTTTCTTACTCCTGAAATCTTTCATTTGTTCTAATACCAATGCAAATACTTGTTGCACGGGTTTCATAATTTGATTTGTAATATAGAATGAATAATTGATTTTGATGTTATTTTCTTTAATATAAGAAGGCGTTTCAATGCGCTCGCCCTGAAGAGCTTTTTTATTAGAATTTTCAATATAGACAAACGGAACTCGGTCGCCCACGCTTGGTTTATTTCCTGGATCACGACGACCAATTCTATCCGCCAATACCTTGTGCGCGATTTGTTGAGGATTTTTATACCCCGAACGTAACGATTTTGTAATCACCATTTTATCCATCCCGTATTTTTCTTCTACCATATTCTGTAATGATTCTTTCAAGAAGTTTGCAGCATCTTCAATATTATGGCTTTTCATCAAAATGTCAATAATACCTCCATAAACATCTTTTACAATCGGCGCATTGTCACGCCTTTTTAAGACAATACCCATTGATTTACGCTTTCCTTTATTGGGATCATTTTCATAAAGCATACCAACATAACGCTTCTTTGAGAGTAAACAAAAAGGCAAGAATGTTTTTTCATATTCTAAGTCGTGTGGATTCTTTAAAAACATTGACGCCAATTCACCTGCTTGTTTTGCGAGTTCAATTGTAATTTCTAATGCTTTTTTACCAATAATAGGCGTTCCATCCAACTCTTCTAGATTAAAACGAAAGAATACCGAGTCCGTATCACCGTAAACATATTCCGCCCGAGTACGCACTTTGCCGTGATTAGTAGTATCAACGACCTCATTCGCGTATGCTTCTTCAATAACTCGTTTTCCATAGGTTAACAATTTACGACCAATCGCCGTTGTAGACGCTGCACAATCTTTTTCATAAAAGGAACTTGTTTTTGCTCCAGTTTGACCATATAGTGAATTAGCAGTTACTTTGATACTCAATTGTCGCTTATCTAAAATATTTTTCATAAATTCATCAGTCTCGGTCTTAATGCGTTCGCGCGTTGCTTTACGAGCAGCTAATAATTCTTTTAAGATAGCGGGCATAATTGCATGTGTTGTTTCGCCTGTTTCTTTATTCATTGGATATTGTGCGTATCGGCACACTTTATATCCAACTTTTACTTTTTCCATTCCCGCTTTTGGGTTTCCATTTTTTCGTTGCCATTTGTATGTATTATAGGTAATGTCTACATACTCATATTCAGGTAAATTATCATATATATATTTTCCGGACACTGTATCCTTTTCACCAGTTTCAATAAGAAGTTTATCATTTAAATCAAATTCATGTGTCCATACTTTGCTATCATGTGAAATATTTTCACTAATCATACTTGACGGATAAAGCGAACTATAGTCAACACAAGCAACCGGTGTATCTAGATATAAGTTTGATTTCGGTTCTAAAACAGTTGCTCCTTCATACCCGTCATCGTCCATTGATTTCTCAATCGGGCATAAGCGTTCCTTTTTCACGGCATTTCTTAGAAATATAACTGGTCAACTTAATACTTTGACCACGCATTACCAAGAAATCAATTGGAACACTACATAATGACGCCATTTCAATATAGCCCGTAATAACATCTAGTTTACGCATTAAATGGTGGACTAAATTACAATCTTGAATACAGTATTTTGCAATCACTGCTCTTTCATTTGGCCCTTCATTTGTCATTCGGAAAATGTCTTGTGGCGTAACATCATCTTTTGCCATACCCCACCGAACGGTTTTAGTTACCAAATTGGGTTCTTCCTTTCCTTGAATAACAAACGTTCCTTGTTTATAATCAACTTCACTCACTTCAAATTTTTTACCATCTTTATAAGAATCAACTGAATGTGCTTCTTCTTCAAAATTAATAAAACTCCCATTTTCTAATCCAGTTAAATTTTTACTGTATATTTTGGTTTTTTGTATATTCGTTTTTTGATTATTGTTATCATCTACCTCTACATAATGCTCTATTTTACTAACACCATCGCCAATAAAATGACCTGATACATAATCTAATTTATATTGAGTCAACTGAAAATCACGGCGAAAATAATTATATAAATCAACTTGTAAACGACCTGACATTTTTGCGAATTTTAAATCGTGTTGTCCACTCGCAATAACTAAGGTGTTTTCTTCAAGTCCTTCTTTGCCGGTGCGCCAATTCTTTTTTAAACAAATTTCATTTTTGTTACGCGATAGTTTCATAAACTCATACTCACATCCTAATTCTTTTGCACGTAAATACATAAACTGGTAATCAAAACCAAATATATTGTATCCAATAATAATATCAGGGTTTTCACGTTGAATCAGTTCAGTCCAAGCCAGTAATACTTCCTTTTCGGTCTTATAACTTTCAATAACTGCATTATTAACAGGAGCACAGGTATCTTTTACAATACAATGGTTCAAGTATGGTTTATCCTGTCCATAGTTTACAAAAGTAGAACCAATAAAGGTCACATTATCACCTTGCAATATAGGGAAAATATCAGTTAACGTGCGCGTTAATTCTAGTAATTTTGTATCGCGCGTTGCCTCTTCATCTAGCAACAGATCAATCATTGTTCCTTTTTTCTTGTATCCTTTTGGTTTATATTTTTCGCCTAGACGCCAATCACCGCCACTTCCATATTGTTTGACTTCTTCAACAACAGGCATAGATGTCAAATTATCATCATTGGTATCATCACCGTCATTGGCGTCATCATCGCCATTCGTTTCTTTTGTAGTATCATATTTAATATTAGTCAGACCACTATCCATTACATCCATATCTAGATTGTCCTTATAAGTTGCTGGTTTAACTTTAATCCAAATATCAAAATATTTTTCTACATTGGCGCGTGATATAGATTTAATAGGATAAACAATATCAACATCTTCTACTTTTTCATTGGTGGTGGTGCTGGTGGTGGTGCTGGTGGTGGTGGTGGTGGTCGTGGTAGTAGTCGCAGCATATCCAAACGCTGTAAGAACAATTAACTTTAGAAATTCTTCATTATAGGTATTTGTTGATTTACATACATCAATGATATTTGTCGCCAACTTTTTATAATTTTTATTGGGAAGAGGAAAATCGCCGTGACTACTGCTTGCTTCAATATCAAAACTACAAATTTTATAGGGAACAACTGTTTCTTTTTTTGGTAGAGGGATAATATCAGTGTATTTAATAGTGTACTCAAAATCACATGTTGATTTTTTCATATACACTTTCTTGCGTTTATTACAAGGTAATCCAATCCATCCGGATGGACTAATTTTTTTAATGTGAAATAGTCGCAATAAAGGCGGAATTTGTGCTTCATATAATAAGGTTGATTCACCTTCAAATACTAATCCTTCGGGATCTAACCGGTATTCGCCTTTTGGGTTTGCTTTGTTATACCATAATCCTTTGGTTTTTTTCATCGCACTTTCATTTTTAAATTTGAAATGAATGAAATTGTATTGTTTCCCGGAATCAAATCCATAGAGTTTTTTACGTTTAATTAATTTTGTAGAATGAATAGCATCAGCATATTGTTCCCCAAGTAAAGAAGAGACATACGAGACAAATTGGACTTTTTCTGTGTTTGTCCAATGATCGCCGACTTTTACATAGAAGAATGGTGTATAATCGGTAACATAGATACAAACAGTTTGTCCTTTTTCGTTTATGCCAAACATTTTAATACTAAATGTAGTTTCATTTGATTCATCTTCATATGATGAACTAGACAACACATCTACTGTCTCAAACGTTAACAAGCGGAACGAGGAATACATCCTTTTATTTGATTGTGTTATATAGTATATAATACAATCTTTCTATTATTTTTAATTTAATTCAATTTTATAAATTAATGATATTATCAAATTAAATCATTATAGCACCTTACTTTACTTTTTTGCGGTAAGTCTTTGTTCGGTGTTTTCTAATGGTTCGCTTTTTGGTTTTTTTATTTTTCTTGATGTATTTTTTATTGCTTTTCTTATTACCTTTCTTATGATGAACACGGTCATGGCGAGTGGTGCGATTACTACCTCCACTTGATTGTTTTTTAAGAATCTCTTTTTCAATAAAATTATACATTGGTCCAGCAGTTCTATCTCCATTATAGGATTTAAATTTGGGGGTGCCATTTTCAAATACAATAGCACCGACGGTAGGATATCCGTCTATACCAAATTTCGCTTTTTCTTTTATTTCAGTAATAATAGCATCATTGTGTACTTTTGATTCAATTGCAACAAGTGCTATATTTTCATTAGAATTATTTTTTACAAGAATATCCGTTAACTTTTTCCACATCGGCACTAAACTTTTACAGTGTCCACACCAATCTCCATAAAATTCAATAAACATTGGTTTTTTATTATCAAACATTTGTTTTACATCCTTTATTGTCTTTTTATAGTCATTTTTTATGGTTTCACCTTGCGCGTCTTTGCCATTACTTGTCACATAAGCAATTTCAAGCTTATTATTATTATTTACCATTATACATTATTTAGAGATTAAAAATATAGTATACATTAAAATAACCTACATTAATTTTTCATTATATATAAAATTATATATGGTTTTATATATATATATATGTATTATAAATCAACTGTTATTTTACTATTATTTTTTCTAGGATTTTATTTCATTTATCGTTCTAATGATATTGAAACATTTACACCTGATCAAAATGGTAACGACGGTGAAGAATATAAAATTGCTGAGAATTGTCCCGATATTTTAATTCAAAAGGGAAGTGAGTTCTTCTTATATAATTCTAAACGCGCTAATGTTCCCGGTGTAAATCCAATTCGTTTTGATAATTTAGAAGATTATACTGAATTTACTGAATGGCAACGCAGTCAAGGAGTGTTGTGTCCTATTCTATTTTTACAGCATGCGTATAATGCACAAGGCGAATCGGTTTATAAAGCGCGACCTAGTCCGGAAAACCAGCAAGGTGGATTGCCTGATATGTACATAACTCAGCAAAATTTAAAACCTGATTTCAGTCACTTGCCTGATTTTAAGAATTTAAATATAATGCCTCCGAAAAATAAAGATATGACAAGTAAATTACTTGATGCTGGCCATGAAACCAATCATTTTAATAAAAATTCTTTCCCTGGATTTGACCAACAAAATCAATATATTGGGGTTGAAACGCCAATTGACCGGATATATCACAGCGATGTGCATTCTAAATTAAGTCCTAATCCAATGGATCATACTTGGGGCGGAGCTGATTTTACACGTTGTTTAGTTGATGTTGGGGAATATAAGGATAGAGAAGTTAGAAAAAGAATATAAGTATGATATAAACAATATCTTATATAAACAATATCTTATATAAACAATATTACATTCATAAATAATAAAATAGTTATACTTGTATTTTATTATTTCTTTTTAAAAAAACCCCTTTTTTCCCTTAGACTTCCGTTTTCTTTTTCCTTTTCCTTTTATACTACTACCACCACTAACACCACCACTAAATACTTCCATTAATATACTTTCGGTTTGTTGTAAAACACTAATATTTATATTATGATTTTCTATTTGTTTTATATTACTATCATATGTAGTTAAATCTTCGCCAATACTTAATAATAAATCTACAATGTAAATTTTTTCTTCATTTATAAATGAGGTTAATAATTCAGTATACTTAGTTTGTAATTCTGGTTGAGTTTTTTGAATACATTCAATATCTTGACTATTATATTTTAACTCAGAATCATTAGTTTCAATTAATTCATCTTTTAGTTTTTCCTCCGCCTCTTTTCTTTCTGTTCTATCTTGAGCAGATTCTTTATCTTCTGTTTCTTCTTCAGGTTCTTCATCAGTATCATATTCTATTTCTTCCACTAAATCATTACCACTAGTGACTGCTGCTATATAATTTATACTTTTACTTAAACTTTTTATTTTTTCACATTTAATTTTTAAATCATTTATAATATTAGAAAATGAAATATTGATACCTTTATTATAAATAATATTGCAAATGTTGATTTTCTCTCTTTGTATATAAATATCAATTAACTTATTGTATTCTTCAATTAAACCAACATTTTGACCAATTGGGGAAAATTCTCTATTTAATAGTTTATTATTTTTTATATTTATTTTTCTAATAATTGTTTTATATACAGTCTCCGCAATTTCATTTTCATTTCGTTTTCTTTCCCTTTCTGCCTCTGTTTTTTCTTTATCTCTTTCTCGTCTTTCGTCATTTGTTAAATCATCATCATCATCATCATCATATGTTTTACATGTAAAATGTTCAATTGCTTTAATTTGAAAATTTAGTGATTTTGATACAATATAAAATCCAAAAATAATTGCTACAGCATAACCAATAAATTTATATATATCATCAGAGTTCATTATATATATTATAGTTTTTACTATATTTTACTATATATAATGAATTATATTGAATATTAGGAAGCGTTAATAATAAATGTATTTCCACCAGTAGAATCACTTTTTTTTGAGGTCTCGTCGCCTTGGGTATCATTAGATTCATCGGTCGTAGTTGTACTTTTTTGAAGTTTACTGCCTTTTTTTTCTTCCTCCTCTTTTTTGGCTGTTTTTTCTATAGTTGTATTATCATTTTCTTGAGTAGTTGAACTGTCTCTTCTCTTAATATTTCGTCTTCCTTCTTTAAATCCTTCAAATTTTTTTTGTTGTTGTGTTTGAACTGTTTTTATAACAATATAAACAGCAAAGGCAATTAGAGCAACGATGCCGATTTGTTTATAAATTTTAGGAAATAATTTACAATTTAATTTACTACGTTTACCTTTCATTATATATAAATTATAATAAAATTTGTATTCAATTAATGTTGAATTATTCTTGATTTATATTCTTTATAACCCTAAATTTGATTATGCTGTTTCTATGTTAATAATTGAAGGTTTCACTAAAAAGTTATAAATATTATTGATACATGGTTTCGTTAAATGTGTAGTTTTTCCATTTTTATTAATCATTTTTACATCATTTAAACAATACGACTCTTTTTCAAGTGACTTTACTAAATTTGAAAATGTTTTAAAGTGTTCCATAATTGATTTTGCAGAAACATTGCTTACACTGGGTATTTGCGATAACATTATTTCGCCTATATTTTCGGTTGTAATATTATCTCTCTTAATTCTCTTTCCCACCACTTGTGAATAATTTGTTGTTGACTCAATCAGCTCGGCGCCACCATTATAGTAGGATATTGCCATTGGTCCTTCTTTAATTAACTTACTTGCGAACTGAACAATCCATTCGGCTGTTTCTTCTAAACTAGTTGTGCGATAAAGAGAGAATCCCTTAAAATAACTAATACTAACCATTGCTGATAATAATGTTTTCTTATCAGGCATTCCTTTAAACGGACGATAATATCTAAAATCACCTTCCACCAAATAGTAAATATGATGGTTGTGTATATCGCATTGATTTAAACGGTAACTTTGTTCTTTATAACGTCCGTCGCGAATACTTGATGCTAAATCATTCAAACTTTTTCTCTCAATGATAATTTTTTCATTCCCCTCGTTATCGCATATAATAGCATCGCCTAATGGTAAATTTTCACTAACCACCTTAATATCTTGACTATCTTCAATATAAGCATTACATAATTGAATTAATTTATTCTCTCTATAATCTAATTTAATAAGCATTAAAATACTATTATTGCTTATTAAAGTTTTATTTTTAAATTATATTATAATTCTTTAAAGGCTGACATTATTACAAGGACCTTAAATTATAAAGAAATAATTACCAACGAAACACGCCAGGACGATTACGGCAACCAACACTGCAACCATACGCAAAAGAGGCAGGTTTAACAGTACAAGCGCACGCGCATCCTAACTTGTTACGGTACACACTACCGACCGAGGCGTTAACACCGACGGTGGGAGGGAGACCGGGACATCCCCAGTAGGCAGGACGGTTAGATAAAGAAGATATACGTTTAGCGCGACCATGTTGAGTTCCCATTATTATATAATATTACACTATATATTTTATTTTTAATGATAGTTAATAAATTACTTAATTAAAACATATTAAAATAAAATTGATATGTTCTAAATATTATATGAACAATACAACAAAGGTTATAACTACCACAATGGAAAATAATAGTATTAAATCTGATGATTTGAAATCCATTTTACAAGATGGTGATGTTACTAAATGTGGTGATAGTTTAATTTTCAATCCATTTAATCCTGAAAATAATGAGATTACATTGAACGATGTTCAATCTATTCTTAAACGCTATGGCGTAAACGCATCAATTTATAATTTGGAATTATACAAACGTGCTTTTATTCATAGTTCGTATACTAAACGTCCTCAACATGAAAATCAAGATAATAATATTACAATTATGGATTGTCCTCCTAATTGTATGCGCTTAAAAACAAAGTCAAATGAGCGTTTAGAGTTTATTGGTGATGGAGTTTTAGAACTTATTACTAAATATTATTTATATAGACGGTTTCCTAAGGCAAATGAAGGTTTCATGACTGAAAAGAAAATCGCACTTGTAAAAAATGAGCATATTGGAAAGTTGGCATATGAAATGAGTATTAATAAATGGTTGATTATTTCTAAATATGCAGAAGAGAAGAAAATAAGGACGAACTTAAAAAAATTAGGTTGCTTATTTGAAGCATTTATTGGTGCTTTATTCTTAGATTTTAATAAAATCTCAGTGAATGATGAGCACGGGTGGTTCAAGGACGTGTTTGTTACTGGTCCTGGATTTCAGATGTGTCAAATTTTCGTGGAAAGTGTATTTGAATCCCACGTTGATTGGAATAAAATTATTAATACAGATGATAATTTTAAAAATATTTTACAAGTGAAGATCCAAAAAGAGTTTAAAACAACACCTGATTATTTAGAAGTTAGTCATACAATTGACGATGGTTATGAAGTTCATGTTGTATTGTGTGTTGGAAGACCAATTCATAAAATGAACCTAACTGATGTTATATCATTTGAAACCTATGGATCTTTTCAGAAAATACAAGAAAAGCTAATCGAACAGTCATATGTTTTTGTATTATTAGGAACAGGAATGCATAAAATAAAGAAAAAGGCAGAACAAATAGCAAGTGAAATATCTATTAAAAAGATTGATAGTGTGGATAATATTTAATTAAAATGTAGTGTAAAATTACCAAGTACTATCATTAAATTATGTATATAATACTTTTTTTTTACTTTTTTTAAAAAGTTGTATTATATAAGATATGGCAACTTCTCTTTTAGCTAAATTAAAGGTAAATAAACCTCCAGTAGTAAAAAAAGATATGGA
>Ga0213863_10001095_pt1 | contig 20042 bp, 10 predicted proteins | sample PICome_8_FD_160128 | JGI IMG/M metagenome (GOLD analysis project Ga0213863, IMG submission 160128) | Coastal seawater microbial communities near Pivers Island, North Carolina, United States - PICO497 | ecosystem: Environmental > Aquatic > Marine > Coastal | place: USA: North Carolina... | reverse complement strand
GCAAACACGTGACAAAAAAAAAACACAAAAAAAGCAAGACCAGAGAGACCACCTCATACGTAAGGATTTGAAGGTTTTATCGTCCGAAGAAGGGAGAGCGGGGCATCTCGTCTCATCTCTCTCGGTTTTGAAGGTTGTAATTTCTTCGAACGACGACGCGCAACCTGTTGTGTTTTAACCGAAAAGAAGAGAAAGCAGAGGGGGAGAGAAAAAGAAGAAGATGTTGACGCACGAGATTCAAAATTTGAAACTCTTTTTGGAAAAGAAAAAAGCGAAATGCGCGCAACATCTGCGCGAGTTGAAAAGAAGAGACCGGACGAACTTGTACGAAGAGAAAGATAACGTGTTAGATGTGTCGGCGTACGCGAAAATTCTCGCCGGTTTTGTTTTTGGTATTTGTTTTGCAAAGATAAAAACGACTGGGTTTTCGCACGTTCTCATGGGCGTCGTTATTATTGGGACGGTACCTCTGTTCTTGATGCAGAACTGGTTAAAATACCCGGCGGAAAAGTCGATCGAGTGGGGTGGGCCGATCTCGTTAGCGACCGATGGTTTAGGCCCTGGATTGGCGAGTTTAATTTTGACCTGGTCGGTCTGTCATTCCATGTGGAACGTTTAGATGATGATGACGCCTATTCTTTTTATTGTTGGATTTCGCATTCGCGCTCTCGCGAAAAACATCAATCGCAGAGAGCGTAAGAGAGACCAGCTTAAACATACATACTAATAGTAGCAAATAATAATAATAACAACAACTATAATAATACTGGCAGTGATAATAATATACAAGAATACAAGAAAACGAAATCCGCCGCTTCTTTATGCACACTTTATGGACACTTGGAATTATCCAAGGTCAAGGTAAATTGTAATTCATTTTTATCCAATCTCAACCGAAGAAGACTTTTACTTACGCGAGCTATTTACGATTACCGCGCCGAGCGCGACGGCCGTCGCGCCTAACGCAAACACGTACGTGAAATACCTACAGAAAACAACGGCCAAAGCGGCACAAAACACGCATCAATACAACAAAAAGAGATTAATTAGAAAAAATGAATTCACCTCCAAAGTTTGCGATACCACGGTTCGACGTACACCAATCGTCTCGCGTCCAACACCTCTGCTTCCTCTCGTCCACTTTCTCTCGCGCGACGATCGGGGTCGTAGTCCAAGTGTCTCGTGCTCATTTTCTGACCCCCCTCCCCTTGTCACTGATCTCTTCTGTTATGTATGAGATACACAACAAAAGAATATTGATTTAAATTGGACGCGCTTTTCGCGCGCGAAAAATGGCGGATTAATTGAGAAAGACAAAATCAATCGCTTTTGGACGCGAATGAGAGAGAGATCTGATGTAAATTTGGGCAATTTCTGGCTTCAAATTTTTTGAACGCTGCCCCCCGAGCGAGCACGCACCGGACGAGAGAGAACGACGAGAGATATTTGTTTAGTAACTGAATTTCCCCTATTATTATTAAAGAGTACCTCTGTGAGAGACTTAATAATACACACACACGCATCGCAAAATGCAGACGACGACGACGACGACGAGCACTTTCGCTCGGCGCGGTGCGTCGTCGTCTTTGTACTCCTCCTCGTCGTCATCATCTTCGAATGCTAAAGTGGTACGTTTATTTTTTTTTCCGATCGTTTAACTCTCTCTCACATTTCTGTTTGGATTAGTACGCTCTTTTATGTGTGCACACGAAGCGCGGCGGGTGTCCGTGCAAACGCGCGCGTAGGATTTCCACGCGCTGCTTTACTGCTCTCTTTTTCTGTTTTCTCGTTTTTCTTTCGCGCGCAAAACGATCTCGTCTCAGTCTTTAATAAAAATCATCCCCTGACTCTGACCGGTTGCGTTTGATCTCTCTGTGTGTAGAACAAGAAGAATAGAAGAAATTCGCAAAAGTGCAAAGCTTTGAAGACAACAAATTCGAATTTTAAGGGAAAGAAGGGGATCCAGGAAAGCGAAGGGGAGTTACCGGTGGGCGTCCAAATGCTCACCGCGGCGTCTATTCCGGCGATGTTGATGGGGACGTTAGTTGTTGGCATAGAACAGTTATCCACGGAACCGGCGTCGGCGGGAGACGATGGAAACGGGAGCGTCGTACGTACGACGACGACGTCCTCATCGACGGTGGTAGCGCCACCGGCAGCGGCGAGATCGATGAAGCCAGGGGAGGCGGTCGCACAAGTTGCCGATGCTTCTTCCTCTTCCATGGATTTTGATTTGAAGCAAGTGCTCATCGAGGCGAGTCACTCGGCTCCGGCGACGGAATCGAGCGAGGCGAAAGAGAAGGCGGCGAGAGATAAGAAACAGAAAGCGGCAGACGCAAAAGCCGTCGCGGAGAAGAAGAGGGCGGAAGCGAAGGTGGTTGCCGAAGCGAAGAAACGTGAAGCGGCGCAGAGGAAAGCGGCAGTGATGCCGAAACAAAACAGCGAAAGCGCGAAAGAGAGAGCGCAAAGAGCTCGAGAGATTACACAAGCGAAGATTGAGGCGGATAAAGCGGCCAAGGCGAAAATGCAGGCGGCGAATCAAGCGAAAGCGGAGGCGAGGAAACAAGCGCAGTCGAGCTCAATTGGGCAACCGCGTGAATCGGAAAAGGATAAGATTGCTCGAGTCAACGCGCAATTGAAGAAGAAGCCGGAGGCGGCAAAACCAAAGCCAGTGACCACGGAAACGCCTGCTCCCGTGGCTCCGGCACCATCTCCTGCCGTTGAAGCCAAGAAACCGGCGGCCGCGGCGTTCAAAATGCCGTCCATGCCAAAAATATCGACGCCGTCGGCGCCGAAACCGACTTTTGATGCCTCTGCGGCCAAGGCAAAGAGAGACGCGGAGAACGCCAAGAAAGCCGAGGACGCTAAGAAGAAAGCATCGACCCCGGTCGTCGTCGCTGCTCCTGCGCCAGCAACTCCCTCTACCGGTGGTTTGTCCGCGCCAGTGCTCGGAAACAAGAAAGCCACGAAGTCCCCGCCGCCTCCGCCGGCTTCCACCACGGATATTGAAAAGGCGAAAGAGGCTGAAAAGAAGCAACTCGAAGACGCGCTCGAGGCGAAATTACAAGCTGTGCGTGCGCAAAAAGGTAAGAAGGTTGAAACTACCACCACTACTCCGGCGATCGTGAAGAGAGCATCACTTGCTGCTCCGGCTCCGGTCAAACCCGCCACACCGACGAAATCCGTTCCTGCACCCGCACCCAAGGTTGTGGAAAAGAAAATTGAAACGCCAAAACCGGTTGTAGCGCCTTCTTCGTCGACCAGCGGAGACGACTTTAGCATCGATTTCGGTTCCTTCTTCTCGGAGTACATGCAATCCACGCCAGCTCCGATGAAGAAAGTCGAAGCGCCGAAGCCAGTCGTCGTTGAGACGCCGAAGCCAGTTCTCGTTGAGACGCCGAAACCAGTCGTCGTTGAGACACCGAAGCCGGTGGTTATTGAAGCGCCGAAACCTGTGGTTGCTGCTCCTTCTTCGTCCTCCTCTGATGACCTCTCCATCGACTTTGGCTCGTTCTTTTCTCAATACATGGAATCGTCGCCGGCACCAGTAAAGAAGGAAAAGAAGGAAAAGGCACCGGCTCCGTCCAAGAAAGTCTCGGCGAAACCTTCTTCTGCGGAGAAGCGCAAGCTCGGTCTCGGCAAGGCGAACTTTTCAAACATGCCGAGATCCGCACCGAAACCGAAAAAGGAAAGAACAGTCATCGAGAAAGTAAAACCAACGTATACGTTTCAACGAACGGGCCCAGCTGATAAGGAAGGATTCAAATCCGCAGACAGGCCGTACTTGAAATCCGCCGCGCCGACGAAGAAGCAAAGTTTAGTCACGGCCATCGCCGGTGGCGTCGGCGTTTTGATCACCTTCGTCGCGACGAGAGATCCGAAATACAAAAACGGCCAAATTGATATCTCGAAGACTTCGGACGGTAAGGTCGATTTCCCGGAACGAACGTTTGAAAAGAAGAAATGGGGCGGCGACGGCGTACCGAAGACGCCGGCGCCGAGGAAGAAGCTTTTCGCCAAGAAAGAAACGACGACAACCGCGCCAAAAACAACCACATCGGTCTCCGTCGTCGATAACGCTGCAGATGCCGGAAAATGGATCGACGCGTGGAAGAAAAACAGCACCACCGGCGGTGGCGGCGACAGTTCCTCTGCCGCCTCCGAGGCCTCCAAATGGATCGAAGGTTGGTCGCAGTGGAGTAAAGACCAAGTCGGCGGCGACGCGACTGCGCCGACGGAAGCGACTGCGGACGGACGAGACTCCGCGGAAAAATGGATCGCGCAGTGGAAAGCGGACGGGTCCCCGACCGACGAATCGCGCAAAGGCGACGCTAAAAAGTGGATCGACGATTGGAAGAACAAAACAAACTAAGAAGAAGAAGAAGAAGAAGAAGATGAACAACACTAAACTAAATATATAATCGAACGAATACACATCACAACGCAATCTACGCATAAACTCTCACTCACTCACTCACTCCTTCATTCCGTCGTGCTATACACGACGTCTTCCTTCTCATCGTCTTTCGGCGGGCAACAAAAGTTATGCCACGATCGCATCGGTTTCCTACACGTCGGACACTTCCTCGCGTCTCTCACAAACTCTACCCTCTTGAACTGATTTCGACGTTTTTTCCTCGACGGCGTCACTTTCGCTTTCGGTACCGCCATGAGCATGACATCAACTCCAGGAGGCGCGTACCCGGGGAGTCCTTCGAACGCGTCGTTCGTTTCTTCAGATTCTTCTACTTCTACTTCGTTCTTTATCTTTTTCTCCTCGAGGAATGCGACGGGAATAGTGCTTCCGATTCCGTTCTCCCCCGACACCGAAGACACGGTAAAACCTCTTCTCGACGAAGAAGACGTCAAACACGGCGCGCAAAACAACTTCGAGCCGCCTTTTCCTCCTCCTCCTTCAAAAAAGGAGCTCCTAATAAAAGCGAGTGTGGTGTTTGTGCTCGTGGTGGTCGTCGACATCCTCGCTTCTTCTTTTATTACGCGCTTCGACGCCATCATCGTCGTCATCCCTCGTCGTCTCCACATCCTCTCGTACGTGTTGTTTGTCTCTCTTCGCTCTTTTATGACGAACGAGAAAAAAGAAAAAAAGAAAAAAACTGATGAGACATGGAGAATTTTTTGTTTAGGGTGTACAACCCTAACAAGAACCCAAAACCTCTTTTTTCTCTTCTTTTTTCTCTCTTCTTTGGTCTGCGTTTTGGATAAATTTCAGACAGAAATTGGCGCGAACATTAGTAACGACTCTTGCAAGCATCATCACGATGAGCGGTAAAGTTGGTATTTTGACGATTTCGACCGTGAGGACGACGAGCTTTAGTCGTCGATGCGTTTTGTCGTCTTCGTTTTCCGCTTCTGCGCGTTGTGTTCGTACGAATAAAACTTTATCGTTGCGGAGTTTTAAGAATTTCTCATCATCATCATCATCGCGGAGAGAACAAGGAAGAAGGAAATTGAGAAAAGGCGATGAGGATGATGATGACGTTGGTATTCGTGACGAGAAGAGGAACGGGGTGAGAACGCGGGCGATTTTTGGAGGGGATGCGATGATGATGCCACCACCAGATGCTGGTGGTGTCGTGAGTACGAATAATGCTCCTGAAATTGAACGCGTCGAGATGCTGAAACAAAGAAACAGAAGCAATGTGTTCGATATCGCGGATGCGTCTTCTTTGTCTTTAGCAGCGCCTCCTGCGGTTTTGATGAGTGAAACTCCTCCGGAAATTGAAACTGTCGCGCCGAATCTGATGGAGGAGGATTCTCTCAACATCGCGACCGCTCCGGACGTGGTCGTGCAAAGTTCCATTAAAGACGCGATGGCGCTCATCCAAGCCGAAGAGAGAGAGGCGAAAATAGCGAGCGGGGAGATTGTTGGTACGTTGTTTCGTCTTTTTTCCTTTCCTTTCGTCGCGTTCTTCTTTCTCTTCTCGCTCGCGTTTGTTTTTTTGCGTTTGCTGCACAGACGGTCGACTGTGATTTGGGCTATACACTCGGTGCCTCTCAGTCAACATTTTTATTGTGCAGCTACATCGACTCTCGGACCGCGAGCGAGGCGTTTGACGATTGGATATTTGTTTCGATGGATTGGCGTCCGGAGAAACGTTTGAATTGTCGCCGCGGCGTTTCGGCCTACATTTTCTTTTCCTCTTTCTTTGGTGGTATCTATTCCGTCGCATTATATTAACGCCTACTTTCTTTTTCTCCTCTTCATTTTTACGCGCAGAGCCGCAAAGAACCGAGGGCGGCGTTTTCGGTCTCCTGGCGGATTCCTTCGAAAAGCTGTTGTTACAAATCCAAGACGTGGAAAAAGCGCTTGGGATCCCGTATCCAGTCGGGAACTCGATCATTATTTTGACCGCGTTAGTGAAATTAGTCACGTTCCCGTTGACGAAATCTCAAGTCGTCTCCTCGCTCAACATGAAAAACTTACAGCCGCAAGTTGCCGCGATTAAAGAAAAGTACGAGGACGATCCCGAACGAATGAACTCAGAAATCAATCGCATTTACGAAGAGAACGAAGTCAATCCATTAGCTGGGTGCGGCCCTTTGATTTTAACTTTACCCGTGTTCATTGGTCTCTATCGAGCCTTCAAGAACGCCGGTATAGACGGCGTCTTTGACGAACCGTGGTTGTTTATTCCGAATTTAAGCGGTCCGTCAGACGCGCAAGATATCTCTTGGCTTTGGCCCTTAGACGACGATTTCGCGCCTCCGCTCGATGGTGGCTGGGAAGCCGCGTGGCCATACTTGGTCATGCCAATTTTAACCACCGCGACGCAGTTTTACTCCATGAACGCCATGCAACCGAAAGAGGAAGAAAAAACGGACGAGATGAAGAACCAGTCACAGTTGGTGAAATTTCTTCCGTTTTTCATTGGATATATATCCTTGACCGTTCCAGCTGGGTTAGCCATGTATTGGTTGTTTAACAACGTGTTCACGACGTTAACGCAAGTCTACTTGAGAAACTTTGGCGGTGCCGTAGCTACCGTGGAAGCTCCGGACGATATTTTAATTAAAATTCCGCTCGGGTGCGCGATCGTCGAAGACAGTTTCGAGCGCGTTCCGAACGATGAAATCGAAACGTACTTGAAAACCAATTCGAGCGTCATGTGGAATGAAGAGTGGTTAGAAGAGTGGCGACAACAACAAGCGAAGGAGATTTCCGAATCCGTGGAAAACGCGGAGAACGAGATGGTGGATTTAGGCGCTTCGGAGGAAGTGGCGGCGTTGTACGCTGCAAAGCTGAAAAATAGAGCGAAACGATACAGAGACATGGAGAAGCGAAAGAATGCGACGCCGAAGGAGATTGAAAATTTGATCGCGGAGTATGAGAAGGATGGGAAGAGTCGAGAGGACATTGCTAATTTGCAGAAAATGCTCGAGGCGACGATGAAATTCGAGGCGGAAATGAAAGAGAAGAAATTGAAAGGCGCGGCGGCGTTGAAGGAGTTAAAGGAAGCGAAGGGCTTAAACTTAACGGGCAAAGAAGCGAGTAGCAGCAGCAGCAGTAGCGGAGAAGAGAAAGCGTCTACGACGCGATAATGTACGTATATATATATATATACACATACATGCGTTTTAATTCAAATACATATGTTCATAGTGACTTAGTATAAATATTGCAAACGCAAAGAGGTACTTGGTACATAGGTACCAGACTAATAATAATGAAATGATAAAAGACGCACGGCAACTCTCCCACAAATAAATTGCGCTCCAAGTGCCGCCGTCCACATATAATAAATAAATACAGCGACATATATACAGCAACATCTTCTTAGTAGTATAATCTTACTTTCGTTTTTGATGTTTTTGTTTTTGTTTCGTTTACTTTTGCTTTACGACATCAGACGAGTCAATCGAGCTTCCAAAGCGTGCAAGCGTGCCTCCGCAGCCTGGGCTTCTTCGTTGCCTATGGCTATCCTGCGATTCGATGTCACGATTCTATTTTGCATCTTGACCATACCCTCCAACGCCTCAGCTAAACTCTCACCTTCCGTTTTCAACTCTTCTTTTTTGGGATCTTCGTCGTCTTCGAAGATCATTCTCGGTTGTTCGCCAACTTGCTTGATGAACAATTTCGCCGCGCCCGCGATTTCTTCAGCCGTATCGATACCTCTTTGGTTTTCGAGGTTCTCGTACGTGCCTTCTTGCTTGGAAATTTCCTTGGAGACTCTGTCCATATCTTTCTCCAAACCGATTGGGTCCGAACGTAAGCGGAACTTTGGATCTCTGCTAGTTTCCGTGGCAATGACCGCTTTTCTTAACACTCTTCGTAAACCGAGCTGGTCGATTTCTCTGTCGTCGTCGTATCGAATAACATTTTCTCCGGGCGGGATGTACGGAATGACTTCGTCTTCGGAATCCGTGGACTCGTAATCCGGATCTAAACCGTGTCTCCATCGCTTTAATTGCGCTAACAACTTGTCCGATGGAATGTGGTCTCGATGGAAACCGAAATATCTGGAGAATGATCTCCACGAATCCGAGATCATCGGGTTGACTTCCGTGTGTACAGAAATACTTTCGCTCGCGTTCGCTTTGACTTCGCCAAACGCGTCGACGATGATGGCCAACAAAAAGTTGAATAAGATGAACAAAACCATGATGTTGAACGAGTAAAAGTAAATCATTGCGACGATGTAGGTTAAACCTGGGAGTTCCACCAAATCGACGACGAAATACTCGACGTCGCCCAACAAGTTTTTGAACAACGTGTGAAAGGATTCCTCGAACGTGGAGAAGTATACCGACCCAAAACCAAAAATGACGTGCCCGATGAACGCGAAACCAGTGAAAACCATCATGAAAATCGTGAAGAAGTGAATCAAATCTGGCGCCGCCAAACCTAACGTGTGCGTGATCACACCCAAACGAGGTTGGAAGTCCATCAACTTCAAAACTCTCAACATCAACAAGATGATGTTGATCCCAGACACCGCCATGTACGATTGCAAAAACGTCACTAACGCGTACATGTCCGAGAACATGTTACCTAAATCTGTGAACTCGTGGTTCTCAAACAATCTGGTTTGAAATGCAGATGCGTCGATGTTTTTGTAAATTTTGTAATGGATTGATGGATCAAATCGCGGGCAACCGACTCTTGAAAATATCACCCACATGACGGTGACGCCCAAGTGAATAGTGATCGACGCGACGTCGATGTAGTTCCACGCGGATTCAAAGTACGCTCTCCAGTTACCGTCGTTTCTCTTCCTAGTCAAGATGAAATCCATAAACTCGTCGTAGACGGAGTATAATGCGCCAATAGCCAAGGCGATTTCCATCGCAAACCGTAACATATCTTGCCAGTTTTCGTAATACTGAACCTTGATGGTTTGATTCTCGTAGGTCACGACAATCTTACCGCCGTCGATGTACTTGAAGTAAACCATGGTGTTTCCAAAATACCCGAGCTCGGAGTTGTACACGACAACTTGCGCGGAAACTTCATCCGTTTGCGCGTCGGATAACAACAAACCGTATTCCATGTAGTCCAACCATCGTTGCGCGCCAGCGGCGTCCAAATTGATATCGATCAAAAACGGGAACCCTTTCGTGTACGAATTGGAAATGTCCATGGAATGAAAGCCCCACGGAACGTCTCGAGAGTTGAATAACTCCGCGCAATACGGCGCATTGTTTGCGGTGATATTCGTACCTTCAACGCGTAAATCGTACGTGGCGTTTGCAATTTTCGTGCAATCGTATACTTGCGAGATGGTTTTCACGTTGTCGTAATCGGCGTTGAACATTGGCGTTCCGAGTTTGAAAACCGGGTCGACGCCGTACGCGTTCGTATCGGTACCACCAGGGCAAAATTTATCCAATTCTGCGAAACGATCGTTATCGCACAAATTCAACTCTTTCCTTTTGACGTAAAAGAGCATACCGGCGACGACGCGGTTGGATAAGCCTACGTAGCGTTCTCTGAACGCTTCGGGCGGGTCTTCGTTGTCAAAGTTTTCAACTTCAAAGACGCGATTGACCGGGCCCATTTGACACGGAGCGTTCATCAAAATCGCATCTTTGGCTTTGAACTCTCGAGAATTGATGGAATCTTCTTGAATTTGAATGTACGACCCAATATCTTTAAACGCGCCGGACAACCAAGCGTCTCGAATCGTCAACCTTTGCTTTTCAACAGCGCGAGTGAGCTTATCGATAGCTTTCAAACCAGCCTCTAACAACTCGCTCGTTCTTTGTTGAATTAAAAGAGACGCTTGCGCCGCGGCTAAAGCTTCCTTTTGTTTCGCCACGATTTCGTCCAATTGCTCGGAAAGCGAGTCGTGCTCGGCTTTTAAATCCGTAAAACCAGTCGTCATCATTTGTTCGAGTCTTTTATCTTCAAAAAACGCCGTCGCTTTATCCGTTGCGGTTTCTTGATCCTTCTTCAACTCTGCCATGGCGGTGTCTAAAGACGTCTGGTTCGTCGCAATGGCGGACACTGCGGTCATGATATCGTCGAGCGTCACGGTAGATTCCGTCGTTTCCGCCGTTTGCAACATCGCGCGTCTATACTTTTGCGTAAACTGCGTGTTTGGTTCGTGCGCTTGCAACAACTTTCTGCCATACCCAACTTGACCGTCCCTGGTTGCGTTCAAGTACTCCACGGTATCAAACATGCCCTCGTCTTCGCACGCCTCACACACGCAGACTTCACCGGTATTTTTGTTGCAGTTGTTATTCGCGCCAGTCCCCCCGCCACACAAACACAAATAATTACACATTCTCTCGTATCTCGACTGCGTGAGCCAAACGGACGTGCCGTTTGTCCAGGGATCCCACCACTTTGGTCCAGCAACAGTTGTTGGGTCCGTGCACGTGCCTCTGTAAATATCCGAACGTTCGGCGATGTTACAGGTTAAATACGCGTAATCTTTGCGCTCAATAACTTTACGGTTGAACTCGGCCAAAGTGTAATTCAGCCGCGTCGTCACGTCGTGAAATCCCGAAATCGTTTCCGCGGTGTAAAACTTTTGGATCTCATCGACAACCGGCATCTTTGGTTTCTTGAACGTCGAATTCCCGTTTATCCAAGGGCTGTCGTACACTGGTACATCTTGCATTTTTTTCTCCAAATCTTGAATGCGCGCCGCGAGGAATGGAACGAGTTGTTCTCGATGATCTGGATACTTGCCGGAGTTGGCGTATCTGACTTTGGAATACGCGTTATCTTTACCACCAACGGAGTGTTCACTAGAGATAACGTACGCCTTCAAAATATCGTATGTTGCCGTGGCAACGGCATCACCTTCCAAGCCATCCATTTTAATCATGTCGTAATACTCGACGTTTTGTTGCGCTTGAAACGCCTTCAAGAAATCCACTTCTTCCGCGTCGGCCAATTCCAGCGCTTGCGTCTCGTACGCAGCCAACGTCGACCACGCGTCCGCGATGCCTTGGTTATACACGTTTCGCAAGAATCTATACGTTTCTGTACACGCCAATTGGTTTGGATCCGGCATCGTCGTGTTCACGCCGTTCCCGACGCACTTGTCCAAACACGCCGTCACTTTCCCGGTTTCGGCATCCTTCTCGCACTCGCAAAAGTACGACAAACCGTACGGCGGGTGAATGTACAAATCTCCAATCATATTTACACCGAAAACGGTCGTTTCTTTGGTACTCGTGGAGGCGGCGTCTACATTACTCCACCAATCTGCGTTCCAATCCGAAGTGTTGACGCCGTATTGACTCGTCGAATTGTCGTTCATGATTGGCATACAATCCAAATCCGGATCACTGGCGTAATCCACCAAAGTGTGATTATTCGCGAACGTTTGGTTCAAAATCTGAATAGTCGAGTTATACACGGTCGAGTTATACCAACCGCGAATATTCGCCAAGTTGTAACTCGCGCCGTAATCCGCCCGTTCGATGACGAACTGTTCGCTGTGCGCAACCTTCAAGTTCGTCAACTCCGAATTGTGCAACTCGTTCAGCTTTCTGTGCGCGAAGCCTTTCCCCAAATCCAAAAAGTCAATTCGTAACTTTTCCAAGATTTTCTTCTCGTGCTTTCTCGCCACGTTCGCGTAATGGTGCGCCAACAAAATCCGGTGTCTCTTTTCCTCGTGCGTCACGTTTTGCCTCTCTCGCACCGCCCCGCCAACTTTCAAAAAGATATCTTTCTTCATTTGCACCGACCACGTGCCATCCGGAACGTCGTCCAGCAAAACTTGCACCTGACCGCTTTGCGAAGGAAACGGTTGATCTGTTTCGTAATAACAATCCTTCCCGTGTCTTATCTTTGCAATCCCGGTGATCTCGTCCTGCTCTTTCGGGCATAAATTCCACGTCGCGTCCTTCTGCAAATCTACCGGGTTCACCGAACCTCTCGGATGCGTAAAATTATAGTATAAATCCAACTGAACTTCCGTAACGCTCATCGTCTGAATCCAGCGCAAACAATCCGCCTTACACCCGAACCTCCCGTACTCTGGAAACTCAAACGGTTCCGAACACACGCCGTCCCCACACACCGCATCGGTCCACAACGTATTCACCACCCCACTCGCCCAATCGATGATTTCTCTCGACGACGTGAACTCTTTCCTTTGCGGAATCAACACCGAGTTCAACGTCGACGTGAGCCTATACGCCTCGCCCGCTTTTCGTTGCAAGAAAAGAATCGAGAGGTAGAAACACACGAAGAAAATGAACGAGAATAACGAGACGTAGTTTTTCTTTCGCTCTTTCTGTTGTGTAATATCGTTCGAAGAGAACGAGAGAGAGAGAACGAGAGTCAGTACATAAACGTAAGATATATTTAAACAAAGGATTCGCGAGGAAACTTAATGTGCTTCTAAAAAATCTTGCCAGACAAAAGGAGATCCACCCTTTCGAAAGACGTTAGGGCAAAAATCCATTGGACATTTTACCGCCCGACCACCGCGGTTTCTTTGTCTTCTTTCGAGCGGTCTTTCTCTCCCTCACTCGCGTTAGTATCGGAGAGATGATTTTGGCGACAGCAGTTGGTGTCTCGAAGAAGGCAAAGAGTCTGCGATCGCGTTCGTCTTTTGATAAAACGCGAGATTGAAAACACATTTTAACACAAAACTTTGCGCGGAAAGAAAGATCAAAAGATGTGATCGCGAAAGACGAAGATTCTTCTCTCTCTCGAACGAAAACGTACTCTGCTTTTATACGCGCCGTATAAGTTCTCCACGATGCGTTTGTGCACTCTCGGATCGCTCAAATCGCGTTCGATTTGCGCTTTCGTTCGTTTACTTCTCCCGTGTAACTCGTCGTCGTCGTCGTCCTCCTCGGCTAAGATTCGTGCCGTTCGTAACCTCTCCTCGATGCGAGAGGATTGCGGGGCAGATTTCCCTCCTTCCGTTCCCGAGGGGTTCGATTTGCGCGCGCGACGAAGAAGACCCATTGTTCTTATTATTATTCTTTCCTCCTTCTCCTCCTCGTCCTCCTGGCGATGATGATCGGAAGTTTACAACACAGAAAGAGAGAGAGAAAGCGCAAAGAGAGACTTTCGTGTGTCGATTATTCCTTCGACCAGATTTGAACACGAGCTGACCTTTCCCAAAATTGTATTTACGAAAACGAGTGAAAAAAAGGCAGAAAAGAAAAGAAGGTTGTTCTTACAGAGAGAGAGAAGGCACCTGTTGTGCCACACTTTTCACACCCCCAAAAGAAACACACACACGTATCAGAGAGAGAGAGAGATTCAGAGAGAGAGATCAAAAGAAGGAAAAGAAGCGCGTTCGTTGTTGCGCGCGTCAAATTCGGATACGAAAGCGAAAATGTCGTCCGAAAATTCTTCCTCTTCTTCTTTGCGCGACAGCGCGGGGAATCCAAACTGGAACGCGATTCTGAAATGGTCCGTCGATGAAGGCTTGAGGCAAGAGGCGGAGTTGAAAGCGAAAGGAGGAGGAGAGATGAAGGAGAAAGCGCGAGCGAGAAGAACGATTTCCGAGGAAGACCGCGCGTGGTTCTTGAAAGCCATCGAGAGCGGCGTCGTGGACGAGGTGAAACGGATTAAGGAAATCACGGAGAAAATCATCGGGAAGGACCCGAGAGGCGAACGTATCGAGACGGAAGAAGAGGAAGAGGAGAGAGTTCTCGCGTTGGAGGAACTGAGAGACCGGTTGGAGTCGGTGGATAACGCGAAAGATTTAGGGAAAATTGGCGGGCTCGAACCTCTTTTAGAAGGCATTCAATCGGAGAAGTGGGATGGAATTCGAGCGATGAGCGCGGAGTGCGTGGCGGTATCGGTGCAGAATCACCCCGAGGCGCAAAAGAACGCCATGGCGTGCGACGCTTTGAACGTACTGTTGCTCGCGTTGCAATCGGAGAAGCATTTGAATAAGAAGAGCAACGCGAAAGTTATATACGCGTTGAGCTGTTTAGTGAGAGGAAACGCAGAGGTGATGAGTATGTTCGTGGAATCAGATGGGATTGAATCGTTAGCGAAGTGCGGGTTGACGTCTTCGGTCGTCAAGACCAGAGTCAAGGCGGCGGCGTTGTTGAGACACGCGAGCGTGACGTCGGAAGAGGCCATGAAACGGACGATAGACGCGAAAGTGATAGAAGTTGTGGCGACAAAGTTATCTGTGAACGTGGAAAGCGGTTCATCGTCATCCTCGCTCACAGACCTCGCGCAAGAACGAGAGTCGTACGCTCACTTGCTCTTAGATATCGCCGAACGCGTAGACTTTACGACGAACGAAGATGCCGTCAATCAGTTCAGAAGCGATGGGTTCACGCAAACCCTTCGAGAATCTCGAAAGGTTATAGACGACGGCGCGAACGGCGGAATCACAGACGAGAAAGAATTTATCCTCGCCGTCGATCGATTAAGAAACATGCTCGAATAGAAAGTAGAAAGTAGCTCTCTGACGCTTCATAACAATAATAGGAGCTTCAGCGTATTTATATAATAACACGAATACATAGTAACCGCGGACGTAAAAAAAACTGTATAAACGAACAGAACCATGCTCGCATCGTCCTCTTTGCGAAGCTTCAGCACCGCTCCTCCGTCGTCGTCGTCTGAATCGTCGTCGTCGTCAGTGCACGTGGAAAGGAAAAATTGCTTTCGTCGGTGTCGTCATCTTCGAAATCGAACTCGTTTCGCCGCAATCAAAAGGGAGAACGAGCGCGAGAAACGCGCAGCAAAAGACGAGAGCGAAACGAACACTGAACTTTGTTGCGTATCTTTCAGACGCCGCAGCTTGGCGAGTGCTTTGGCGAGTGCATTTATCATGAAAAGTAGTCCCTCGTTTGCCGGGCAAGTGATTGATTCGATGCAAAAAATGCTCGACGAAACCGACGAGTTGTTGAAAAATCCAGAGCTCTCTTCCGAGGAGAAAGAAGGTTTGGAACGAGAGAAGACGTTTTTCGAGAAGCAAATATCGCGGGTTCAAAAGAACGGCGAGTTTGTTCGAGAGCAGAAAGAACGATTGAGTAAAACCGGGAATACGGATGAAGCGTATTATGCCTCGGGTATAAGGATAGCGGTGAAAGACGTGAAGAGCGAGACGCAGTTTTGGGAAACCGCGATGGGGATGCGAGTGACGTCGATAAACGAGAAGAGTGGGGTAGTGCGATTGGCTTACGGAAGGGAGACGTTGAATGAAGATGACGGCGGGAAAGCTTCGATTGAGATTCATCCTCTTGATTCTTCTTTGAATAATGGCGCAAACGATAGCAATAATGTGGTTGAAAAGTTAAAGTACATTCAGTGCACGGTGCCCTTTGGTATTCGAGTATCGAGAGTGTACGAAGCCGGCGGGGAGTTGTTGTACGGATTTGGATACTTTGATTTGCGTTCGCCAAACGGAGTTCCAGTCATCGCAAGCGTTGCGAAACGAAGAGATTCTCTCGAAGCCGTGTGCATAGAATCCACCAACGTCGACGCAACAACCAACGCCATTCGAAGCGCCTCTGACAACGGCTTGAGCATCTACGACGCTCAAATACCGGAAACAAAATCCGAGGAGGACCGGAAAAAACTCACCTCGTACGTCCCTCCGCCTCCGAGAGGATCGAAGTTTTTAACCGCTTTACAGTATCAAAAGAACAAGGACGGTTTGCGCATAGACGTCTTCCCAGACGCGGCTACTGTGAGAGCGAACATGACGTTTCAAGAAAAGGTCGCCGAAAAAGCCGAGCAACTGCGTCAAAAAGCCTTCAGTAGCGGTTCAGACGAAGACGACGAGGAAGAAGCATCCGCCGGTGAAGACGACGACTCGCAAAGCAACTTTGCGTTCCTCGGATTAAGAGCGGTGAGCAACGCGAACGAAACCAAAGAGGTTTCGAACATCGGCGCCGATAAATCGAACAGTTGGTCGTTATTAGTAGAATCCTTAGACGCGTTCGAAGGACGGGTGAAAGAACAGCAGCAATAATAATAGTACCTGGTAGTTATTAGCTGATACATAAGTGTCTACAAAGTCTAAAATCAAAGCGCTATCGCGATGAGGTTAAAGCTACGCGCGCGAACAACAAGAAGAAACGCAATCCAAAAACACCGTTGGTGTCATCGCTCTTTCTTCCTCACCATCGCTACACCAATCGTCGCTCCACACAAACCAATCATCGCCCCACCAATCCTCGTCAACACGTTCGCCACTAACTGTCTGTTTGTCCCACCGGGGAAGAAGAATTTGCGCACGTGATGGTCGTCGTCGATGAATGGGAGAAAGAGCAGCCACGCGGTGAGATAAAGAAAGAGTACGGAGGACACAGAGAGGACGAGTATACCTCGTATGGCTTCGGGAGAGTAGCGCTTCGTGGTGGTGAGCATTTCTCGTTTGTTGTAGTTTGTTGTCTGAGGAAAAAAAATCGTTTTCAATATACCAATATGTGAGATGAATTTTATCATTTTATGCGTGAACGCGCTAATATGTTTCTCTTGAACAAGCAAACTAACAATCTAAATCTATCTGGTTTCAGACGGCATGCCTTCGTACACTCTCTGACGACACTCTTTGGCGGTTTTTGGAGCGCAGTTTTGTTCCACGGGTATTCTTCTGGCAATGTTTTGCCAGTAGTTTTCGTCCTTCTTTACCGTAGCTCGCGCGTTTTCAAGCGCGACGAGCTCCTCGAAAGACCATACAGTCTTGGAGTTGTTGATGGCAACATCATCTTCTTCGACGTCTTCCTCGGCTTCTTCAGCTTCTTCATCGATGGAGTGACCTTTTTTGAGCGCGGATGGAGGTGCGCTTTTCCCTTGAACGACGCGTTGGCCACCTCGCGTCCAGCCGACGGCTTCGCCTTCGTCCGAGGAGCTGCTGTCTTCGTCCGAGGAGTACGCGCGGTGTCGCGTTTTCTTGCGAGGTTTTGGGCCTGGCTTCTTCGCATCCGGTCGGCGTTTTGACCCTGGTTTCGGGCCTGGTTTCTTCTTCACCTTGACTTCTTCCTCCTCGCCTTCTTTGGTAGCGTCCTTCTTTTTCTTCTTCTTGGAGTCGCTGCTGCCTGGCGCTTCGTCGGCCTTGTCGTCTTCCTCTTTCTTTGCAACACTCCTCCCGTTTGCAACGCAATCGTAGCAGAACCAATCGCCGTCGGGTATTTTCGAAACTTGTGGTACCAAACAGAACGTATGGAAACATTTCGTGCATCCACCACATACGAGTAACGCGTAATCGTGGTCGCTTCGTTTGCATTGCAAGCACGCCTTTTCATTCGACGCAGCGGTTGGATTATCCACGAGCGGTGGTTGCAAGGAAGGCACTACCGGGATCATTTGTTGCACGACCGTCGGTTGTATTTGTTGCGGTTGTTGACGTTCTGGCGGCGGTGGTTGTGAATGTAGCGGGCGCTTTTGTTCGGAAGGAGGTGCGGAGACAGGATGCGATCTTTCCGATGCCTTGTCATCGTAATCGTTCTTAGTCTCCTCCTCGTATCTTCGCCGTTCTCGCTGGTTGTTTTCAAGGAGGTGCTGTTGGTGTTCCTGCGTATCTTGCTGCGCGTACTTGCGCCAACCAACCGGTCGACCGCGTTTTTTCTTCGGTTTCTCCTCTCCGGAGCGATAGTCACCGTCGTCGTCGTCTTCCGAGTTATTCGCGCTGACTGTCTTCTTCGTCTTTGGTCCCGTTTTTTTGGCATTGGGAGGATTTTTCGTTCCCGGCGGCCGACCGCGTTTCTTTCTTCTCGGTGGCTGTTGTCCGTTCACGCTTCCATTTCCGTTCGCATACGCAACTCTCTTGTAATACATCTTTTCGCTTCGTTCGTCGGTTAATCCACCGATCCAATTGTCGTTGCTTCCATCGCCGTCCATATCGAACGATTGTTCTTGTAACTTTCGTTTCTCTTCGTACCTCGCGGTGTTCGTTTCCCAGTACGGCCTCGCCGGGAAATTTTTGTTCGCTCGAGAAGACCGACGACGCCCATCTTCGAAATCGCTACTCTCGTCTAACCGGTACTGATAATCGTTGTTCGAGACGAGCGTTGCCACGATGGCTCTAGGATGATGTCCTCCATACTTTTGAGACGGCGGCGGTGTGATGCCTAAAATTTTTGAAGCCTCCAATCGCAGCTCCTCGGATTCGCGACGTCCTTTTCGAGCACCGTTCTTCTTTGACGGTACATCAATCGTCATCGTCGACTCAGATGCGCGAACGCCACCGGATGGTGACTTTCGTCTATGCGCGCCTCTCGGTTCGATGTAGACGTCGTCTTCGTCGTTTTGTTGTTGTTGTTGTCGTTGCTGCTTTTCATCCGAAGCGACCGAGTCTATTTTCCGAAAGAATCCTCTCGGCGGCGACGGTGGCTTCTCTATTTTCGGATGCGCGTCCACGTACCCACCTCTGTACTCTAACGTCTCCTTCATCGTCTCGTCGTCTTCTATTTCCTGCTGCTGTCTATTTCTATCGTTTTTGTTATTTTCTATTTGCTTCACCGGTGACGGCGACAAACCGAGCGCTCGCATCCCCGGCGACGCCTCTGGGCGTTGATTCGACGCTTTCAGCGGCGACGGCTGCAACGTGATCCTTCGCGGTGGGCTTGTTAATGCGTTTTGTTCTTCTTGTTGTTGTTCATGTGGTGCGTTTCCGGTGTCGCGCCTCGGCGACGCGCGTTGTTGTTCTTGTTCTTGCTCTCGTTGACGACGATGATGACGATGATGCTGTTCTTGTTGATGCTTCTTCGCGTACGGAAACCCTGTAACCATCTTCTCCACGTGTTCTCTTTGCATTTGCATCTGCATCTCGCGTTGCTGCTCGAATCGATCATCTCTTCGTCGCGCGTCGAGGAGCAGCTCCGTCATATTTTGTGCACCTTCTTTCTCGCGAGGCGAGGAGTTTTTTGCCAAAAATTCCTCCTCCTCTTCCTCCAAATGCTTTTCACGTTGCCTCGTTAACCCACTCTCTTTCTTCTGTTTCTTTTTCTTTCGAAAGAGGAGAGGATACGAGAAGACGATTTCCCTGTGCTCCTCTTCCTCTTCCTCCTCGTCGTTCTCTCCCTTCGAGAGGTGCACTCGGCCGAGCATCAAGTCGTCCAACGTGAACGACGAGGGTTTCGTTGTTTTCGTTTCCGTCGTCGCTTTCATCATCGTCGCGTTTTCGTTCGTTCGTTCGTTCGTTCGTTCGATGCGAGTGTTCTTTCGCGCGCGCGCGCTTTCGAGAGAGAGAGAGAGCGAGCGCGAGTTTAAATCGGAAAACCTCTCAGAAACGAGTTCAATCTCTCGGGAATGGGATTTCCCGGGGAAAACAAAACACAATTTTTTTAAAAACGAAGAACAAAGTTTCTCTCTCAACCTTTCAAGTTGTTTCCTCTCTGAACGCTCGCCTCCGAAAGCGCTCGCTCGCGACGTCGTCGAGAATGTCTGTCGCGCGTTCTTCTTCTCTCGATCGATTCGCGACGACAACACACCACCACCACCACCAAAGAAGAAGAAAGGATTCTGAGTTTAAATGAAGAGAGTTTGATGAATTTAAATGAAATAAAATTTGTACGCAGCCTCTCCTCAGAAAAAAAAGCTGCGCTCTCACACAAACAAAGGGAGAAAAAAGAGACAAAAAAAATGGAAGGAGGAACAACACCAACAGCGGGTGGTTTGACGCAAA
>Ga0213863_10001094_pt1 | contig 20045 bp, 18 predicted proteins | sample PICome_8_FD_160128 | JGI IMG/M metagenome (GOLD analysis project Ga0213863, IMG submission 160128) | Coastal seawater microbial communities near Pivers Island, North Carolina, United States - PICO497 | ecosystem: Environmental > Aquatic > Marine > Coastal | place: USA: North Carolina... | reverse complement strand
AGTAAGTTTTCCTAAACGTAAAGAATCTCCTCCTTTCACTCCTACGTATGCAGGAGCTTGAGAAAACAATATACATTTGGTGCCTACATCCTTTTGTCCGAAAATATGGAAGAAAGGAAGGGTCTCTATATTGACTTGGTTTATCTTATTGTTCATATCCCTAGCAATAGCACCCTGAATATCTACAGGCAAGTTGGGAGACTCTTGTTGTATCTGGGCTATAGGGGCGTAAATTTCTCTGTCTGCGGACCTTACAGCAAACTCCTTAGCAGCAAGAAATTGATCACTTGGTTTTTCTGTTTCTAAGTTAGTTCCAAAAAAAGAGTTTAGCGCAGTCTTAGCAAACTTTTCTTTTTTTATTAGATCATCAAATCTTTCTATTTGGCTCTCTTTGTTCTTTTTTGTTTTATCTAAATAATCTAGTCTGGCTTTTGTTTCTGCTGGGAAGCTGCTGAATCCAACAGGCAAAGATCCTTGAGCTACAGCACTATTTATTCCACCTACTATCTTTGAGTAAGTAGAGGCCATAGAGGCAAGTAAGAAGTTACGATCAGTGTAATTCATACTAATAGTGTTGGGCTTGTCCGTTCCATATTTGAACACAGGTATATTTTCTTTTTTTGCTTCTCCTGCTAACTCCGGTATTTTTTCAACATACTCTTTAGGAAAATCATATAACCCTCGCCAACCAGGATCAGATTTTGGAGTACTAAAATTAGTAGTTTTTAAGTCTCTCATAAACGAATAAAACTGTTCAGTACATTTCCTATCCTGAAGATGTAACAAGTCTGAGTCTATAGGATTATCTTGAGCATACAAAAACTCTCTAATCAACTCCTCATCACCAACTATACTTATAGGCCCAGGGTAAGTAATACCCTTAAGCAATGGATAAAACCTATTAAACCTCCTGAAAATATTGCAAACATCCACATCAGACTCAGTATACGCTACTAAACGCCTTCCTTCGCTGGTAACATTTGCATTACTTCTAAGCCCACTGTAAATAGCTTGAAGTAATTTGAACGCAGGAGGAGTCGTACCTTTGGTGGTTTCTGTTCTAGCCTCAGCCTTGTATATTTGCTCAAAGAACCCTGCGTACCTGTCTTCCGCATTAGAGAACTGTTCCGCCTCAGCAAAAACATTAACAGCAGCCGTAGGAATAACCTTTGCTCTTTCTTCTAAAGATAAAGACCTGCCTGTACTCTTGGTAATACTAATATTGAACTTCTCCAATACATCATAAATAAAACCAAGATTGTCACTTATTGCGTCTGTTGAGAACTTAGGTGCCTTTTGTTTTGATTTTGATCCTATAGGAGTTTTGCTAGAATTTGCAATAGAAAAGTACTCTTTCTTTCTTTGTTCTATAAAGTTAGAGCAGTACTTATCTATATCAGGCAACAACACTATAACATTTTCATTACGGAAGGCTACACGGGCTAACTCTCTTACAACATCACAAACTATACCGTGAAACTCTATTGGTTCTTCTCCAGTAAAACCTTGAATATTAGTAGTATAAGAGTAAACAGGTTTCTTTGAGTCAGAAAAATTGAAAGCCTTTGATCTTCCTTTACTTTCGTAGGTGATACCTAGAGAAGGTTCCATCTTCTCTACTTGTTCCTCCTCGTCTTTGCTTATAGCATTAGATGCCTTCAGTCCCAAAATAATCTTTCTTCCACTAGAGAAGTCTATAAAGGCAGTATCTATAACAAATCTATAAATGGAACTCCACTGCTCTGTATTAGAACCAGTACCAAATACAATATACAACCAATGCCCGTCTCCTGGATCCAACGGCGTTAGCACGGGATTCTCTAAATCAGATAATGCTTGTTTGGAGTCCTGTTTACTAGCCGCGTCTTCGGTATCAGGAGTATCCTTTATCGCTTCCCAATTATTATACTTATCAAGAAGTCTACCCTTCAGTAGCCGTTCCTCAAACTCCCCCAAAGGATCAAGCAAAACCAACGTAGCGCCATACTGAGAACTTCCTCCTGACAAAAATTCTGCTTCAAAAGAAACAAAATTAGGGTTGTCTATCGTAGAAAACAAAAGAGTATTTTCTTCTCTAAGTATGTTTAAACTCTGGCCTATGTTAGCTCCAGTCTCCAAAGCATCCCTCAAAGAACCATAGCTAGTAGAAACAAGCACATGACTAGTATTAATCATATCTTAGGAATAAGTATTCTTTGGTTCTGAGTAAACCCTTCTGAAGGGTCTGTTATATTATTTACCAACATTAGTAACCACCAATTAATAGGTGTACCGTAAAACACATTTGAAATTAGGTCTGGTCTATTCTCATATCCTGCTGGTACATACCCCACCTCATATTCATAAGCATTTTCTAGATTCCCTACCATTTTGTCGAAGAAAGGATCATTTACTATGGTTGATATTGTTTTGTCTTTGTGTCTAACAGTATTATAGCTAAGGCTGAATGGGCCTCTATTATTTCCTAAATTGTTCATCGTAAGTTCGCTGATCCTGGGTCAGTGCTATTCCAATCAGTCATTAGGACGCTCTCCCATCCCGCTAGGTTATCTTTTTTTACTTGATCATTAGGATCGAACTCACCGAAGTCTCCTGCTCGAACTTCTTCTAAAGTCATGCTTACGTTCAACATACGAGGAAGTAATGTGCGGATGTCGTGCCCAGCACTCTCATCGTGTTTTATGCTGTAGTCGGTACAAATACAAGCCACATCCTGATACATGACACCGTGACGTATACGGACAATAGGAGGTCCAAGGGAAGTGTCTAAAGCATTATTCAACATAGAGGCTCTAACAATGTTTACCCAATACACAATCATGTCTACAGTCTTGAGACGCTTCATAGTGCGCTCATCTACGTTGTAAGAGAATTGGAGGGCTTGGGATAGGTCAGAGGATGGAATAGGAAGAAAGTCTCCTACAGCGGATTTGAGAGGTGATACAATATCAGGGCCACTTCGATCTTCCTGATCTTCTAAATTATAAGTGCTGTAAAATACTTGGCGGTCTTCAGGAGGAATACTATTCTTGAACCAATCAGATTGTACTACCTGACGCGCAGACTCACGGGCTAGGTTGGCGGTGTAATCTAAGCCGTGCTTGAATGCTGTACCCTTACGGCTAGTAGGAGGTATACTGGGCTCAAAGAATCTACGCTTCTCCTCTTCTGTATTCTTACCCACTACAGGAGCATTGATATACTGATCGAAATTCAATCCAGGATGCTCCTCCTCCATATGAGGTAAAGACATAGAGAAATCCAGTTTAAACCTCCTTGATTCTGCTCCCAGATAAGTATACAGGTTACTGCTTCTAGAAAGTAAAGAGTGCGTATCGTATCGAGCACGTTTGCTTTCAGAAATCTTTATGTTTTGGAAGAAGGGTAGGTCTACTACAATCTTACTCTCCCCCGGAGTAGGGAAGTAAAATTTTAGCATAGATCGGCTCGGTAATGCTCTGTCTACTATGTGTCTATTGCTGCTCATAATTAGTCTCCAAACTTAACTGCTGCGCTAGTTCCTTGTTTATCTTTTAATAAAGCTTCCTGCATTATTTTTAGATGAAATACTACCTCAGCGTTAGGATCCCCTCCTCCTGTAGGATCTAAAACACTCATAATTTGATCTGTTATCAATCTCTGACTCATGTTTAGATACCCTGCTCCAGCAGTATCAATATCAGATTTGTTAATTCCTTCATCTATATTTTCTAGAATGCCTGTTTGTTTTGCCAACTCGGCTAAACGCTCTTCGTTAGCATCAAACAGTTTTCCCATTGCTTCGTGCGCGGTCTTATCAAGTGAATCTATTTTTGCTCTAGTCGCCTTTACATCAGGACCAAAAAATGCAAGATCCCCAAAAGCTGCTAATTTAAATTCTGTTCCCAACAAAGCAACCTGTGACTTTAAATAATCCATAGCAATTGCAAATTGTTTTGGATCTAAAAGTCCACCCACAATAATAGCAACCTTTTCTACCTTGTCTACTATGTGATCAAGATTGAACGTCTCGCTTTGAGTGAGATTCAACAAAGAAGGCATTAGTCTAGTCATAAAAAGGTCTTCAAAAGGTTGCTTCAGAGTATTCATAGCCGTACCGAAATCTCTGCCCGCTTCTGCTAAGCTATCCTCTCGTCTAGAAGCAGCTTTTCCTAGCTGATTAGCTGCTACGACTATATCGGTTCCAAGTTTTCCATAAACCTTAGAAAAAGACTGTATGTCACGGAAGCTCATTTGCTGAGTGTCAGCAAAACTATTCATGGCCTTCATACCCTGCATGACCACTTTGTTCATTATATTCGCTGTAGTTTTTGCATCTTTAGACACAAAAATCTGTTCGCGCAAATGCTCAATGTTTAGCTGACTCAAAAGCCCCATTTTTTCATACTCAGGAGAAAGGAACTCGTTAGCTATCCTGGTAGCTGTTTCCTGCATACCAGGACCAAGACTAGCCATCCAATCCCTAAGACCCTCGATCATCTTAGTATTTCCTGATAACATCACGCTGGGCATTATTTGCTTCAGGTCTCCTATAGCTTTTACCAAGAGATCAGAAGACATAAAATACTTATTAGCTGCTTTCGTGGTGGTAGAAGCTAAAGCATTCAAGGACTCTATACTCATACCTGTGCTTATTTGTACGTCTTTAAGCGCAGCGGCAGTGTTCTGGAAGGCTATATTGGTAAGCTTCTGTTCATGAACTAGTTTGGTTACTCCGGCCGAATTCATACCCAAGCCAGCTTTTAGAGTGAGGAAGGCTGGGGTGAATCTATCGTCTAGAGATCCCTTCAGATCCTTCATCGACCCAGATAAGGCTGCTGAAGCTACCTGATAATCTACACCAATAGAGAGGGTCGCCTTCTGGTACTTATCAAAAGCATCAGTAAGGCTTTTTGTAGAACGAACTAGGTTTGATCCTGTCGTGTTCAGCTTTCCAGCCGCTGCTATCAGGGGTAGCATTAGTCTTTAATCCTCATCCTCATAATCATTCCTTTTATATTTTTTAGATTGTAAGTACGATACTCACCTTCATCTAGTTCTCCCTGGGTATATAGACTGTATAATTCCAAAGCATCCATTCTGTAGCTACTAGATCCTACCTTGAACCCAGTAACGAGTAAGTTACCCGTTCCTGCACGTTTCACGATAGGCTGGGTGACCAAAACAACTCTACTATTCCCATCAGTATACTTGAACACCAAGTAGTCTCCTGGGATGGCTGTAGACATAGACCTAGGTACTATGGCCCATTTACCTATGGAGTGTTTTATTTTTGTAAAGAAAGTGTTCATGAACAAAAAATATAGTCAAATATACTATAACAATATGTAGTGCTTTGAAAGGATATTAGTGGGATTCAAGTTTTAGATGATAACCCTCCTAAACCTTTTCTGTTCTATATGCTCTACAGTCTTCTTCTTTTTCCTTATGCTCAATACTAATAATCTTGATATAGAACTAATCGACTTCATGGAGCTTATTGATTTTTCTCTGAGTTACTCTATGGTAGAAAAATGGCGCTACAAGTACAGCGAGAAGTTCATCAAGCATTACCAGATGAAGGTGCTTGACAGCATGACAAAACAAAAACCTTTAGCTATTGATGTGCTATTCAATTACCTAACAAAGAAGTGTAAATATCATGAGAATCAGGTTAAGCAATTCTTTCAGGATATAGAAATCGAGATATATCGACCATTCATCTATGGAACACTATCTAAATGAAAGAAGCCCTGGTCCTAACCAGGGCTTTATTCTTATTTCTTCTTTTTGCTGGCCTTTAGCTCCAGCAGTAAATCTTTGTTTGCCTTACAGGTCTTTCCATCATTGTATTCTGGACAAATGCTCTTGTACGCACACCAGTTACAGAATTCATTCCTCGATGGCTTAAAGTCCTCTTTTTTCTTTTTGCGGATCTTCCAAATCTCATCAATTACCTTTTTGACATGAGCGTTGATCTGTGGTTGACTGTACCTAACATGAGTGAAGGTATTAGTTAAAGGGTAGTAATGTGCTGCCACAATCTTGGATACTGGCACATTATACATTTTTGATATAGCAAAAACATAACCCTTTAACTGCGAGTCTTGATAAAGGTCAACCTTCGTCTTTTGCCTCTTGCTAGTTTTGTAGTCGATAATTAGATATCCACCGTCTTCGCCCTGGATTACGCGGTCAATAATTCCGTTGACAGTAGCATCCTTCATAATGTCTACCTTGAACACTAGCTCAACCCCAACAGTCTTACCCAGATCCTTGTTAAACGACAAGAAGTTCTCGAAACACCTTAAATCCTTGCCCTCGTACTTCTCTGATATAGTGTATGTTCCCTTCACTTCTTCAGCAATCTCAACCATCTCCTCAAGAGTGGTGGCTTTTACGCCATCTTCTAGAACTTGGTGGATATAGCTACCGAACTGAAGAGCAGTGGTATCAGCATCCTCTGGCTCTGGGAGCCTCTCAACGTAACGGAAATTGTACTTTAGACCACACTGTTTGTGCGTCTGCATTTTAGATTCGGAAATAGTATTTATGAATGTCATCTTTGGTCCTCAATTCATTAGAGACTATCTAGTCGCAAACTTCAGCAACATTGGCCGATTTTCTGGCTCTGGGCGTGAATTTGTTATGGAGTCTCCTTTCGTACAGAATGATTGGAAGAAGCACCTTTCTGTTAATGTAGATAGTGGTTTGTGGCAATGCTTCAAGACGAGTCGTTCTGGTAATTTTGTTAGCCTGTATGCAGCTTTACAAGACATTCCATACTTCAAGGCTCAAAGGCAATTAATACTTAAAAACTTTGAGTTCCAGGATCAAGAGTTTATTCAGGCTGATCAGGAGCGCAAAGAGCTAGAGCTAGACACCAGCAAGCTGATCCCCATCAACATCGAGTCAGGCTACTCCGACGATCCGAAACTCCTGAACGCATGGAGCCAGCTTTGGGACCGCCACCTGCTCACCGAGGTAGATGCCCCCGAAGCAGAATACTACCTGTGTGTGGAGGGTAAGTTTGCCAACCGCATTATCATTCCCTTTGAAAAGGATGGCAAGACCTACTACTTCCAGGCCCGCGCTCTGTCCGACGACCAAATGCCTAAATATCTTAACCCGTCCATCGACATTGCTGCTAAGCCCTCTGAGATCCTGTATCCTTACGACGAGGACGCTGATCACGTTGTGGTGTGTGAGGGTCCCTTGGATGCTAAGTCACTCCAGCTACAGGGCGTCAACGCTACAGCGGCCATGAAAAACATCATCAGCCCAGTACAGGCAGAGATGTTGGCGTCGTTCAAAGGACGAGTCATTCTAGGGTTTGATAATGATGAAGCTGGTCGAAGAGGGTTCGACAGGTTTGATAAGCTACGCAAGTACCGTAACATGGATGCCTTCTATGTATGTTCTCCTCCTGATGGAAGCAAGGACTGGAACGAAGCCCATATAAAAGGCGAGAACCTTTCCAAGTGGGTTACCCAGAAAAGTTCTCTATACGATTTTGAATATAAGGCTCTAGCTTCTCTAGCTTCTCTTAGCTCACTGTGAAGTAGAACGGAGGAGTAACAATAACTTCGTCAAGTAAGGAATACTTAACAGTAATCCTATAGTCCCCGACGAGTCCACCGAAGTCTGCGACATTCGGGTGTGTGGCTAAGTTTCTGGTATCGAAGTTTAGAATAATCGTGTTACAAGACGTAATATCTACCAGAGCCGAGGTATCCGCATACCCAGAGACCTCAACGTGACAGGGGAGCCCACCAACGTTAGAGTTTATTTTGTCTATTTGAACGCTGGCATTAGTGATTGCTGATTGACGGAAAAGGTTTTTGGTAGCTTCGTCGATAGTTCTATTGGTTACTGTAAGCTCAGTCTCTACTTTTAAATTAGTTACTGACCCCAACGTGACACGTTTATTAACCAATTTGTTAGCCGCTCTTACCTGGATAGGCTCCGTAGAAACAAAGAACGTGTCTTCATATAGCTCAAATTGCTGTAGGAGCGTGTGATACGGACCACTAGCTATCTGTTGTACAGTCCAAGCATCTACGTATTCCCCAATAGCAGAAGCACCATTCTTCATGGTTACATTTTCGCCATGAAAATCATAAACTCCTGAGAGGTCTTGTGTGCCGTCTAAGATGACGACATACTGACCTGTACCTGTCTTATAAATACTAGACAGTGCTAGAGGATCTCCTGGATCGTAACTAGCTGCATCTATAGCAGGGCCATCAAAGTGCATTTGCACTAAGTCGGTATCTAAGTTTTTTGAAATTAGATTCTTACTTATAACTTCGTTGGGAGTATAAGTATCCTGCCTACGGAAGATGGTTACTCCTGAAATATCGTTAGGGTCTGAATATACTCCATCGTTTACGAAGAGCGCACGAAGGGCAACTTTTTGTAGTACTGTGGGCCTATTATTTCTGTCTACACACTCTGTATTATTTACTAGCATTGGCTTCTCTCTCCGATTCGTCCTTTAGGAACTTTAGGAACATCATCCTTTCAAAGCGTGTCATTGTCTTTACATCCGAGTAAGTGAACTTAGCACGCTTTACTAGTATGTATGCCTCTAGAAGCAGATTGTCTAAATTTATTGCTGCTTCTAGTTCCCGCCGAAAAAACCTGTTCCAATCGGCAGTTCTACAACGTTCACCCCTCCGCACTTTTTACAATCCAACTTTGCTTTAGTTTCTATTCCATAATCTACCAACATAGCATTTACAATAGCACGGCGGTCCATAACAGGAAGACCTTCTACCACTGGGTGAATAATGCTTTTATCTGTATGCCCATCAATAGACTCTACGAACCTCCATAAATCATTAAAATATCCTTCTTCTCCTGATAGGTGCTTAGTGTCTCTTACACGGGGTAAACGAACCTTACACTCTTTATCAATACCTTTCAAAGAAATAGTTACGGGGTCAACAAAATCATCAGGAACAGGGTTAATTGGTAACTGAGATAGCTTTATGGTAGCAGGATTTTCCTCCCCACAATCAGGACATATAAGTAGAACTTCATAATCATCCCCAAAAGATATCTCACGGAGCTTCATAATTAAGAACATTTTGTCCATAAGTAGTAGATCATGTACTTTTACATTCCCTACACACCTGGACAAGACAATATTCATCGGATCATCACTGCTTTGCGAGACCATAGCCCTCTCATCCTCATATGTCATAGGACGGATAGTTATAGGAGAACCCGGATCTTCCAGGCGATATACACGGCTCTCTGAAGGGAGATCCACTTCTACAGCTACGTTAGAAGGAGCTTTTTCTAGGATAGCAGCAATTATTGCTTGTTTTTCTTGATCTTGTTGTTGGGTATTCATAATACTTCTTACTATTATAGTGTGATGAAAATCTTAGTAGGACTACAAAAAAGTCTGATAAAGACAGACAATACAGAATTATTGAAGGCTCTGATAGACCTTTATTCGTTCAAAATTCCTGGGGCCGAGTATTCCCCCGCTTATAAAAGAAGGCGCTGGGACGGAAAACAACACTTTATTACTAAAGCAGGAGTATTCCGTACTGGCCTTTTATCTAGACTTCTAAACGATTTAAAGAAGATTGACTGCACCCCAGAGCTAGAAAAACCCGTAATAACAGACACAAATCTAAAAGATCATCAGATTGAAGGCTTCACTTATTACGATTATCAAGAAGATTTGATCCAAACTAGCCTCGCCATGCAGAGGTGTATCATCAAATCTCCTACTGGAAGTGGAAAAACACTCATCTTAGCGGGCATGATAAAGGCTCTTGAAGGACGTAAAATGGTTGTTTTGTTCTCTCAAAAGCAACTACTGACTCAAACCTATGATTTTTTATCAGAAACTTGTGGAATAAAAAACGTAGGTCTCTGTTATGGAGATGGCTATATCTATGGCGACATTATGCTTTGTACCGTACAGAGCATCGAAAAGATACTAGATACGCATCTGGAAGAGGCAGAAGCCTTGTTTATTGATGAAGCTCATGAGTTTTCAAACGGCAAAAACACCTTAGCAGCCATCCAGTCCTTCCCTAAGGCCCTGTATCGCTTCGGGCTTACTGCTACGCCTCCCAGTGACAATCTACGCCTATACAACCTAGAGGGCGCTACAGGGCCTATCAATGAAGCCGTTACTACCCTGAACCTTGTTGAGGACGGAACCTTGACCAAACCAATTATACAACTAATAGACCAGAAGTACGAAGCTAATGGTCACGATGATACTTTAGATTTCCAAGGAGTCTATGAGGAATATGTCGTTTGCAATAAACGACGAAATAACAGCATAAAGGATATTGTAAATGGAATTAGAGAAAACAACAAATCGGCACGCATACTTATTCTTACCAAATCACTTGATCACGGAAGAACCCTGGAGGAACTTATTGGAGGCCAGTGTGAGTTTCTCGAAGGGGCTGATTCGATCAAAGAAAGGTATTCAGCTATTTCTAGATTCAGAGAGTTTGAAGGATGTAGCGTTCTCATTGGAACTAAGATCCTCCAAACTGGAATCAATATTCAAGAAATAACTCACCTAATCAACGCTCGCGGAATGAAAAGTGACATTGCCACTATTCAAGCTCTTGGGCGAGCTTTACGTAAACATGAGTCTAAGGAGGTCGTATATGTTTACGATTTCATGGATAAAGAACACTATCTCAGAGATCATAGCAAGGCACGCAAGCGGCACTATGAGAGAGAAGGTCACACGGTAAATATAATCAAATGAAAACTGCACAAGACATAAAAAAAAGCTTGATGGGTGTTTCCGAAGACGAGAGAAAAAAAATCGAGTCTTTAGTACAAGATCTTAAAGTTGTCCTACAAAGTAAAGAAATAGATGAAGACGTTGTAAGAAAGCTTAACAACGTCTACACATCAGTAGCAAGTATGAAAGATAACTTTATGTGGCGTCTACTCCGAGCCGCCAAGCAGAATCACATGCTGTGATTAAGGGTGGTGAGACTTGATAGAGATCTTACAAGCATCAGGCCAAAATTGCCCAGCGTTACCTTCTGCAACCTGTAGAACTTGAACACGATACTTATCTCCAGAAGATACCGCAGCGGGGTCGATGTACCCAGAAATACTGATAGAGCCTCTATCAATACTATCATTCCTAACCACATAGTCTGCCGCTGCTGCCTCTGTGGTATATCCAGAACCAGTATCTTTTTGTAGCTCCATCTCTAGCTTAATTCTACCTGGAGTTATTCCCGTGTCTGTTCCAAGTTGAATATTAAATTCTAAGTAGTCTCCAGCCATAGCCGCTGGAATAGTGAACTCTCCAGCACTATAAGTAATATTTCCGTTATTCAGTGTCGGAGAAGCCCAATCCACAGTAGTTAGAGATGTGGGTATATTGCCAGTTCCAGTGTAGTTAGTTGAAAGTAATTTTGTTGGAGTGTTAGGTACGTCATTCGTTCTTCCAGCACCAAGAACAACTATTCGACCATTGTTACTAGCCTTAGCTACAATACCGATGTTTTGAACTAGTTCTCCTGTTCCCGTAGGTCTTACATTTGTTATTCCTCCTGAAACAGCAACATATAAAACATCACCTTCGTCAAAGCTGTTAGTATCAATACCATCAGTTACACCAAAAATATCAACTAAACCTTGTTGATTAGGGGTTAGATCTTGAGCAAGAATGCCTACGGCTGGCATAGAACTTGACACACCTGCTGAAGCTTCTATAACTTCTACTTTAGTATCTCCAAAGAAGTTTGTAATATGTACAGGGGTTCCTGCGCTTAGATCAAAACTTTGAACATTCTTACATTCTAAAAAGTTACTGCCAATCGTATCTCCACGAAGATATGAGTTATCGCTCATGTTGATATCTGCGTCGAAATTAATTTGGCATGTTGAGTTAGCACTCAGATCAGCGTTCTCTAGGTAGAGTCTAGAATTAGGCGTTGCTATATCTGACCCTTTTAGAAGAACGTATGCTCCGCTTGCGCCTTCTGATTCCAGATGAATGTCAGCCTCTCCTAAAGAGAATATCTCTAAGGGAACAGCGTTACGTCCTAAAGCTACTCTACTTTTGGTAGAGTACTCAAGTATAGTTTTTGTATCACCGGAAGTAGTTAAATTATCCACTCCAGCAAGATTAAAATCTAATCCAACAGCTTCGGGACTAAGAACTACTTCTTGCCCTTCTATCCGTATAGGGGAATTTACGTTTACAAGCTCAGGGTCAAGTGTATCTCCCTCTGAGGCTGCGACAAGTCCTGTAGGACGACCTAAGTCGTCAAACTTAACGAATACAATATTGGAAATTATTTCCGGGTCAGGCATAAAATTCTCTCCTACCCTTTATGTAGTTCAGTCTTTATCTTCATCATCAAACTGACTAGCTAGGTCTGCCACAATAGCTTCTAGATCGGATAACTCATCTACCATGTCGTCGGTAGTCTTGTCTCCCATCTCAGCTTGTAATTCTTCTACACCAGACTCATTAGCAGGGTCTTCTTCCTGAGCAGCCTTTTCTTCTTCGGCTCGTTGTTCAGCAGATACAGCAGAGGCTACCTGACTAACAAGGTCCTCTTCACCAGAAGCTTCGCTCTCAGGTTTCTGTGCTGCCTTCTCTTCGCCTTTTTTAGAGTCTACGGCTTCTTCTACCCCTATCTCCTCGGAACTAGCAGGGGCCTTTTTAGAGCCGTCGTCATGATCGTCTTTCATATCATCAGTAGCTTCGTCTTCTGGATTCATAGAATCTTTAGTAGCAAGCTTCTCTTTTAGTGAAAGAACTAGATCTTGGATGTCATTAATCTCCTGGGATACGCGCTTGAAGTCTATTTTCTTTTCTTTTTCTCCCTCAGAGATTAGCTTATCGTAACCAGCCTGAACAAAGGTTTCTAAAAGGTACTCGTTGATATCAATACATTCAACGCCATGCTTACCTTTGAGGGACGTAGCCATTTCTGACAGAACACTCTTAAGTACAGTAGCCTTAGGAGCAAGACGACTTAAAGCCTCAAAAATAACAACCTGCGTGTTAGCGAGACTGCGGAAGGAAGCGGGATCCGTAAGGTTTTGTACATTGACACCATACTTCTCATTAATTTGCTTTACGAATACTTCGCGGGCATCCTTCTTGTATTCAAATATCTTTGATGCAAATGCCTGGATCTCACGCTCGTTTACGGCAGTGGCACCATCGACTTGGCTCAAGCAGTTGCTGAACGTGTTGAATAGACTACGCTTAGAAGCTAAACAGATATAAGGAACTTCACGGATAGCTTCAGCTAAAGCCATGACAGTAGTTTCTTCATTCTCAAAGATACAAGAAGCAAGCGTAGAGATCGTAGGGTTACTAGCCCAAACAACATCAAACTCTCGCTTGGACTCTAGAAGTTCGCGCTTGACTAATTCCTGTCGGCAAACCATTTCATAAATACTTTCGTTTACACCATCTACAAGAACATACTCACCGTTCTCCTCAATCTCCTCAAGAGTAAGACGAGGGAAATCGAAAGCCTGAGATACTGAGTTGGAAAGATTTACAGCGTTTCGTACTTCAGGAACCTTAGTAATCTTTTCCATGTTCTCACTCAAGAAGCTGATTAGTTGAGGAGTAACTTCCAGGACTTGCTGGAATTCCTCTGACTCAATGATTTTTTCAACAGAAGATAAACGATTACTTTGCTCAGAAAGACGCTGTTGAATACCTCCTAACTTCAAGCGGTTTTCCCAAAGACTGAGAACGTCAGAGAAGCTACTGTCAGCAGAGGCGTATTCGCCGTAATGGACGCTCTCTACAAAGCTTTCAATTTTCTTTGATACAAACTCATCAAAACGAGTTCCATCCTCAAATACTGAGGCATCCTCTACGGTAATGTTAGTAATACTAACATCTCCATCTAAGGAATAGTCTCCTGAGATAACCTTACGGCTCTCAGTAAGATAAGTAACTTGATGATTATCACCATCAATACTAAACAGCATTACGTTTTCACGTAAGCTACGACCAATACAATCTCCAAGCTTTACTAGCTGGGTAATTTTTTTATCTCGCTCTTCAAATAGGTGGGTAAACATTTATATCTCCTTATAGGTTCTGTTTTTCTATTATGCGAGTAAGAACCCGCCTTTGGTTTTCGTCCATCAAACTGGACTCAAGTACATATGCTATGGGGTCGATAGATTCGTTTGCGGTAGGCGGAACATTTTCTGCTCCCTCGGCTCCTCCATTCAATCCAGCTTCCCCATATCCGGGCCCTCCACCAGGAGGAGCACCGCCGCCGCCGCCAGCTACTGAAGCTGACTTAGCTTCCATCTCTTGCGCTTTCTCACGTTGTTCTTCCATCTGAGATTTTATAACTTCTATTTCTTGCTCAGTGTAGTCGAAATATTCTTTGTAAAGTTGCTCGTCAGGAATAAGGTCAAGACCTTTGACAGCCTGTACAACCCTAGTCTTCTGCTCATCCAAGTCCAGCTTACGCTTAGCACTCATGTCTGAAGGCTCAGGTAAGAAGATACGCAGCTTCTTTATAATAGAAGCAGGGTATCCACGAAGCTGAAGGTGTCGCTTGGCAATGTTCTCAAGACCCGTCTGTACGTCAATCTGAATACGCTGAATAGTCCTGGCAAACTTTACATCTAGAGAAGCAAGGTTAGCTTTACGCTCAGGAGAGCTATCCTTTTCAACAATAAAGTCTTTAGGAATCTTTAGAGCCGCAAGGAGCTTGTCACGGTAGTAGCGAACATCCTCAATTTCTCCAAGGTTTTGTGCTCCAGGAAGCGTGTCAATTTTAGTCCCCTTTCCATTACGAGTAGCAACAAAGAAATCCTCGTCCATAGACATTGGGTTGTATCGTGCGTTTACTTGACTGGAGTTGTTTTGATAGAATTTCTCTTTCTTGAACTTTTGTTTGATACGCTCGATAAACATCTCAGCCTTACTGGTGGGCAGGTTGCCTGTATCTACATAAAAAATCCTGCGCTCAGGAGCGCGGGATAAGCGGTAAATCATCATAGCATCTTCCATCATCTTTAGATTTCGGAAGGTGCGATGGCATAATGCTGCGATACTCTTACCATAAGGGTAAAAGAGCGGATCACTGGTGTGGAGTCTGAAGTGAACTATCTGGTGGCGATCTAATTCAATATACTTTACGGGCTTTTCAGGCCCGTATCCCGCCCCGTAAGTGTCTACGGAATTCAAATCAGGAACCTCCTGAAGGAACTTCTTGAGATAGCCGTACTCATCCTCAACTCTAATAATGAAATTGGGGTTAAGGACTTTTAGTTTTTTGATACCTTCTTTCGGCTTATCTACATTGACAATCATTTCGGTGAAGCAATCACCATACTTACAGGTGTTACGAGCAATATCCCAGATAATCTTATCCATCCTAATATGCTCAAATAACCGATTTACCTCTTCCACTGCGGCACTATTGTCTGCATCAATCGTCCACCGCTCTCCCTTCTGTCCTTTCTGACAACAATCGTCTGCGTAGATGTCGAACGCTGAACCAATCTCAGGGTACTCGTCCATCTCTTCATAGTCGCGGTAACGCTTCTTGCGGTTCATTTCCGTCTGAGGCATTACGGGGTTTCGTGATACAGACCCTGCGACCCCACCTTCTTTGATAACATCCGTCGTTACGATTGTGTCACCTTGGGCGGGGACAGGACCCCCAGAACCACTTATTTCTCGATTTAGTGCAGGAATTGCTTTTGTAGCAAAAAACTTAGCGAAGAATTTTCCAATGGGTCCCGTAGGTACGTAATAAGTACTAGTATTTTGCCCGGAGTTACCGAAATTAGTATACCCTTCCTCTAGATCTTTTAATTCATCAGCCATCTATAATCTTCCTTTTTGATTTGTCCACCAGCAGTTGTGAGGGTAACCTCAGTAGAGCGCGATAGTGGAAGTGGTTTTTGCTCAAGGTTTTCGTTATTAGAGATAAACTCTAGGGGAGTGGAGTCAAGAAGATTGCGATAACAGTGGACAGCTAATGCCAAGGACATAACTAGGTCGTCATGACAATTCTTTTCCGCTTCAACCTTCCCGTTTTCAGTAATTACAAAAGTGAATAGCTCGTCTACAGTTCGAGAAGAGTTTATCTTTACCAAGTCTGTTCTAACTGCTTCCTCAAGTTCAGCTAAGATGCTGTCCCTGTTTCTAGCAGTGACTTGGAACCCAAGGTCACCCTTATCGTCTGCCCAAAGGTTCTCGTACTCAAGAACATTATAAAGCCAATCAATTAAGTTGTTGCCTATAGTATTCCTTTCACAGATTATATGGGCTGTATTATATAGTGTACCTTCATTAGAAAGTATCTGAGCAAAATCGTTGATAGGGGTTTTATTGCTATAAAATTCTGCTACCTGCTGCCCATTGTACGTATTTATGATCTGAAACGCTGAATAGTCTCGATCCCGCCCCAAAGCAGTGTCAACGGCGATTATGTAAGAATAATGCGGTTGAGGGTCTTGCCAAACACGCATCCTGTTATTGTATTTACTGAACCATTCTTCTGATACAGAATCTTTTATATTTTTTAGTATTTGTCCCTCAATATACGTTTCACCTGTGCCAAGGAAGTTACATTCGTACTCCTGAAGCCATTGCTTGTGGGGCATATTGGAGCGAGTAGTTTTTTCCCAATCATCAATGTTGAGACCCTTTTCCCCCATCTCATCGTAAAGATGCTGGTAGTCGTTATTGCGCCTATACTCAGGATGCTCTGTCCACTCAATGTCGATGGGGTTGAAGGAGTTCTCTCCAGCCAAGGCTTTGGTGTAGACATCGTGATACCAGTTACCGATACCGTTTACCGTAGAGAGAACAAATGCTCGACCACCAGTAGAGATAATTGGATATACAGCAGCCCAAATCGTATCAATATGCTCAATGAACGCAGCCTCGTCAATAATAAGCATAGAACCAGCTAGAGAACGACCTGACTGCTTACCGCTGGGACGAGACTTGATGGTAGATCCTGTTTTGAGCTTCAGAGTGTGTTTGTTATCCTCAGCAATCCCAGGCTTTAGCCAGGAAGGAAGTTCGTCATACATAATCTTGATTCGGTCAAGAACCTCAGTACTTTCAGCATCACCTTTAGACAAAATAATAACTGATTTGTGCTTTTGGAAAATGATCATCCAAAGACTGTACGCTGCGGCAATAGTGGTACACCCCGCCTGACGGAATTTACGTAGAATGTTGAACCGATGGTCCTGTAAATCACTTAGAATAGTCTCTTGAAAAGGATAAAGCTTGAACGGCACTAACCCACGCACTGGGTGGGTTACTTTTATGTGTTCACTGATGAAGTGTGAGGGATTCTCCTTACACTTCCTAAATTCTTCTACAATTTGATTTTTTTCCATGAATTCCTCTATAAAAACTACTCTTATATTATAACCTTATTTTATTATAGTGTTTAAATATCAATCATGACCATCTATGCTGCTATATGTACCCGTTCCCGTGAAGAAATAACCTTAACGACAAGTAATTTAGTTACATTCTTTGCTTCTTGTGGTATCAAAACAAAAATCTTGGTCAACCAAAAATCAATATTTGAAGCTTATGATAAGGCTTTTTCTTCTGTAGAGTATAACCCTGATGATACATGGATACTTTGTCATGATGACATACAGATTCTTGATAGCTCTGAGCAGTTTTTAGCCAAACTACAGGAAGAATTAGCTAACCCTAGCACCGGATTCATTGGACCAGCAGGTACTACCTTACTTAGTGAGGACGCTGTGTGGTGGAACCAAGACAATTGGAAGAAAGGATTGCATCGTGGGTGTGTTCATCACCAGGAAAATGGTGCTGGGGAGATACTCAAGACCGTTTACGGGAACCCAGGTAGCGTAGTATGCCTTGATGGCTTGTTTTTAGCCGCAAAAGCAAGTACAATCAAGAAAATAGGTCTCCAAAAGCCCAAATACTTCAGCGGAGAGTGGGATTTCTACGATATTCACTACACTGTTGAAGCTTTTAAGGCCGGACTCACTAACAAAGCCGTATTTATCAACATGATACACCATTCTTTAGGGAATTTGGTGGGTCGTGAGTCTTGGCACGCTAACCGCACTGCATTTATAGATAATACTGAACTACCTATGTCTGTATGAAGAGACGAAAACCTAAAATCAAGGGTATGCGAACAAAGTCTAAGGTCTTAGGAGATAATACCAAGCCCATAGGCAGACGAAGGAAGAGAAAAAGGACCGGAGGGAACAATACCTCTCCAGCCCCTGTAGACTCAATCTAAATCTTTTTTAACTTGCGTCGGAGTTTTCTTCTTTCTGACCTTTTTCTTAGGTTCTTCTACTACAGCAGCCTTAACCTTAGCTTCAGGTGCTTTCATAGTTATAGGGTCTACACCTAACCTACGAGCTAACACCTTACGGTGTCCACTTTTTACGGGCAAGACAGCTAAACGTCTCATCAGTTTGGGTACATTCATTATTTATCCTATCAGTCTTATGCTGATGTTTGAAGTCCTTTCCGAACTTTCTTTTATTATTTAGTATGGTAAGGTAGGTAAGCTTTTTTCTAAAGTTTTCTTGCTTCTCAAAAAACTTGCCGTCCTTGTTTCTGTATTGCTTTCTACTGAGGGTTTTACGCCTCAAAGAGAACTCCTTGAAATCTCCACACCAGTACGCGCGTCAATGATAACCTCTTCTCCAGGGCAATGCAAACTTGTGCTTCCTGCTCCGGTTACCTTAACCACCTCTCCAGGAGCGTGTACGTTACGTAACGTAATCGTGTTACTCTTGATTGTAGGATCGTCAACATAGGAGTCAATGGATACAGCAGCCTTGTTCCGATGGTTTTCACGAATAATGAAAGCACAATCTTCAATTACAATGTTGTCAGCAGATCGTATAGCAACAATGTTACGGTCAGGAGTGGTGTAGTCATAAAGATTGTTCTTTAATTCTACTAGCTCATACTGGCACCCACCCGTCCAGACATTGGAGTCAGACCAACCACCATGAGTACATACAAATGCACCCGTAGCATGGTAATCACCGAAGTAGTCCGGGTTAGGTTCGTCCCAGTTAGCTACGAACGAAGAGTTACTAACCTTGATGGTGCCTGGATAGTTCACTGACCCGCAAGTAAAGTAGGTCAGAGAAAAAGATCCTCGCCCCGCGAACTTACCACAATCAATCATGTGACAGTCATCTACGATGTACGTCGGCTTCTTGGTGTACGAATGGTTGTTCGGGTAAGAACTAGGCTTGTCAGGCTTCGCAGCCGGACGGTGAGCATACTGAAGACCCTGAGCACCTACGTTTACAAACGTAGACCTCTTTACCGTAGAACCCTCTTGAGGAGAAATGTACATACCGTGCTCTTTCATCCAAGAGTAATCGCAATCCTCAATGACCCTCTCTGGAACGTAATGCTCCCTAGCGCCCCAAAGGTTTTGAGTTTGCCCTACGTCTCCATCTGAGTTAGTACACTCAATGTTCTTCCACGTATACGTGCCAGGACGCGGCGCAGTATCAACATGCATGTTACTCGCCCACTGCGACTGACAAGTCGCCGCAATGTCCTCTGTAAGAAGATCCCCCTCAGTCCAGTCCCCACGCCGCACATCCCCAATATTACCTTGAGCAACGCGACCAGTCCGACCAGCACGCATCGCGGGCGCACGCCACAACTTGTTTTCCGCCGACGTTTTACCTATACGATCTAATGCCCTAAACTCACTAGGCTCAGGCTCAGGATCGACAACAGGCGGCGTTCGATCTACGTCCTCCACCGTGATAGTGTCACTCCAAACCGAAGCAATAGGCGTACCATCCAGCTTGTAGCTGAAACCACGAATACGGTACTCCCATTTGGCGTCAGAGTTGGCCTGTGGGAACGCAGGTAAATATTCATCCACGTAACCCTCAACCGCCTCCTTGGTGATGGAAGTCCAACCACCATCCCCCTCGCGGAAGTCCGGGCGGCGGTGAATCTGCACTAGCGGAGTCTCTAACGGTAAAGGAAAATCCCAACCCAATACCACCGTTGTCCCAACTACCTCAGCCACAAAATTAGCTGGGACCAC
>Ga0213863_10001093_pt1 | contig 20055 bp, 19 predicted proteins | sample PICome_8_FD_160128 | JGI IMG/M metagenome (GOLD analysis project Ga0213863, IMG submission 160128) | Coastal seawater microbial communities near Pivers Island, North Carolina, United States - PICO497 | ecosystem: Environmental > Aquatic > Marine > Coastal | place: USA: North Carolina... | reverse complement strand
CCCAGGCCCAACGGGCGCGCGGGAGCGAGGGAGAGAGGTTGATCGGCTCGCTGCCCGGCCTCCGGCTCGTCTGTTCCAGGGTGATCCTCTTCTCGGAGGCCTGGGCGGGAGCCTCCACGGGAGCCTCCACGGGAGCCTGGAGGCTGGAGGTGGCCGCGCTGAGGAGCAGGATCGTGAGGAGCATGGAGATCGGGGGTGGACGGGAGACGGCAGTTCGCGGAGTGCCTATTTTAGGCAGAGCCCGTGAATAGACGGGCGCTCCGCTCGTACGGACGCTGAAAGGTTTCACAAGGCACCCAATCCACCCCTCGATCATGCTCGCCCTCACTCCTCTTGCGCTTCCCCTGCTCCTCTCCGCCGGCGGGAGCCCCCAGCCTGCGACATCCGACCTCCTCGCGGCCATCCCCGAGGACGCCCTGATCGCCGTCCACGTCCCGGACCCCCGCGCGATCATCGCGGCACGTGAGACCAACGCCATGGTCGGCTTCATGCTCGACCCGGAGTGGGAGTCCATCGCCGCGCTCTTCATGGGCGAGGACGAGGGGAGCGTGCGCATGCTCGACGAGCTGAAGGGGCTCCGCCAGCAGGCCATCGAGGCCATGTCGGACGCCGCCGGGCTCGTGGCCTTCGCGACGGCAGCTCCTGAGACGGGAGAGGACATGACGATCGGGGTCGTCGCCCAGGGCGGACCGAAGGTGGCCGCGATGATCGAGGAGATGTTCGTCGGCGAGTCCGCCTCGACGCTCCAGCTCTCGCCGTCGCTGATCGCGAGGGTCACCCCGGCCGCCGAGGGCCGCATGGCGCGCGCCTTCGCCACCACCGGCAACCTGGTGGTGGGGATCGAGTCCGAGTCCGGTGAGGCCGCGGCGAGAGAGCTCGCGGCCAAGTGCCTCTCCGGCGGGGCCGAGCGCCCCGGCGGGCCCTTCGGCGTCCCCGGCGTGGCGGTCGAGCGGCGCGAGTGCGCCGTCGAGATGGCCGTCAACCTCGGGCCCATCTGGGATTCGGCGCGGGCCGAGGGCTTCAACAGCCCGATCGAGGAGCAGATGTTCGAGATGATGGTCGGCGGTACCAACTGGATGTACGGCTACGCCTCCCTCGGAAGCGGCGAGAAGATCGACTCCGCGGTCGTCCTCCCCTACCTCGAGGAGTCCGACCTCGCCGGCCTCTTCGCGAACTTCGGCAGCGCCGACCTCTCGACCTTCCGCAGCGTGCCCGCGAACGCCCACACGGCCTCCGCCATGTCCCTGGACCTCGAGGGCATCTTCGACTGGGCCATGGACCTCGTGAAGGCCGACTCCGAGGAGGGCTACGAGCAGGTCATGGGCATGATCGGAGGGGTCACCGAGATGTCGGGGATCGACCTCATCGAGGACATCCTCGGCAACATGACCGGGCAGTTCCTCACCTTCTCGGCCGTCAAGTCCGAGGACGACGCCGCGAGCACCGAGCCCAGCCTCATGGACCTCGCCATGGCCGGCAACCTCGCGGGCGATGACGTCACCATGATCGCCTTCGTCGAGGACACCGAGGTCCTGCTCGAGGCCATCGAGTTCGCGCTCGATATGAGCGGGATGGGTGAGATGGTCGAGTCCGGCAGCATGGAGGGCGGCGAGACCGGCTCCTTCGAGACCTGGACGCTCGACCCGGACATGGGGATGGGCTCCATGAAGATTGCTCTTGGCGCCGGCCGACTGATCTTCTCTAGCAACCCCACGCAGTTGAGCGACTACGTCGCGGGCATCGGCACCGAGCGCGCCTCGTCGTTCGGGGCGGACAAGAAGGTGGCCGCGGCGCTCACGCAGCTCTCCGGAGCCGCTGTGAACGTCCAGAAGACCGGCAAGGTCCTGGAGTCCATGGCGAGCTCCCTGAAGATGATGGGCTCGATGTTCGGCGAGGTGGCCTTCGCCGATCCGGGCTCCGACATCGATAACGGCGTCAACGCGATGTTCGCGCGCATGGCGCTGGCCTCTGACCGCGTGGTGGAGCTCGGCCGCCGCTACTTCGAGGGCACCACCTCAGGGGACATGGTCATGGAGGCGGGCAAGATGCGGTTCCGCACGAGCAGCCGCTGATCCATCTCCCTGCGAGCCAGACCCCTGCCCGGCGGGTCCCTGCCCGGCGAGCCCAGGATTGAACGCGCCCCGCGCCCCCCTCGAGGAGGTCGCGGGGCGCGCCCGTAGAGGTCTAGCCTGGCGGCATGGCGACCCCGGCTAGCCGCGCTGCCGCTTGTATTGCTCGAAGGGGTCCTCGAGGGGCTGCTGCTCGCCGCCGACCTCCTGGGTGGGCCCGTCATTGGGCAACGCAGGCTCGGGGCTCGGCTGCAAGCCGAGCGCGGGTGCGGGAGGGGGAGCGGATGCGGGGCCGGGGGCGGCTGAGTAAGCCTCTCCGTGCTCGGGGGTCATGTCTGCGGGCATGTCCATCGGCGCCGCCGGGAGCGGGCTGGCGGGCATAACAGGCTGTCCGACGACCCCGGGCTGCCAGTGCACGCCCGCGGCCTGAAGGCTGTCCACGAAGCCGTCCTTCTGGATCGACTTGGAGTACGCCTCCTCGGGCGTGACCTCGCCGCTAACGACCAGCTTCGTGAGGGCGTCGTTCAGGAGGACCATCCCGGACTTTCCACCCATCTGCATCACGCTCATGATCTGGTGAGTCTTGCCCTCGCGAATCAGGGAGCTGACCGCGCTGTTCACGGCGAGCACCTCGAGGGCCGCCACCCGGCCGCCCGCCTGCCTCTTGCAGAGGGTCTGCGCCACGACCCCCTTGAGCGACGAGGAGAGCATCGTTCGGATCTGCGCTTGGCGGTCGGCAGGGAACTGATCGATGATCCGGTCCACGGTCGACGGCGCGGTGGTGGTGTGCAGCGTGCCGAAGACCAGGTGACCGGTCTCTGCGGTCTCGATGGCGATCTCGATGGTCTCGAGGTCCCGGAGCTCGCCGACGAGGACGATGTCCGGGTCCTCGCGCAGGGCGGCCTTGAGGGCGCGCTTGAAGGAAGCGGTGTGCTGCTTCACCTCGCGCTGGTTGATCAGGCACCGCTGGTCCTGGTGCACGAACTCGATCGGGTCCTCGATCGTGATGATGTGGTCAGGTCGATTCTTGTTGATGAAGTCGATCATCGCAGCGAGCGTCGTCGACTTGCCGCTCCCTGTCGGACCCGTCACCAGCACGAGCCCCTTGGAGAGCATGCAGAAGTCCCTGGCGACATCGGGGAGATTCAGCTCCTCGAAGGTCAAGAGCTCCTCTGGGATGACCCGAAAGGTGGCCGCCGGGCCTCGACTGTCCACAAAGAGGTTGCCGCGGAAGCGAGCGAGACCCGGGATCTCGTAGGCGAAGTCCGCGTCGAAGGTCGCCTCATAGGTCTCCCACACGGACGGGATGCAGATCTCCTTGAAGATCAGCTGCATCTGATCCGGCGGAATGGCGTCACACTCCTTCACCGGCACGATGTCGCCGTGCAGCCGAAACTGCGGCTTCGTGTTGGAGGTCATGTGAAGGTCAGAGGCGCCCACCTCGACCATTCGTTTGAACAGCGCGTCAATCCAGGCCATGTCTTCTTAGGGTTGTGTTCCAGCGGGGATCGCCGGCCTTTGGGTCCACGAGCGGCTATCGGCAGGAACGGGACAATCCTCAAGCCGATACGCTCATCGGATGACGCGTCTCCATCCCGACGACACATCGTGGTCGCTCGCTCCCTCCTCCAGGGCCTCCCAGGCGCCCTGCCTCGGTCCTTCCCGGCCCTCCGCGCGGGTCGGTCCAGCGACGCTCTGGGTGGGCGCCATCGCCGCCCTGGGCGCCCTCCACGGCTGTGGAGACCCTCCGGAGCCGAGCCCGTCGACCCGCCCGTTGGCCCCCGGCGCCTGGCGGGCGACGCTCGCCAGTCCGGGCGGAGCGATCACCTTCGGGCTCGACCTGGAGGAGTCCGAGGGGGGCCTGCGCGCCGTACTCGTGAACGGAGCAGAGCGCCAACCTGCCGGCCTGCTCGAGGAGGCCGGCGAGCAGGTTCGATTCGAGCTGCCCCCCTATCGCTCGGCGGTGGTCGCGACGCCTGACCCGGACGGGCGCGGCCTCACGGGATACTGGGAACGGGACGTCGGCGAAGGCCCCGTGCCGCTGCTGCCCTTCGCGGCGGTGGCTGGTACGGACGCGCGGCCACCCGCCCTCCCGGACGCCACCACGCCCGGCCGCCTCTCTGGGACGTGGCGCGTCCGCTTTGAAGGGGATGAGGATGACGCCATCGGCCTCTTCCAAGTCGAGGCCACAGGGCGCGCGTCCGGGACCTTCCTCACGACCCTCGGTGACTATCGCTACCTCAGCGGTTGGTTCGATGGAGCGGCCCTGCGCCTCGCGTGCTTCGACGGCGCCCACGCGTTCCTCTTCGAGGCCAGCCTGAACGACGCGGGCGACCTCTCCGGAGACTTCTGGTCACGGGACTCCTTCCACACGACCTGGACGGCGACTCGCGACGAAGGAGCGAAGCTCCCCGACGATTTCACGCTGACCCGCTGGGCCGAGGGTGAGGGCCTCGAAGCGCTGACCTTCCCCGACGTGGAGGGCGAGCGCAGGACCCTCGGCGAGCTCTTGCCCGCCGAGTCGGCCGGGCTCTTGGTGGTGTTCGGCACATGGTGTCCGAACTGCAACGACCTGACAGCGACGCTCGTGGAGCTGCAGCGCCGGTACCCAGACCTCCGCATCGTGGGAGTGGCCTTCGAGCTGGGTTCGGATCCCGTGAAGCACCGAGAGGCCGTCCGCGGTTACATCGACCATCACGGGATCGAGTATCCGGTCCTCATCGGGGGCAGCGCCTCGAAGGCACTCGCCAGCGAAGCCCTGCCCATCCTTGACCGCGTCCGTGCCTATCCCACGACCGTCTTCCTGGAACGAGGTCGGCGCCCCGCAGCGGTCCACACGGGCTTCAGTGGCCCGGCCACCGGACAGCGATACGAGGCCCTTCTGGCACGCTTCGAGTCCGAGATCCAAACGCTGATCGGCTCGCGGTAGCGCCCCGCTCGGGCACCAGAAGCTCGGTGAAGGGTCCGGGAGCACGGACCCTGAGAGCGCGCTCTGAGAGCGGCTCCTGGCAAGGGGCCCTTCAAGCGGCCCCTCAATCAGGGTCACATGGAAGCACTCTCGCCCTCCAGGGGAGTGAGAGGGGAGGAACCGCCAGCCGAAACGTCTTATCATCTGGGCATGCCGTTCCTCGTCCTGCTCCTCCTGATCGGTGGCGTCATCGCCGCGCCAGGCGTCCTTCTTGATCGCTCATGGAAGGTGGGAGGTCAGGTCCAGGCTGCGATGGAGCGCGGCGAAGCCCCAAGCAACGAGGTCGTCGAGGTCTCCATCCTCCGCCTCAAGAATGCGCGCTACCGGAAGGGCCGGCCCCTGCCCGAGTGGGTCCAGGAGCTGGACGGCAAGAAGATCAGCCTCTGGGGCTACATGGCCATCGGGACCCTCGAGGGGCTGGGAGAGTTCGAGCTCGTCCCCGAGTCCTGCGAGTGCGGCAAGTCGAAGGTCAACCACTTCGTCCAGGTGACCCTCGACGACGACGTCACGCGCTTCATCCCCGGCCGGATCACGCTGGTGGGAACCTTCAGCTGCGGCGAGGTGGAGGAGGACGGCTTCATCACGAGCGTCTACCGCCTCTCCACCGACCAGCTCCCCTGAGCGGGAGCCGCCCGCGCGCCATGAACCGACTCGTCCGCCTCGCCGCCGTCGCGGCCCTCGCCCTGTGCCCGTCCGTCTCCGTGCAGGCCCAGGAGACCCCCGCGCGCCAGTACACGCCCGAGCAGATCGACCGGCTCATCGTCCACGCCCAGTCGGGCTCCGCCGTCATCCGCCCCCAGGCCGCAGAGCGCCTGGCCCGGATCGGCAAGCCGGCGGCCGATCGCCTGCTCGCCATGGCGGGCACCTCCCTCGGGGAGTTGGCTCTGCTCGGCCCGAGCCTCATCGAGGTCCTTGGCCGCTTCGATGACCCGCGCTTTCGCGCGCTCCTCTGGCCGGCGATGGAGGACGCGGAGTTCCCCTGGCGACCGGCGGTCTCGCGCTCCCTGGCTCACCGCCCGCTGCCTGCGGAGTGGGGCCGCCTCCAGGGCTTCCTCGAGGATCCCATCGCGCCCGTCCGCCTCGCCACCCTGGACGCGCTCGCGCTCTTGTCGAGCGATGGCGATGCAGCGCGAGCGGTCCCCTTCGAGCCGCTCGCCGTCGCGCGCCTGACTGACGAGAACGACGTGGTCCGTCGGAGAGCCGCTGTCCTCCTCGACGGCCGCGGCCACAGCCGCGCGCTCCTGTGGCTGCTCGAGGACCTGCAGCGCACCGACACCTACTTCGACCTCCCGACGGGCGAGGCCGCCCGCTACGCGGCCGCCAACGCGCTCCAGGCCCTGGACATCGACCTCGCCGGCTTCGAGGCGTACCTCCCCCCCACCACGGAGACCAACCAGGCGGCCCTCGGATCGCTCAAGGAGCGCCTGCTCGCCCGCGCCCGCGCCTCCGAGGCCAAGCTCCCCGACGCGACTCGAGCGCTTGTCCCCCGGACGGTCCCCGCCATCGCACGGGTCGGCGGCCCCGTCGAGGGCGCCCGGCTCGGGCTGCTGCTGAAGTCCTGCCGGCGCGGTGATTACTACCTGCGTTGGACCGACGACGACCAGCTCATCATCGGCTACGGCAACCCCGCCCGGGTCAAGCTCCCCGAGGGCACAACGCGGCGCCTGATGGCGGCCGCAGACACGGCCCAGGAGGCTAACCCCGGCAAGGTCTACTGGGGCCGCCCGGGCTGCGACATGGAGAGCTTCCGCATGCCCCGCGTGGGCCAACCCGACGCCCGCCTGCAGCAGCTCATCCTCTCCAAGGATGAGCGGCCCGCGCCTGACCTGCGCCCCGCCGCCCTCTCCACCCTGGGCGCCGCGATGGCCGCGTCGATCCCGACCGACGATGTGCTGGACGCCAGCGACCCCCGAACCCGGGAGCTTGCGCAAAGGGTGCGCGGAGCGTTCGCGTCCATCGGCGGGCCGGTCGCGCCCCGCTGAGCCGCCCACTCGACGCTCGGCCCCGCGCCTCTCCGGAGTCTCCGCTCTCGGGCTCGGCTCTTGGGCTCGGCTCTTAGGCTCAGCTCTCGAGGACGTCGAGCGAGTGCTCGCCCGTGGCGCGGAGGCGCCGCACGAGCTCATCACCGAGGGCTGTCGTCGGCGTCAGGACACCGCCCTCCCCGGCCACCAGCGGTCGCTGCACGAGGGCCAACCCTGTCTCCACCAGGATCCGAACGGTGGCCGCGTTCCCCGGGTCGCCCCGCATGTCCTGTCGGACCTCGATGGTCCGCCCGTCCGAGAGCGCGAAGTGGGTGGTCGAGCGGGTGACGCCCCCCGAGAGCACGCGCTCCGAGGGTCCCTCCCCGGGCGAGGGGCCGAAGCGCCTGAAGAGCGCTCGCCCGGCGGCGGTGGAGAGCAGCATCTGACCTGCCCCAAGCGTGAGGGTCGTGGTCCTCGCGGCCAGCCAGCCCCGGCCGCTCGAGACCGATTGGAACTCGTCGTAGCGGAAGCCCTCACCCAGCGACATGGGCGCCCCGCGCTCGGCGCGCAGGTGAGCGGAGCGCTGAACGACCCGTCGATTGATGGGTCCCATGAAGAACGGCACCACCCACCGGCCCCCCACCCCATCAAACTCGGGCCACTGGGGGTCCCTCTGGAGGCGGCGCTCCTCCCCGGTGGACACGTGACCCGGGATCAGCGCGAACGGGTCCGCGAGCTCCCTCGGCGTCGCGGACTCGAAGATGTGGAGCACCGACGCGAGGGTCCCGCCGTTGAGCCCACCGCGGAGGCGGTAGACGGTGCGGCCGGACTCGAGGTGGAGCCCCTGCTCGGCGGCGTAGGCCGACGCCAGGTAGACGGCCAGGTCGGCGGGCGCGGAGTCGAAGCCGGAGGCCGGCACCAGCAGCGCGCCGCTCCCGGTCGCGGCCGCGTGGTGGCGCTCGATGATCCGGCGCATCCAGGGCACCTCACCGGTCAGGTCTGCGTAGTGCGTGGAGGCCGCGGCGCACGCGTCCACCACCGGGTCGCCGTGGATGGCGAAGGGCCCAGCGGTGGAGAGCAGCACCCGGGTCGAGCGCGCCATGTCCTCCACCGAGGCCCGGTCGCCCACGTCCGCCACCACCATGTCCATGCCGAGCTCTCCGGCGAGCTCACGCAGGGGCCCCTCGCGCCGTCCTGCGAGGGCGACCGTGAGTCCGTCCGGTCGGACCTCCGCCAGCCGGCGAGCCGCTCGCTGTCCCGTGAACCCGGTGGCACCGAAGAGCACCAGGTCGAAGCGTCGACCGTCGTGGTCGCTCACTCTTCGTGGGCGTCGGTGGCCTTGATGGCGAAGGCGCCTGTGGCGTAGCCCGCCTCGTCGCTCTGTCCCGCCAGCGTGAAGGTGCCGCGCACCACGACCGGGACGTAGGCCCAGTAGGTCGTGCCCTCGGGCGCCATGTCCACATCCACCCACTCGTCCGGCTCGGGCGCGCCGCCGAAGCAGCACTGCAAGAGGTCCCGCACCAGCATGAAGTGCGGCACCTTGTTCTGGTCCCAGCGCAGTGGGATCATGTAGCCCGTGAGGGCCACCTCCTCGCCGTCCAGCGCGCGGATCCGATCCGGGAAGCGAATGTCCTCCCCCTCGTACTCCTCGGGATAGACCAGGGCGTCCAGCAGCAGCTCCTTGTCCGCCTCCGCGAGAGAGAGGTCGCCGTAGCCGATGATCCAGTGCCCCTCGTCGTCCTTGACCCAGTCATAGGACGCCGGATCGAGGGGGTCGGCCCCCTCGGCGAGCTCGAAGGGCTCGCTCTTCACGGTCCCGATGCGCAGCGGGTTCGCCGCCAGGGCCTCGGGGGTGAGCATGGCCGGATCCACCGAGCCCGCGAGCCCCTCGATGCCGGTCATCGACCGGGCGGCGGCGCGCGCCCGCACGCTCGCCTCCGCCGTGCTCATCTCCTCGGCCACCGCCTCGGAGGTGTCCGTGAAGGAACGCCCCATGACCTCGTCCGAGGCCGCGGAGGCCAAAGGCTCTGCGGTGCCGTCCACCGGGGAGGCCTCGGGCCCGCCGCAGCCCCCGGAGAGCAGCGCGGCCCCCAGGCAGAGCGCGATCGCGGACCGGAGGCTCGGGCGCGACTCAGCCCTCCTCACCCTCTCCCTCTCCGTCGTGGTCGTGGTCGTGGTCATGGTCCTCACCGTCGTGATCATGGCCCTCGCCTTCGTGGTCGTGATCGTGGTCCTCGCCGTCATGATCATGATCGCCCCCGTCGTGGTCCCCGCCCTCACCCGCAGCGGGCAGGTCGTAGTCGAACTTGACGTCCGTGAACTCCGTCCCGAGCACGGTGACGGCGCGGATCAACCCGTGGAAGTGATGGGCCCCGACCAGCGTCTCGTCCTTGGCCACGAAGTGGGAGGAGTCCCCCACCGTCTCACCGGACAGCTTGCTCGCCTGCGCCATGAGCTCGAGCTCGAGAGGCGCGTCGCCGTGCATGTCGATGGAGACGACCACGGACTCGGAGGGGGAGCGGACGGACTTGTCCGCGTGCCCGCCCCACGTGTACATGGTCAGCTGCCCGGCCTCGGGGTCGAGGACAAACTCTGCGTTGGCGAAGTGATCCCCGAGCTCCACGAGAATCCCGCCCTCGTCGGCGTGCGGGGCGTCGTGAACGTGGCCTTCGTGCGAGTTGCCGTCGGCGTCTCCGTGATCATGATCATGATCATGATCGTGGGACCCTCCGCAGGAGACGAGGGCCGCGTAGGAGACGAGGAGGAGCGAGGCGCCGAGGCGCGTGGGTTGAATGGGCATGAAAGTGTCCGTGTGAGGGGGTGACGCCAAGACTACGCGAGGGTCCGCGCCACGTCCGTGGAATAGGCCTTGATGGCCGGAATCACGCCTGCGAGCGCCCCAACGGCGACCATGCCCAGGGGCGTCCAGAGGAGCGAAGGGTGCACCGAAGTGACGTCAAGCACCACCCCGGTCTGCTCGCGGATGATCATGGCGGACCCGTACAAGATCCCGCCGTAGACGAGGTACCCCACCAGGCTGCCGAGCAGGGCGATGGAGCTGGCCTCGAGCACGATGGCCGAGAAGACCGTCCGCTTCCGGGCGCCGAGGGCGCGCAGGATCGCGAACTCCCGACGGCGCTCGTTCATGGTGTTGTAGATGCTCGCCAGGAGGCCAAACCCGGCGACCACGACCACGAGGTAGGCGACGTAGAGCAGCACCTTGGTGATCCAGCCGATCTTCAGGAAGAACGTGCCGAGCACGGACGCGATGGGCCACGCCAGCGTCGCGGAGTCCCCGCGCCGGATCTCGTCCTGCATGAACTTGCCGCGGATGGGGCTTGAGTACTTCAGCATCACCGCCGAGACCTCCTTCCATTCGTCCGGGATCGCGGCGCCGCGCTCGACCTCCTCGGTGCCGCCGGCGAGCTTGTGCCCGTCCATGCGGAAGATGCCCTCGATGGGGATCCAGATCACGCCGTCGTTCGCGGTGTTGGTGGGCTCGAGGACGCCGGTGATGGTGTACAGCTCCTGGTGCGGCGCCGAGCCCGGCATGTACTGGAGGCCGTGGTAGGGCCGGAAGGTGTCGCCACGCTTCAGCCCCAGCTTCTCGGCCACCACGCTGCCGAGCACCGCGGTCTGCGAGCCCTCGTCGAAGGGCTCTCCGTTCCCCTGGAAGGTGAACTTCTCGCCGTCCTGGAACTCGAACACGTCGAAGATCTCGTGCGTGGTCCCGACGATGCGGTAGCCGTAGAGGTTGTCGCCCAGGGCGTAGGGGATCGCGTAGCGCACGTCGCCCCGGCCCTTGACCTCCTGGTAGAGGCTCCAGGGGATGTTCCCCGGCGAGGTCTCCAGGTGGAAGACGGTGTTGAGCACGAGCTGGAGCTGGCTGCCCTTGGCGCCCAGCACCGCGTCGTACCCGATGTCCCCGCCCGTGAAGGCCGTGCGCGACTGCTCGGACACCGTGAAGACGCTCATCACGAGGCCGCTGGCGAGGCCCGCGGAGACGACGGTGATGATGGTCGACAGCAGGTGCTGGCGGAGCGAGCGCGCGACGATGAAGAGGAGTGACCTCACGAGCCCTGGGGCTCCTCGGTCATGGCCCGGTTGAGGGTGGCGAAGTCGAGGGCGTCGCCAAAGTCGTCGAGCACGCGCGGGTCGTGGCTGACGCAGATGAGGGCCGCCCCCTGCTCACGGCAGAGGTCCCGCAGAAGCCCAAGCGCCTCCAGCGCGTAGCGCGGGTCCAGGTTGCCGGTCGGCTCGTCGGCGAGGACCAGCCGCGGGCGGTTGGCGAGCGCGCGCGCCAGCGCCACGCGCTGCTGCTGGCCGATGGAGAGCTGGGCGGGGCGGTGCCCCATTCGATCCGAGAGCCCGAGCCGCTCCAGCAGGGAGCTCGCGAACTCACGGTCCGGTCCAGGACCGAACATCATCCCGAGGGTGACGTTCTCCAGGGCGGTGTACCCCCCGAGCAGGTTGAAGGTCTGGAACACGTAACCCAGCTCCCGCGCCCGCCACGCGTCCCGCTTCGCCTCACCCAGGCTGGAGACAACCTCGCCGTCCCAGAGGACCTCACCCGAGGAGGGCGCCAGGAGCCCGGCGATGATGTTCAGGAAGGTGGTCTTCCCGGACCCGCTCGTGCCGGCGATGGCGACCTGCTGGCCCGCGTCCACACTGAAGGACGGCACGTCAACGATCAGCTGATCGTCGCCGTCCGGGGACCGAAAGATCCGGCGGACGTCACGGAGTTCGAGGAGAGGCATGGATCGGATTGTAGGACCCCAGAGTCCCGGCGTAACCGCCGTACAGACCTCTCACCGGATTCGCCCCTCCCGCGGGGCGCAGGCTCACAGGTGCGGTCCCGGATCCGGCAGCCCGCCCTCGGTCAATTTGGAGGTGATGTACTCCACCGCCTCGTCCACCGAGTCCGTCTGGAAGAACAGGTCGACGTCGTCGGGGGAGATCGTGCCGAACTCGATCAGGGTCTCGAAGTTGATCACCTTGGACCAGAACTCCTTGCCGAACAGGACGATCGGCAGGGCCTTCTTGATCTTGAGCGTCTGGACGAGGGTCACCACCTCCATGAACTCGTCCAGGGTCCCGAACCCGCCCGGCATCACGACGATCGCCTTGGCCATGTAGGTGAACCAGAACTTGCGCATGAAGAAGTAGTGGAACTCCAGCGACAGGCCCTCGGTGATGTGCGGGTTGTCGTTCTGCTCGAACGGCAGGCTGATGTTGAGCCCGATGTTGAGCCCGTCCGCCTCCGAGGCCCCGCGGTTCGCCGCCTCCATGATCCCCGGGCCGCCTCCCGAGCAGATCACAAAGCGCTGCCGGCCCTCCTCGAGACCCTTGGCCCACTCCGTCAGCTTGAAGGACAGCTCCCGCGCCGCCTCGTAGTAGGCGGACATGCGCAGGTCCCGCTCGGCCTTCGCCACGTCGCCGCCGGAGGACTTTGCATCCGCGAGCCCTTTCTCCGCGTCGTCCTTCGGGAGGAGCCTCGCGGAGCCAAAGACCACGATCGTGTCCTCGATCTTCATCTCCTCGAAGCGGGCCTCGGGCTCGAGGTACTCGGCCAGGATCCGCATGGGACGGGCGGTCCGGCTGTGGATCCAGGAAAGGTTCTCGTACGCCTTCACGGCGCGATAGCGGCTCTCTGACATGCCAGGAGTCTGGCGCCCTGCACTCCAAGAGGCCAGAGAACTCGACCGGCTCCTAGACTCTTCACATGAGCGACCCGACCTCTTCGAGCCCCGCCGACGCCGAGCCCAAGCGGCGCGGCCTCTTCGCCACCTTCCTGAGCATCGTGGAGAAGCTGGGGAACCTGCTGCCCCACCCCGTGACGCTGTTCGCGATCTTCGCGGCGGGGATCGTCCTCTTGAGCGGCCTGGCCTCGTGGCTCGACCTCTCCGTGCAGGACATCCGGCCGGACACGAAGGGCGAGGAGATCCGGGCCGTGAGCCTGATGTCCGCGGAGGGGCTGCGGCGGATCTCCATGGGGCTGGTGACCAACTTCACCAGCTTCGCCCCCCTGGGTACCGTCCTCGTCGCGCTGCTCGGCGTCGGGGTTGCCGAGCGGTCTGGCCTGCTCTCTGCCGCCATCCGTGCGCTGGTGCTGGCGGCGCCGCGGCGGCTCCTGACCCCCACGATCGTGCTCGCCGCGGTCCTGTCGAACACGGCCTCGGAGATGGGCTACGTGGTCCTGATCCCCCTCGCGGCCGTGATCTACCACTCGGTCGGGCGGCACCCCTTCGTCGGTCTCGCCGCCGCCTTCGCGGGCGTGAGCGGCGGCTACAGCGCGAACCTGTTCATCGGGACGGTGGACCCGCTGCTGGCCGGTATCACCACCGAGGCCGCCGCCATCGTCGGCGGGGCTGACTACGAGCCAGGCGGCTCCAAGGAGGTGCTGGCCACGGCCAACTGGTACTTCATGGCCATCAGCACGCTGATGATCACCGTCCTCGGCACCCTGGTCACCGAGCGACTCGTGGCCCCGTGGCTCGGGGAGTACGACGAGGCCGCCGCCGAGGAGGGGGCGCTGGAGGCGAGCCAGGACGGGCTCCAGCCCCTCGATGCCCGCGAGAAGCGAGCCCTCCGATGGGCGGGCATCACCCTCGCCGGCCTGATCGCCGTGCTGCTCGCCCTCGTGCTGCCCGAGGGCGGCGCGTTCCGCGCGCCCGGCGCGGCGGTGGACGCCACCTTCGTGGAGAAGATCCGGCCAGCCCTGAAGAGCGTGGTGGCGCTCATCTTCGTCTTCTTCATTGTCCCCGCGGTGGTCTACGGCCGAATCGCCGGGACCATGAGGACCGACCGGGACGTCATCGACGGGATGTCCAAGGCCATGTCGTCCATGGGGCTCTACATGGTGCTGGTGTTCTTCGCCGCCCAGTTCGTGGCCTTCTTCAAGTGGACGAACCTCGGGCTGATCCTCGCCATCTCAGGCGCGAACTTCATCGAGAGCGCGAACCTCTCGGGGCCGATCATCTTCCTGCCGTTCATCCTGATGTGCTGCTTCGTCAACCTGATGCTGGGCAGCGCGTCCGCGCAGTGGGCGATCACCGCGCCGATCTTCGTGCCGATGCTGATGCTCTCCAACTACACGCCGGAGGTCATCCAGGCGGCGTACCGGATCGGCGACAGCACGACGAATCCGATCACGCCGATGATGAGTTACTTCGGGCTGATCCTCGCGTTCGCCACGCGGTACGACCGCAAGCTCGGAATCGGGACGATCGTGGCCACGATGCTCCCCTACTCCATCGTGTTCCTCACCGGGTGGATCGTGCTCTTCTACGCGTGGGTCTTCGTCTTCGGGTTGCCGGTCGGCCCTGGCACGGAGCTCTACCTGCAGCCCTGACAGCGTCGACGCCCAGGCCCTTCTCGGACGCCCCTCATCGGAGAGGCGTCGGGCGCAACGCGCGCCCAGGCCCAACGGCCTTCCGGGCGCTCGCCCCGCGGCCCCGCGCGGCTCACTCGTCGTGCCGCTGCGCTCGATCGTCGACCTTCCCCTTCGCCTTCTTGAAGAGGTCATCAAGGTCGCGCGTCCTCGCCTTCTCTCGATTCAACGCGCTGTCGAAGGCGTCCTCGCTGCGCGACCCGCGGTCCGTGACCGTACGAGCCGCGGTGTCCCAGCGCTTCCCGTCCTGCACGGGCTTGCCGAACTCGTCGAGCGATGCCTTGGGGACGTGCCGTAGCACCTTCTGCGACCGGACGTCGATCAGCAGGCGCGAGTCGCAGCACGGGCAGTCGATTTCGATTTCCTTCATACAGGCGCAGGTCGGAGCGTTTGAATCACGCCGTCAGGGCGATCCTCATCGCGTTTGAGGCGCCGCTGGAATGGCTTCGCCGATTTTATTACAGATTGATGGACGAGAGGTGACCCCGCTGCCGCTGAGGCGTAGGGACCTCTGCGGAACGAGCAGGAACTGCGCCGAGACCCGACGCGACCTCCCGCTTCACCGCACTGACCGCCTGCCCAACGATCCGATGACGCGACAGACCACGATTCGTAGCGCGTTCCAGACCTCGCTGCTCTTCGAGCGGGCCCTGGGCCTGGTGCTCTGGACAGGGCTGATCGCCGTACTGTTCACGAAGTCCTACCTCTGATCGTCCCTTCGCCGGGTCCGATGGACGCCCAGGTGGCGCCCGAGAGGCGCCCAGAAGGCACTCAGATCAGCGACACGGTCGCGGCCGAGTTGGCCGACGAGACCTCGCTCCCGCGTGACCCCGTCCAGGCACCACCGGCGTCCGGCGCCGCTGATCACGCGATCACTGACTCCGGGCCGCGTCCAGCGCCAGCGTTGCCTCGCCAAAGGCCCTGCCGATGTCGCTGAAGGTGCGAGGGCTGCCGAGATAGTGGAAGGGGTAGTCCGAGCCCACCAACTTCCACTCCTCGAGGTGCTCCCGCCAGCCCTTGTCGAAGATGGCCTGAGCCTCCTCGTCCCAGAACTGGTCGGTGCGCACGAGTCGGGTGTTCGACCGGACCTCGGGGAGAAGGGCGGGCGCTGCCTGCGCGGCCTTGAACAGGTCCCGCTTCGGGTCCGCCTGCTTCGTGCCGCCGACCCCGAGCTGCCCGACCACGAAGGGCAGGTCCGCCGCCTTGAGGTCACGACGGACATCACGAATCAGGCAGGCGAGGTTGCGAGAGTAGTCGGCCACCGCCTCGTCGCTCACGAGGTCATTCCACCCCTGGAACCAGACGAAGCCGCTGAGCTCGAACGCACCGCCCCCCATGCCCGGGAAGGCGCTGCGCGCCTCACCCAGCGCACGCTCGACCTCGCGGAGCATGCCGCGGTAGTCCCGGCCGAAGGACGCCTTCACGTCCTCCATCGTCTTCTCCGGGGTCCTCTTCTGCTCCGCCGCGAGCAGACGCTCCAGGGCCCCTTGGTCGGGGAGGCCGGCGCTCGGCGGACGGAAGTCCCGGTACAGGCTCCGGCCGCCCCAGGCCGCCTTGATGAGCAGCACAGGCTCCTCGAAGTGATCCCCCACCACGTGCCCAAAGTCCAGCTCAACCCCCACTCGGCCCGGGCTGCCATAGCCGACCGTCAGGGGCCCGCGGCGGCCAAGAAAGTCGATCCAGACGTCATCTCGGACGCCCCAATCGCCGTCCTCTCGCAGGTGCGCAAAGCGCTTCGCGGTGGCGGGCTGGGTGGCGACATGCTCCATCAGCGGGAGCTGGACCTTGCCCTCCATGTTCGACTGGCCGGCGAGGATGAAGACCTTGATCGTCTCCGACGCCGAGGCCGGCGAGGGGAGGAAGAGGCACGCAAGGAGGAGGAGGAGCTGCTTCATCGTTGGTTGGCCGAAAGGTCCGTCCGTGGGCAGAGTGGCCCGGGCGAGGTCAAGAGGAGAGGTCCGCGGCGAGGAGGCGCTGGAAGTGATGGGGCCCGGCCTCGTGCTCGGGGGAGAACCGCCCGCCCGGGTAGAGCCGGGACCGGACGCCCTTCTGCACCGAGTGCACCACGGCCTGGTCCTCGAGCTCGACCTGATCGAGCCCGCTCCCGACCCCGGTCTCCACCAGCGCGGGCCGGGCGACCCAGCGCAGGTAGCGCACGCGGCATCGGCCGGGGCCAGTGGGCTCCACGAGATTGACCGAGATCCCCCACGTGTAGACGTTGACCATGAGGTTGGGATAAAGCCACAGGTACTCAGCCACGAGCCCCGCCTCCCGCCGGAGGCAGCGCTCGTCCCCGGAGCCAAACCCCAGCTGGTTCACCGTCTGCCCCTCGATCTCCACGCGGTACTTCCCGAAGTCGAGCCCTGCGTTGAGGCCGGGATGCACGAAGGGGATATGGAAGCCCTCGAGGTAGTTCTCGCAGTACACCGCCCAGCTCGCGTCGAGGTCATAGGCGCGCGAGGCCTCCGGGGCGAACGTGAACCTCTCACCCTCGAACTCGGTGAGGGCGGTGCGCAGCGGCCCAGACCAGCGTTCGAAGTCGATCCCCGGGGCGAGCGACAGGAACCGAAGGGGACCCAGGGCCTCGAGCCCCACGCCGGCCAGGTCGTCCTCGGGACGCGGGAAGTCGAGGGCCCCCTCGAACCCGGGGCAGGACTCCATCTTCCCGTCGAGCCCGAACCTCCGGCCGTGATACGCGCAGCGCAGCCCCCTGTTGTTCGAGCCACACTCGGCGAGCAGCGCGCCCCGGTGGGTGCAGACGTTCGAGAGCACGCGCTCCGCCTCCCCATCACGGATCCAGACCAGCGGCTCGTTGAGCCCACCCTCGAGGAGCGTGAAGGGCTCCACCACGTGGGCGGGTTCCGGGACCGGGAGCAGCTGCCAGGAGGGCACAAAGACGCGTTCGAGGACCCGCTGGTGAGCCGCCGGGTCGAAGTGCAGGCCCGGGTGAATCGTGCCCGCCCGCCGGAGATCGGGGTGAACCGGGCTCGCTCCATGTGACTCTTGACTCATGCTCGACTCACTTCAGGAGGGCACGGAGGTCGACGCGCCGTTGTCGGCGGCGCCGAGGTTCAGGAAGAAGGGCGCCGCCCGATGCGACCAGGCCTCGGGGGTCTCACAGTCCCCCGCCGCCTCTCCGCGCACCTGCCGCAGCATGCTCGTGTCGATCACTCCCGGACCGACTGCCACGGCCGCCATCCCGGCGGGGAGCTCCTGGGCGAGGGCGCTGATCATCCCCTCCACCGCGAACTTGCTGGCGCAGTAGGGCGCCACCTCGGGGGAGGCGAAGCGCCCCCAGCCCGACGAGAGCCCGACCAGCACCCCCCGTCCTCGCTGGATCATCGGGGGGGCGAGGGCCCGTACGACGTTGGCGATCCCGGAGACGTTGACCGCGAGCACGGCGTCGAACTCCTCGGCGGAGACCTCCCAGAGGGGGGCGGGGTCGTTGATCTTGCCAGCGTTGGCGATCACGAGGTCGGGTACCAGGCCGTGGGCGCACGCCTCCTCCGCCCAGGCCGCCACCTCGGCGGCAGAGCGGACGTCCACGGGTCGCGCGAAGACCCGGTCACCGCCCAGCTGTTCAAGCTCCTTCAGAGCCCCCTCGGACCGGCCGCAGGCCACGAGCCGGTGCCCGCCCTCCAGCAGGCGCTCCGCGAGGGCCCGGCCCAGGCCCCTCGTCGCGCCGGTCAGGGCCACGGTCCGTTGCGTCACTTGCTCCATCCTCGACATTCGACCACGCCGGAAGCGACCCCGCCGCTCCCGTAGGGCCGAAAGCCCGCCACCCCGTAGGGCCGAGAGAGCGGCGGGTGCAGCGGGCCGCGGGGCGGATGAGCGGGGGCGGGCGAAGCGCTCGGCCGCAGGATCGCTATCCTCGCCCCGAGTCCGCGCGGGCCTTTCCCCGCCCTCCTCCGACGTCCACTGCCCCGGCTAGCCGTGCTCGAGTCCCTCTTCACGCTCTTCATGCTCATCGTCCTCCAGGCCGTCCTGGGGTTCGACAACCTGCTGTACATCTCCCTGGAGTCCAAGCGCGCGCCCGAGGCGGAGCGCAAGCGGGTCCGGCAGCTGGGTATCGGGATCGCGATCGGCCTGCGGATCGTGCTGCTCTTCGCCCTGCTCCAGCTCATCGAGGTCGCGCAGAACGTGTTCTGGGAGCCCCACTGGGAGGGGGTCTTCATCGCCGAATTCAACGCTCACAGCCTGATCGTGCTCTTCGGTGGCGCCTTCATCCTCTACACCGCGACCAAGGAGATCCTCCACATGATCGCGCTGGAGGACGTGGACTCGGGCGAGGGAAAGAAGGCCGCCTCGACGGCGCGCGTGGTGGCGCTGATCGTGCTCATGAACCTGGTGTTCTCCTTCGACTCGATCCTCAGCGCGATCGCGCTCGCCGGGCCGGACGGCGAGGTCATCATGTCCATCGCGATCATCGTCAGCGGCATCCTCATGATCGTCCTGGCCGAGCACGTGTCGACGTTCCTGGCGCGCAACCGGATGTACGAGGTGCTGGGGCTCTTCATCCTCTTCATCGTCGGCGTCATGCTCGTCACCGAAGGCGGTCACCTCGCCCACATCGAGCTCTTCGGGAGCGAGGTGATGCCGATGACCAAGACGACCTTCTACTTCGTGATCGCCGTCCTCGTGCTCACCGACGTGGTCCAGACCCGCTACCAGAAGCGGCTCCAGCGCGCGCTTGAGGCACAGAAGGGCCGCCCCGTCGACGCCGCCTGAGGAACCAGCCGGCGGCGTGCAGAGCGCCAAGTCCAGGTTCGGCGACCGCGCCGGCCGAATCTCCGCGCCGAGCCTCCAAGCCAGATCCCGACGCCGGGTTCAAGCCGACCGCTTCATGGGCGCGACGGGGCGCGCCGGCGGCGCTGCCTGATCGCAGGCTCGCCCTAGGTCCGGCCCGGGAGGTGCGCGTTCGTGTGCGGGGCCCACTCCCGGAGCCGACCGCGGTAGACCCGAAGGTGCTCGTGATAGAAGCCGTCACGCAGCTCGTAGGCGCCCTCCACGTCCTCGATCTCCTCCATGAAGTGCTCGTCCTCGAAGTAGTAGTCGCGGAAGGGACCCGAGGTCGTGCCGATGACGTCCACGTCGAAACCATTCCGGTCCATCAGGCGCTCGGTCTCACCGAAGTCCGCCATGGACGACTGGATGAAGATGAGCTCCCCGAGGGGCCGCAGCCGCTTGTGGGCGTCGAGGATGAGCGAGTCGATGAAGTAGCGTCGGTTCTGCTTCCCGCTCTGACAGAAGGGCGGGTTCGACACCACCGTGTCGAAGCGCCCTGGCGTTGAGAGCCAGTCGGCGACCCGGAACTCGATGTCCACGTCGTGGCCGCAGTTGCGCTCGAAGTTGGCCTTGGCGGTCACGAGCAGGTCCTCGGTGATCTCCGTCGCGACGACGGACTTGGCGCCCTTGCGATGGATCAGGATCGTGTGATTCGCCACCCCAGCGCCGAGCTCCAGGACATCACGATCCTTGACGAGATCATTCTCCGCGATCATCCGGGCCAGCCAGTGACCGTGCGGCGTGGGGCTCCAGTCGGCGTCTCCAGCTCGGAGGTCCATCGAGAGCAAGCGGTCGGCTGATTCCATCTGCGTTCTCCGTCGTGGGGGCATGATCACCCCGGGGGGGGCGGAGCATAGCAGGTCACGCCGATGATCCGGCGCG
>Ga0213863_10001089_pt1 | contig 20120 bp, 36 predicted proteins | sample PICome_8_FD_160128 | JGI IMG/M metagenome (GOLD analysis project Ga0213863, IMG submission 160128) | Coastal seawater microbial communities near Pivers Island, North Carolina, United States - PICO497 | ecosystem: Environmental > Aquatic > Marine > Coastal | place: USA: North Carolina... | reverse complement strand
CGGGAAATTGGCTTAAAGACTAAGCACACTGGCGGTGGATGCATGGCTCTCTCGCTTGAAATTTCCAACGCTGAAATTTTAATCACTGATGATGGCGGGATGGGTATCCCTCTCTCGCTATGGGATAACAACTGCATTATGGGCATATATGATGCTGACGGTGGCTGTATTTTGCTAAAACCAGGAACGGCAATAGATTTGCTTTCACTGGTTTCGGGCTTCAATTATGAATGACCAAAAAACATCTAAATTAATGCTAACGGGAGGCGAATAAAATGGGGTTTTTTAGCTGGTTAGACGAAAACGGCGATCCCGTGCGTAATGCGTACACGGAAAAACCGTCAAAATGTCAGATTTTGCTACCTGATGGGGGGAGAATTTTCTGTACTCAATATGAGGGCTATGGGGAGTTTATCGGTGAGGACGGGGCCGTGATTGATTTCTATCTCGAATGCGCTAAAGCTAACGGGTTTGGCAATGATAGGGACGCGGGGATTGATATCGGGCTGGCGAAATCGCCCGAGCATAAGCTGCCAAAAATAGCGTCATATGATTATGACGGGGATTGGGCAAGTCTCAAAAACAGTCCAGAAGCACCTTGTCAGGGGTTCTTTTAATATGACTGATAAAAAAACGTCTAAATTAGTGCTCACAGTGGATCGCTCGCTGAAAAACCAGCTACTCCGGGCCGCGAACCTTTCCGAACATAAAAAACTGGTGCCATATTGTATCGAGCTGCTCCGCGATGGTGTGGCACTCGATTTAGCTAACAGTAGGGAGGATGAAAAATGAAATTATGGGAACTAAGCAACTGTAACCGTCAAATAGTGAAGCTCCGCACTGCTATGGGCGACATGGATAACCCGCCAGAGCAAATTGAGCGCGGTTATTGGCCTTGCGGGCACCGGATAGACCCAAAGGTTCACCGGAAAAGACAAATTCGTTTGATTTCACTCGAAAACCGTTACCGATCCCTGCTATCTAGCGGGCTTAATTCATGGTTTGAACGAACCTATAAAGGGTAAATCAATGGAAAATCACACTTTTACGGTCATTAACTTGACGTTGTTTTCAGTCGTTATCGGACTGGTATTACTTAACGCGATAGAGGGTAAGCTATGAAAAGTCAAAAATCTCGTATTTTGGATTATCTGAAATCAGGAAAGATACTCACTCGCTTGAATAGCTGGGAAACACTCGGCGTGCTGGAGGCACCAGCCCGTATATCTGAGCTACGCCAGGATGGTTGGGCAATAAAAACAACTATGGTGACTGTCACTAACCGTTACGGTGAGGATGTTCGTATAGCTAAGTGGTCGTTAGACGACTGATTTCCTTACACTTTTCGGCGTATTCTTTTTTGATGCGCCGAAAATCCTCTGCCCTGTAGCGTGGTAATTCGTTTGGGCCTTCAAGTCTATCAACCGCATCCTGCCCAAATCTGTCAATAATGGCTTGTCTAAAGCGAGCACTGCTGAACCCGTATGTGTTGCATTTCTTGCATTGCCTCACTACATTTTGCTCATCGAAAATATGCTCTGGGTGCGATCCTCGACTCAGCCAGTGTCCTGCATCCCAATTACCCCCCCTGCCCTTGTATGATGGCGAAAACGTGCCGCACGTTGGGCAAGGGGTATTCTCTTTCTCGTCACGCAATCGAATATAACGGTTAAATTGGGCTTGAGCCTCTTTTTTTAACTGGCTATTAGTCTTTAATGCCTCTCTGCCCTCGCGTAGAAGCTTGTTGCGGGCTTTAGCTTCTCTCGCCTGCCTTTGTGTACCTGCAAATACTATCGCACAGGAGGGACTACAGACCTTCTGAGTGGATAGTGAGGGGGCAAATTGCTTTTCACAGATTTTACACTTTTTGAGTTTTTTGGGCTTCAAGTCGCCGAACTCATGGCAGCGCGGTGACTGGACTCCTGGGTGCGCCGGAGGTCACATAGGCGTTCCGTTGCGTTGTATTTAATCTTGGCTATGAGCATATCGCGCTTGGCTTCGTTGGTGGCTTTAACATGCTCGCGGTAAGGCTGGCTGGCTAACGCTGTTTTCTCTGCCGCTGAGACACTTCCCGCCCGTGGCATGGCATCTAAGGTTAGTTTGGCGAGCAGTGGCTTAGTGGCATCGTCCAGTTGATTAGCTAAAAACTGAGCCTCTGCCCACTTTTCGCCCGTGGTGACTAGCTCCAGGTAGATTTTATTGGGATCAATCATACCCATTTTCTCCGTTTTTAATTTTTATCCATCATAGCAACCACACGCCAAATCGATAAAATTATCCTCAAACATATCTTCGGTGCTGATAACATCTTCCCAACGATAATTGCGCCCCAACCCTTTAACTTTTGTTAACTCTGCATTGCGCTCCATCGCAATAGCCCTGTCCATCAAATCGGGGTGTTTGGCAGCAAGCCATTTTATTTCTGTAACTTTTGAGGATGGGCAAAAAAAACAAGCTGATTTACCCGGCAATGGCAAACCCTCCCGCTTAATCGCGGCAACACATTCATCGCGGCCCCAGCCCCACTCGATCAATGGATATTGGTAAAGGTATTTTTCATCTTCTGGAATCTGCGCCCTTCTCTCTTCGTCAGCATCATACCCAATATATTTTATTATTTTCTCTCCAGATTTCCATACATCCTTGGCCTGCGGGAGATTGTTGAAGTATTTATCTTGCGGCTGAATTTTGTACTTGTGACTACAGCTTTTAAAGCCATACGCAATAGACGGCAACATATTTGCCCGTAAACAATTTTCTTCCAAAGTCTCTCCGTTTCCCGCTTTTCTCACAATGGTAATCGGAGGGTAATTGTTCTTCTGAAGCCAGAACTGCATTTTGAAAATATGAGTATATGTGTGAGGATGCTCCCCACCAGTATCAGCGAAAGTAATCGCATCAGGTATTATTCCATGCTCTTTCATGCCAACGAGCATCGCCGTAGAATTAGTACCTCCACCGTAGCTTACAACAATCATACCCATTTTCTCCGCAGCCAATACTGTGTGTTGGATTTTCTACGATAATCGAGCTGACCCGTTTTTTCCAACTGGCCGTCCGTGGTCATCAGGTGAAGTACCCTGCTACTGGTGCTCATGTTCGTAGTGCCGATAATTTTAGCAATATCTCCCCTCCGCATCTTCTCGCCAGACTTATACGGTGCAGAGTCGAGAACTTTTTGTATTTGATTTTGATAATCGCTCATTTTGTATGTCTCTCCCCATTGATAAAATACTGCCCGAATTTGTGTAAAAAATGCTCCCTGATTTCAGGCGTATCGACAAAAAGGTGAGACAGGTCATCAAGAGAGGTCATTTCACGGGTTGATAGTGTTGAGGTATTTTTCTTTTCAGGCGCAAAGGGCGATTTTCCTCCATTCTGCTGCGCCCTATTCAACCAGCTATTGCAGAACTGCCCCATTCTCGTCTTACGCTTGCTGGGGTTAGCATCACACCAGCCTGCCATTGCGTTTAATTCCTGATAAACGTCCACATCAGGGTATAGGGCTTGCCATTTCAGGATCTGCTCCTGACTTGGCTCCCAGTAGCCGCCCGACTTAGTAATAATTGCAGTCATGCGGCTCTCCAGTCAGTTTCTTCTATGTTGGACTTGCCCATATTGCAATCTGAACAGAGGACTTGCAGGTTACTTATCTCTAATTCAAGCTCTGGATATTTGCTTCTCGGCTTAATGTGGTCAACGTGAATGGTAGTATCTCTGCCACTAGCCCCACAACAACCGCATACTGCCTTGCTCTCAGTCAACACCTGATACCGCAGCCGCAGCCATTGATGTGATTTATAGAACCCATCCTTGGGTGCCTTCTCACGATTCAGTGCTATCAATAAATCCCTGCGCTTCTGGAACAGAGGAACAGCGGCCATAAGCTCCTTATGGTTAAATGGGCGTGGCATAAACTTTTTCTCGTCTGTAATCTCATCCTTAAAAACGTAAGGGTTCAGGTGCGCCTCTATTGCATCTAGTGCCTTGTTGATAACTGTGTCTTCTGCGTCATCCCAGCTCATACCTGTTGCTGGCTTTTCTTTTTCATCTGTCATTGTATTGTCACTCCCTCGAGTTCTTTCCTGTAATGCGCAATGGCAGCGATTAACTGCTGGCGAAACTCCTCGTCAGGGTCATTTGATAATTCAGTTCTAAGCAGAGAATACTCGGCTAACTCAAGCATTGCCTTGTTAGAATTCCTCTGCAACTCCTGCATCTTTTCATCTTCTTCCATATCAACTCCCACATTTAACCTTTACTATCGCCTAACGGCGCAGCAGTGATTAATTAACTATTCTGACGAGCGTTCTTAACCAAACTTCGCATTATCACCGTTACCTGCTCTCGGCACTGGTGGTCGATTAGTGGGGGTTATCCCAGCTCCCACGCGAATGGGCCTCATCGACTGGTTAAGTCTGCGGTAAAGAAACAAAAAAGAGGTGTGTTCAACAGGTGATTACCTGTATAATCCTTCCTGTCTCTTGTTCGCACCTGAGATACTACTCCACCGCCACACTGTTGGCAAGAGTATCTAGCCCCCAACCTCACGGAAGGGGGTTTTTTATTGCCTATCACTTATTTCTGGTTTAAGATTGTGAGGTTCGTTTCTGAACACGCCGAGTGGTGATTTGCCCCACCCTCGGCACTCATTCCTCTCAGCTACGCAGCGGCATCCTCGCCCTTATCCAGCTACCATATATAAATCGCCAGTCGGGGCGCTAAGTGGGTTAGTGGCCCGTTTTATTTCTTACTCTTTTCATAGTGCTTCCAGGTTAACCCAAGCGTAAGCCTGACAAATTCACTCATACTCATGCCTTTGGCCCTGCTCATTTCTTCCAGCCTAGCTTTCTCCAGCGGCGTGATCCGTGTAATAAAATGCTCTACCTGCTTCTTCGGGCGACCGTTACCATTGGCGTTAGTTCGCTGTTTTTTGCGCTCTTTTCGCTCTCGCTCGCTAATCTCTGGCATTGTCATATCTCCTTTGTATTAACCCTAATGGGAAGAATTTGCAGTATACATGAAATATGTATTGACACCAGTATATATCGCATATTAACATCATATCTCACATCGCAAACTTAGGAGAAGCGATTATGAAAACCAAGCAAGTCACACACACACTTTACCCCGTCAGCTACATCAATGAAGATGGCGAGCAGCGTGACACCCTCTATAACTTCAAGCCGATTGGGAAAGACTACGTTGTAGGATTGCCCATTGAGATGGTCACTGAGCATCCTGCGACAATGAGCGATGAGCATCATCAGGCAACGATTGAGCATCTTGAGCGCAAGCTGGCGCTACTTAAGGGGGAATCCAATGAAGAAGCGTAAGTATGCACAGGGTTTCTTGACCTCAGTTGAAGTCGATGACGTTGAATACGCCGTTGAGGTGCATTATGACAGTTCTGGCCCTGAGCCTGATGTCAACTGGGCTGGCGGTGTAGAGATTGAAAGTGTGATCCACCGCACCAGCGACCTCGACCTGACTGACAGGCTATCTGAAGACCAACTGGACGCAATCGCGCAGGAGATAGTAGACCATGAATCTGACGCTATCTACGCTCACGCTGACCACCTGCACGACCTGAGAAAGGAGGAGGGATTATGATTTGTGCTTATGATTCTGAGGCAAAGGCATGGGTAGCTGCTGGCAATGGCAGGATGCGCCCTATTATCGCTGAAGGTGATTGCCGCCAGGACGCTGTTAAAGCGTACAAGGCTATCTTTGAGCACCAGTTAGGTGAGGAATATGCCTACTGTGAGTCTATGACGCACCGCTCTGAGGCTGCACACGGCAATGCGTATGGTGAAGACCTTGGATGACATAACTACTGAAGACAAGTGGAAAGATGCGGGGTGTCCCAAGTGTGGATGCCTCCGCTTCGATACCCGCGCTGTTGATGAAGTGGATGGGATGGCCGTTGGGCCTTGGACTATTTTTGAATGCGAGGATTGTATGTATGTCGAATATCAGGATTAAGTATTGGGCTGGGATCGCAGCAGCACTGCTGGTTGTAGTGGTGATGAATGTGAACGCTCAGGGAGAGGATTTCACCTACTGCAAGAATAGCAAGGGTGAGGTTGTCATTGTTACTAACTGGACTTGCCCTAAAGGATACTGGCCGATATGAGCAAATCAATCTGGGAAACGCTTTCTACGATCGACTGTAGTGAGCATATTGAGAAGAAAGGGCAGTTCAGCTATCTGGCGTGGACTTGGGCATGGGCGATGGTGAAAGACAACTATTCTGATGCGGAGTATGTTTTGGAGGATGACATTGTTTATCCTGATGGAACAATGGAAGTCAGAGTGTCAGTCTCTATACTTGGGCTGTGTCATGCCATGTGGCTACCCGTCCTGGACTTCAAGAACAAGGCTATCCAGAACCCCAATGCCTTTGACATCAACTCAGCCCGTATGCGGTGCTTGGTGAAGTGTCTAGCTATGTTTGGGCTGGGTCATTACATCTATGCGGGAGAGAGTCTGCCAGCACCTCCTGTAGCCTCTCAGGAAGACTATGAAGAACTGGTGTCACTGGTTGCTCAGGAGAAGTCATGGGAACTGAGGGACTTTGTGATAGCTCAGGGTGATAAAATGGACACCTTGTTCAACATGGCCCCACAGGGTAAAAAGTCCAAGTTCAAAGGTGATGTCAGGAGCGTATACGCTATATCCAATGACTTCATAAAACAGTGGATCGGTGTGGTTGATGGGTATGTTGCTGACGGGGCAAGCAGTGACAACCTGACTGAATGCTGGGCTGAGTTGAGCGATATTGAAAAGAAATACTGCGGCATGGCATTAAGTGAAGTGGCTCGCAGTCAAATGGAAGAAGCAATAGGAGAAAAGATATGAATTGTTTGAATGCAGTAGGTCGATTGGGCCGCGATCCAGAAACCCGATATACCCAAGGTGGGAAGGCTGTAACCAGTCTTGCGATTGCTATTGACTCTGGTTGGGGTGATAACAAGAAGACAACGTGGCTTAATGCTGGGCTGTGGGGTAGGGACGGGCAGGAGCATGGTTTGGTGCAACACCTGTCCAAAGGCTCTCAGGTTGCTGTAACAGGCGAAATCACGCTGGAGGAGTATGATAAGAAGGATGGCACTAAAGGCTCATCCTTGAAGTTGCACATCCAAAACCTTACGCCGATAGGTAATAAGGGCGGCGAATCAAAGCCAGCACAGGAGCCTGTGAAGGAAAAGGCTAAAGCCGAATCATTTGACGATAATATACCCTTCTGATGATGACCAGGAAGGAGGAAATAGAATTGCGGTTGGCACGGCGTATTGCTGATGGGATTGAAGCCCTTGCCAGTGCAATTCAGGAACTGAATGCTTCAATAGCCTTGTCTAAAGAGGCTGAAGCAGGAGAGGATCATGGTCGTTGTGAAGATGATGACTGATTCGCCTACCTGTCCTATTTGTGGAGAGGAAAGCGAGCCTGTGTTCAACTGGGCGGGTAAACTACGGGCATGGTTGTGTGTCGACTGCCTGTGGTTTGACGCTCCAGTGGGCAGGGAGCATTTAATTAACCGTTCATTTTGGGAGAAAAACAGTGTCAGAGAACAGCGTTGAAAATGCAGTAAATGTTATGTTTGAAGCGGCAGATAAGGCAAGTCAGGCAGGTGTTGTTGTGGATTGGAGATCGACCTGTATGTCGCTGGCAAACTCTTTGCTGCAAGAGATAGGAAGGTTGGAGAAAGAGGTTTTTTCAGCGCAAGAAGCCATGAAGGAAGTGCTTAATGCTGGTGAATTGGATGATGACCAAGGGCCGTAGTGTCCCTCCTCGCAGGACTGCCCCACCTGTTGGTCGAAACGGGGTTTCAATTTGGGGAACATGACTCCCCATCAGTGGCGGGTGTCCTAAGCACCTCACAGCGGATTGACCCACCGTGCCGCGCAACGGGTCACTTAATTCTTAGGAGAACAACGATGAAAGATAAACAAGAGTTTATTGATGCAATGGACTTACAGAAGGACGAAGAAGGCCATTGGTTTGTCAATGGCAATGTCGAAGGCAGTGTCGGGGGCACTGTCTTTGGCAGTGTCGGGGGCACTGTCGAAGGCAATGTCTGGGGCAATGTCAAGGGCAGTGTCAAGGGCGATGTCGAAGGCACTGTCTTTGGCAGTGTCAAGGGCGGTGTTGGGGGAACTGTCTGGGGCACTGTCAAGGGCAATGTCTTGGGCAGTGTCAGGGGCAATGTCGGAGGCACTGTCGAAGGCAATGTCTGGGGCAATGTCAAGGGCAGTGTCAAGGGCAGTGTCAAGGGCAGTGTCGAAGGCACTGTCTTTGGCAGTGTCAAGGGCGGTGTTGGGGGAACTGTCTGGGGCACTGTCAAGGGCAATGTCTGGGGCAATGTCTGGGGCAGTGTCAGGGGCAATGTCGGGGGCGTAGTCTCCGGCCAAATCAATGGGCGTAAGTGGGCGTATATAGAGGAGAACAACGATGGGTGATTCCACGTGTTATGTGGTCTTTGGTTATGAATTGGTTGAGAAGGAAATAGAAGTGAGTGCGCTCACCTACTCCGATGCAATGGAGGCGGCTGAATCCGAAGGTCTGCTAAACCCTTATGACGCCAAACTAAAAGACGATTGGGAGAAGAACGATGATTAAGCAAGTATTAGTAGGTGCCGTGATGGCACTGGTAACCCAAACCAGTATGGCATTTTATGTGCTGGGCGATAGTATCTCGGCCACCCGTCACTCATGGCCTCAGATCATGCGTGAGCAGTATGGGTCGTGGATTAGGGCAGATGTACAGTCCATGCGAGCACTGGTCAGCTACGAGGAGAGCCGTGACTTCATGGGCATCGACGGACACGGGCCACTCGGCATCATGGCACTGGGATTCAACGACGGCACTTATGTGGGGTTTGATTTGACCACCCCGGAAGAATACGCCAAGAAGCTCCGAGAGACAGTGGGCCGCTGGCACAAGGCAGAACGGGGCTTCAACAAGGTAATTGTAGTGGTGCCGCCTGACACGCCAGTCTCTGAGAAGTACCACGACGACGTTAGGTTCCAGGCTCGGCTTTACTGCGCCTTGATGATGGTGTACTGGAATCAGAAGTGGCTACACTGTGTCGACTGGAATGACATCGGCTACTACGACAACACTTCCGATGGGCTGCATCCCACCGAGGAGTTCAGCTACGACATGGCGGCACATATGTACAACGAGATTATTAATTTTGCACCGGAAGCCCTGTAGAGGATAGCGACAGTGACGCTTAAAGAGTTCCTGACCATCAATACGATGGTGTTCATGGTGATTATGCTGTTTATCTTTTTGGGTGGATGTGTTGTTGTTCAGTTCGATGAACCGCCTAAAGATATGACGCACCCTGACTGGCTACCGATCCTGCCGTGTGAATGGTGCATGGAAGACTCACCATCTAGCCCTTCTACCTCTGGTGTCAACATGGGTAAAAGAATCATACTTACCCAAACCGCCGATACCTAAATCCACCGCATTGGTGTCCAGGTACTCATAGACATCGTGCGCGTGGACATCCTTGACCACCACATCAGCCGCCGTACCTGAAACGTGCTGACTATTCTCTGCACCGCCTACACTGGCATTGTGCTCAGGACAGCGACAACCACTGGTAATCGTGACGGGCCTGTCAAAGTGATGTCGAATCGTCTGGCATATGTACACTGTGTCCAGTGCTATTTCATCAAATCCGCAGCCACACTTACAAGCAAATTCTGACCTGTCAAAGTTGTCTGTTAAATCGCCCACTACAGCTATCCTTCTCTATTATTGTTATTGTCTCGTAACAGCGCCGCCGCTTGCTGGTGAATGCCATCGGAAGTGGGAGTTAAGTACGTTTTCCAAGTTCCGAATATTGTTTTCACAAGTGTTAGTTTTGCGGGATAAATCATCATATTTGTGTCGCAATTCCTCCTGCCGCGAAACAAGCATTCGGTATTCTGCGTATCCGAAATCTTGCTGTACAGACTGAAATGCTCCCGCCCCGACTGCACCAATAACTGCCATGACACCAGTAGCGAAAAACCACCCAGCGCGAGTAAGAGCAGAGGCAGAAATAACAAAATGTTGTTCATAGCCATCATTTTTCCCTTTCATGTCTGGCCTTTAAAGCGCCCTCTGCAAAACCGCCGCCAAAGTAAAACACTATGATGGTGAGCATGATCTCGCCAATGTAAAACTCGCTGATTACCCTTCTAGCCTGTTCAACATCACCTTGGCTCATAAGAGACATCGACAAAACCAGCACAAAACAACCTAAGAACGTGCCAGCAAACATAATGGCTAATAGGCGCTGGGCCTTCTTGAACGGTGCGTAAGCGTTAAGCAGGTCTGTCTTTGCCTTGGCTTTTGCTGCAATGGCTTCTTCTTCAGAAGTGTGCATATCGTCAATCAGGTCTATCCCTGCTTTAACAACATCACCCGTGCCTAAAATGTCAGCTAAAACACCCATATTAGCAGTCCCACAACAATCCATTTAGGCCAGAAAAGATAAAAATGAAGCCTCCAAAGGTGCTCAGTGCCAGCACCGCGATAGTCACTGAGGTGATGAAAGAAATCTTTGTAATCTTTGTTATGTAAGGCATCTTGCATTTTGGGCGGTATTTCAGCCCACTCTTTCTTAGCACCGTCTAATCCCTCCAATACCCTCGAAAGGTTTTTGCGCCATCCATCCAAATTTTTAGTCATCATAGCAAAAACACCAACAACCAGAGCAAGCCAACAGCAGGGGCAACCTGGAGTGCTGTAACACCTGCCTGCCCTGCTAATGAGGTTTGCTGCATGATCCGCTCTGCATCAGCCAAATTATTTCGATATTTGGTCAAGTAACCTTCCATCAACAGAGGATCGCACTCAGGCTGTCCATTTTCACACCACACGGCCTGAAGGTTGAACGCCTCAAGCGCCACTTCTGCCATTTTAAGGTGCTGGCAAATAGGGTCTTGAGTTCCTAAACTTACACCGCCGCCCGTACTTGCGGCAGCTATCGCGTTGATACAATGGTTGGCAATGGCACTCGAAACCGGAGCCACAGGGTTTTCGTAATCGTTACTTGCGTCAATATCAATACTGTTGGTTGATTGCGCGTAGGCGCAAGACGAAACACACATAAAAAGAACAACAAGAAAAAACCGCATCAAGAAACCTCCCTGATATAAACTTCTTCAACGAATATGTCTCGACCCGCATTTAAACCAAGACTGAAAATCTGCAATTCAAAATTACTGCTTGTGGCCGTAAAAGTGTAATCATAGGTGAATCTCCTATCTCTGAGGTATTACGTGTACGGTACGTATCTGGATTCAACTTCTATGAACCAGTCCCAAGTTTGCCCCTGCTTATTAGGTGGGAAGATGGGACAGTTTGGGGTGAGGAATCCTGCCGGGGCATTTGATCCGAGGTTCACATCGTTTGACCATGATTGACTTGAGGGATTCACTACGTTATACGCCGAGCCAATGGTGTTGTGTATATCTGCGGCTGCCCCGGCAGTGCCAATTACATTAGACACAATACTATACTCTGCTATGTACGTTGCCCTTGAGGAGGGCGTATCTGTCCGCCTTCCAGTTAGCCGTATCTTAGTACTGCCTAGTCCTTTAGAGTTTGTTGCTTCAGGGAATGTCAGGGTAATGATACCCTCGTCACCAGGACTGGTTAAGCCGACCACCGTTAGCGATGCAGAGGATCGTATCAGGACACCATCACCGGCCACGGTTTCCACGTTACCACCTGTGTCGTAGACGGCAAGCGGCGTGTGAGGCTGCTGCTGAATAGTACCGTCTGTCGTTAATGAACCTAACGGAAGGTCTTGGTCACCGTTAACCGCGCTAGTAAATACAGCACCCCTGGGTAGCAGAGGCGGTAAGCTGAACTTCGGCCCCTGTGGTGCAAACTGAGGGTCGTCACGATACCACGGCTGCGGTACGCCTAACTCTGTCCGGACTACAGATATCTCTACCTGCTTACCAGATGCAGGAACTCCAGTCCCTCCAGTTTGGTCTGGTGTCGCGTTAACAGTAAACTCTATGTGGTTAGGCTCACCAGCAGTTGTAGGAAGTCCGTTAGAGAACACACCGTTAGTAGTTATGTCCCACTCAGCGAAGTTGCTAGTGCCTATCTCAGTGAGGCGTATAGCAAGCCCATCCTGTGCAAGTATCTGATCCACCTGTAGAGGAGCGTCACCCAGCAGTAACCAGAAAGGCCCGAATGGTACATAGTAGGTGTTAGTTCGGAAGGGGATGCGGAGCTTTGTGCCATCCAAGCTCCTGTTAAACTGATTCACCAGCGTAGGTGCTGCGTCTGCGTCAGCGATCATCGTACCACAAGCCCCGTCCAAGGGGACATTGGTGCGTGTATACTCCGAACCTGCTGAGTCGGTAATCTGACCCTTACCAGCACCAGATATCATAGTCTCGAAGGCCACTCTGCCCATGTCTACGGACGAGTCTCCAGTCTGATGCGCCCCGTCCACTGCAGCGTAGTTTTTAGTTGGAGCGAACACAGCCCTCTCATCTCCCTGCCAAGTTGAGAACAGGGTTCTATAGATGCGCCAGTCTCTGAATATCTCTGCGTTGTTCTGGTCTGTAAACAGGTGGCGAGTCTCTGGGCCAATCACATCGGCATAGTGCTCTGCCTGTCTGAGGAAGTTCCTGTAGACAGCAGCAACAAGATCAACTCTGTAGTCCGTAGGCAGATAGTCAGTGTCTCCAGTGAAGAAGTGGAATATGTCTGGATAGTCCATAGACAGGGCTGTGCTTGATGCCTGCATCTGTGTAACGAACTCAGTGTATCCTGTACCTTCACCAGCACCAGCATCGTCTTTGAACGGGTTGAAGTATTCGTACACTCCATGACCGACCCAGAAGGTGTGTGTGATGTATACGTCAACGTCAAAGTGGTTAGCGATCTGGTCAGCCAAACCCATCATCACCGTGCCTAACTCATAACCATTCGACCTACCTCTAGGGTGTCCCGTGTAAGGCGCGGCGCTGCTGTAGTCAGCATAGCCCGGCGTAACTGTCGGGTCTAGCTGTGTGAAACTATGCCCACCTGAGCCGCCTGTGTTCCAATCGTATACACGGGGGTTGTTGGGCGGAGGTGTAAGGGCTATCAGCGGAGCACCAAGGGACTGGGAGACACTAGAAAGCCACACCTTCTCCCTGAAGGGCTTATCAGGGCCAAACATATTAGCCCACTCTCGCTCAAGATTCCCTGTGATCTCCACCTCTACGTCAGACCCTGTGTTGGTGGCTGTAACTCCAGCTCCTACAAAGTCTATGGAGGTTGCTGCGGCAGTTAGCTCAGTGCCTTCATCCTTAATCGACAGGTCTGAACCACCGCCACCACCAGCGGCAACCCACTCAGTGTCGTAGTCTGTAGCGGATGCTTTGGCTAGCACCTGTCCCGTCGTGCCGCCAGCAGGGACTTCCTCAATCCCTGTGAGAGCTGAACCATCACCTGTGAAGGCTGTAGCGTCAACTGCGCCTGTCACCGTGAGGTCATCAGACATAGACCAACCAGAGGCGGTGAGGAAGTCTAAGGAGCCGTCGTCACTAGCAATGTGGATGTGACCGTTGGTGGTGTCATCCAGAGCTACTGCGGAGGCGTTGATGATGATGCCGTTGTTAGCCTGTGCGGTCTGTCCTGCCAAGCGACCTATGGCTATGGAGTTAAGACCTTGGTCTGTCTCTCCCGCCTTATATCCCACAGCTACGCCATACTGCTTCTGTCCGAACGTAGCCGCAGACTGTCCAACAGCGATGCCCTGCGACGCTTGGCTGGTCTTGCCCGCTTCTACACCTACAGCTACGGCACCTGAACCCTGTGACGTTTGACCAGCGTTACTGCCTACAGCTACCGAGCTAGCACCCTGCGTATCGTTACCTGCTAGGTTGCCCATGGCTACAGTGTTGCTGCCTTGGGTGGTTTGACCTGCATTAAGTCCTACGGCAACAGCGGCACTGCCTTGTGTAGTTTGCCCTGCGCTATATCCCACAGCAACAGCGTTATTGGTTTGGCCTGACTCGGCAGCCTTTCTACCTATGGCTACAGCGGAGTTGCCTTGGGCTGTATTTCCCGCTAGTACTCCTACGGCTACAGAGGATTGGCCTTGAGTGGTCTGTCCTGCTTGGTAGCCCACAGCCACAGCACTAACGCCTTGATCAAGCGCCCCTGAGAGTCTGCCTAGAGCTGTTGCGTTGTTTCCCTGACCTTCTTCTGCGGCCTTGTAACCCATAGCTATACCGGAGCTGCCTTGGTTAGTTTGTCCTGCTTGATATCCCACAGCTACGGAATTATCGCCTTGGTTCGTTGACCCCGCCACAACACCAGCCCTGAAGCTGTTAGCACCGGCCCCTTTGGAGTGAAGGAACCCGTTGACAGTGACAGTGGTGGCTGAAGTGGTGAGGGTGGAGGTCTCTGCCCATACCGTTCCACTCCATCGGAGAGTGTTATCAGTCGCCGTACCAGGATCAACACCTACCTGACCACTACTGCCGCTTACAATATCATCCCACTGAGATAACGCTATATTCCAGACTTGAGCACCCGTTGATTGCCAGCGCATAATGTCCTGCGTTAATACGGCAGCTCGCAAGTCACCGTTGTCAAAGCGGTAGAAACCTGTTGTAGGCTCATTTACCCATGAAGCACCTGGAAGCAGATGAGTGCCATCGGAGAACTTAAATGGGGCCAGCATACCGCCGCGCCCGTAGCGATCCAGACTGTCAGTTAACGCCACTGATACGTCACTGAGGGTGGTGTTTGCCCATGTAGACGCAATAACCTCGCCTGATTGAACAGGGTTCCCCGGTACTAAAGTAAAGTTTCCTGCGCTATCACGAGGCAAAATGAACTCCTTGTTGAATCTGATGGAATGTGCTGCTATTATTCCTATTCAAAGTTTGTTGGTGGCTAAAATGCTTAAAAAAGAATCTCCAGTCTACACCGTTTGGCTGAGTATGCGAGGAAGGTGCAACCACAGGAGCAACTCGTCCTACCCGCAATACGGTGGCCGAGGAATTACTATCTGCAAAAGGTGGGGAGATTTTTGGTTGTTTGTTGAGGACATGGGGCCGCGACCAGAAGGATATACGCTTGACCGCATTGACAACGATGGGCCGTACTCTCCCGAAAACTGCCGATGGGCTAGCAAGAAAATCCAGCAGCGCAACCAGCGGTGGACTCGATTTGTTAATATCGGCGGCGCTCGATACAAGGCCGTTGATTTGGCTGAAACGATTGGCATCAAGACTGACACTTTGGTCGAGCGAGTGAACAACGGGTGGCCTCTTGAGAGAATCATGAAAAAGAATGTCAAAAGGACTATTTCGCCAGAACATAAAGCGGCCATCAAAGCAGGCCAAGAGAGAGGCACAGAAAAACGAACTCATTGCAGAAAGGGACATGAATACAGCGAAGACAACACCAAAATAACTAAGGAAGGATGGCGCATCTGCCGAACCTGTGCCAAAGCAAAGTCGGCTAGGCGGAGAGAGGCTATGCGGGTCGCTAAAGCCTGCTAATCCGTTTCCTGCGCTATCTCTTGGCATTATCTATTCTCCCTTTATTCCATAGCCTAGAAGCCTGAAGTATTCTCCCCAATCTCCTGCATCCCTAGCTGCTTCGACCTTGCTCTGTAGGGTATTTGGTTTTTTAGGCTCAGAAGGCAAGCCTCCACCTGTTTGAAGTGCTGCTTGTTGAGACAACACCCTTGTCCGTTTATCTTTTGTTCCTTCTGTTAAATCTTTTAGCAACTTTCTTTGCCATTTTGTTTGACCTGCTAAGAAATCTTGAAATCCACCAGACGCTAGCATACGACCCAAGCCTACCCCTTGTGCAGCCTGATATGGCCCAGCTTTACTAAGTCCTGGCAGAACTGCTCCACCCTGCCGCGCCATCAAGTAATCAGATAAAGGCCCAACATTTCTTGGGAGCACATTTTCTTTCAGTTCATTGACAGCCTTTCTTGCTTCAACTAACGGGCCTTGAACTTCTCTGCCTGCAATTCGCGCAGATTCTTCTCTTGCAGCTTTATCTATAGCGGTTTTTTCTGCCGATAATGCTTTTTTTAATTGAGCACTTTCTAACCGCTGGCTTTCAGACAAAGCTCTTATATCGTCACGCTTGTTTATTGCGGCCCCTTTAAGAAGGCTTCTCTTATTGCGCGATATGGCTTTTAATGAATCAACAGATTGCTGTTTTCCACCGACTATTGCTTGATTGGCAGACCGCGCAGTATTTTCTAGCGGAGGGATTCTGGAAGACATACCTTTGCCAGTATATTTTCCTGATGATGACATCCACTGAGAAGGCGTAAACTTTCCCGCAGCTTTTCTTGCATCATTTGAAGCAGAAGCATCCATGTAGGAAAGCGCAGTTGTATAGCGAGAAATATCATCATTGAATTGACTTACAAGCTCATCGCTTTTAAGACCACTCCTTATGAAGTCATCAAACTCATTCGCTATTTGCCTTAATGCCCATCCGTTTTTAGATACCCCGTTAGCACCAGAAGCAAACTGATTCCTGATCGCCATTAACGCTTCACCATTAATACCGACTATGTTTGCGTCCAGCATATCTGATAGTTCTTGTACACTACGAGGAGTTCGCCCTATTTCTGCACCTCTTAGCTTTTTAGTGCTTTTTGATATTTTTCCCAGCGCATCATCAAGGGCTAAAGCCAAGTCAGGATCGTCAGCTATTCTTTCACGCAAGGTAGCCCTTAGCTTTCTGCTGCCCTTATTACCCCACTCAAAGGCTGTGTTTTTTACTGAAGAAAATGCGTCTTTTTTCCAATAATCAGCTATTTTTGAACGAACTGTAGATATATCATTTACCGTATCTACATCATCAAGAACAGACTGGGCATGACTAGGGAGTGATTTTCTTGCAGCTATCGCCCTAAATTTGTCAGCCTCTCGTTCCGCAATTTCAGCAGGAAACTCTGCTGCGCGGCGACTGGCATTTTCAGCCGTAAAACTTATATCGTCAGTTACTTGATTAGCCTCATCAAGCCCCAAATTTCTTGCATTTGTTTGCCTGTTTTGAAGCGCAAGTAATTCATCAGATTTTTTTATATCAAACGCTTCAGAAGCCTCTCGCTTAGTAGCGTCAGCCAGTGCTTTAGCGGAAACTAGCGCATCTTCTTCTTTGTAAACCCTTTCTAACGCTTCATCAATATATGGATTTTCCATTGCCTTTAGCTTGCCTCTTGCTCCAGGCATCCTGCCAACGCTGCGATAAAGCCTACCAATAGGCTCATCCACCATAGACAGAGGCTTTCTTCTTCCTGTTTCGTCAACCAAATCTTCAGCAACCTTTTTTGTTGAAGCACCGCCTGCTACCCTTCCCAATGTGCGCAAACCAACTGTAGTGCCAAGCCCAAATGCCGACCCCTTTGCCGCATCCTTTGCTGCCTGACCAAACTCACCTTCAGTAAGGTCTGCCTCACTCATTCCTAAACCCGCAACGCCCCCTTCTAATAAAGACCGTTTCGCTACAGCACTGGCAGCAGCTTTGCTTGCACCCACAGTTCCTCCACCAACAAAGTTTACAGGTGAAGCAACGCCACCTAGAACGCTTAATGCGAGAGCAGTTTTTTGGTTTGCATCAGAAAATTCTTTGTTATTTTTCCTCTCGTCATCGCGGTACATTCTGTACCTATCACCAAACGATTGTTTTTCTCCAACATCTTCTAGCGGATTGTCAATCAGCGCATCCATAGCATAGTCAGCTAATGCGCGACCCGCACCAACAATCTCGTCACCAAACCCAAGCAACTGACCTTCCTGCACACTACCAATAACACCACGCACTTTATCAATAGTAGACTTGTCATCGAATTTCTGCTGCTTGTTTCTGGTGTCTATCTGCTCAGACCGCTGCTTCAGTGCAAGCTGGGCAAGGCGTTGAGCCTTGGCCTTTTCAATCAGTTTTTTTGTTTGTTCTTCCGTCATTAGTTCATCAACTCTTCAAGAAGTGCAGGATTTGTTATAGCCAACTGATTAATTTCATCTTCAGTATAGTCAGCAAGCGTCTTTCTTGCAGTGCTGAGATTTGCACCTTGCCCCCTGCCACTGTTTCGCCTACCAGACGAGTCGAGCGTAGAGTCACCTGTGTCAATGTTAGACTGATTACGCGCATAGAGTTCAAGGATGAGAGGGCTAGTGGTTGCTTCAATCATACGCATATCACGGTGTATGGCATCGTCCATGTTTCTCCACCAAGCCTCAAACACCTCTGGTTTGGACATTATATCCATGCCCGCCTCAAGAAAGATGTTTGCTTGCTCAGTAACTGTCTGAGATAAACCAACCCTAGCCCGCATAACGGCATTAACTAAGTCCATTGCGGTAGCAAACTTGACACCTTCATCAGCATTTCCACTCAGGACATCATTCATAAGCCTTGATGCACCACCCAGAGTGTTGCGCTGCTTGGTCAGCCAACTAAAGCGTGTCTCACCTTCTTCAGGGCCAATATATTCGCCCGTTTCAGGGTCACTAAAGGCCGCTTCATCTGCCCGCTCCACACGATCCATCATGTCAAGGGTTGGGCCAAACCGCTTGCCAAGAGCCTCAAGCTCATCGGAGATTTTGCCCTCACTCATCAACTTGGTTTTGCGGAACCCGCCATCAGTAATCCAGCCAGCCTTCATCGGCTCGTTGGTGTCCCTGTCGTACTCCGTATCACCCATCATATAGGTGTACTTGACGTTTCCAGCGTCATCAATCCATGTCGTAGGGTTTTTTATTGTGCTGGAGGTGTAGCTGCCGCGCCCGTAAGGGTTTATCTGCTCCCACCCTTTTATATCAACAACATTTCCGTTCTCATCCAGATTGATGACTTTTCGCTTGTCATTGGGATCAGGCATTCTTGTGATATACCTATGCACACCATCGAGGTCACGATAAGGTTGCGGCTCAAGCTCGGCCAGATTAAGGGCATATTCATCAACCCATTGACCATCTTCTGTATTATCGCGGCCTCGTTGATATTTAAAGTCTCTATCAGATTCGTAAATGCCTCGGTTATATTCGTCTAATTTCAGGTTGAAACCTCTATCTTCAATTTCATCCTGTCGGGCAAGTTCAGCCGCCTTAGCAAGTCCACGTTCCTCATCCAATGCTATATCGTCACGGTTAGCCTTGCCTGCCATGTAGCCGCCCAGTGCTTGCTCACCCGCATACGCCAGTGACTCGCCCCAGTTTGGCCCCATATACAAGTCATACGGCCCAACGGTCTTGCCTTTTGGAGCTTCTTTACCACGCAGCATATTCGCCATTGCACGTTGGGATTTAATCCTGTTCTCCTCGCCCGTGAAACTTTTTGCTCTGGGGTCGGGTTTGGACTGATCCACATACGCGCTTACCATTCCAGGTGCTAAAGGTTGGTTAGCAAGTGCATTGACCTGAGATTCCATTGTGATAGGAGGACGGCCAAGGCTCATGCCCTGCTGTTGTTGCCTACGCAGGTATTCAGCGAGCATTTGTTGGTCTGTTTTCATTATTTTATTACCCCCATGTTGTAGCCCAACCACCTAATGCCTGACCGCCAAGACCCGCAATAGCACTCCAAGGACTTGCTGCATTCTGAGCACTTGCGTCTGCCACGCCTGCCTGAAGCATTGAGGACGGCTGGTTAACGCCTGATTCCGCAAAGTTGGGCATACTGGGCATCCCAACCTGCTGACCAGACATCAGGGCATTGATTTCATTCAGCCCGAATCCACGCTGCTGCATCATTTCAGCCATCTGTTGCTGACGTATCTGATTAGCGTACTGGCTACCCTGCATGGCTTGTCCGTAGTTCTGCTGGTTAGCACCCAGAGCCTGCTGGAAGTTCTGAGCCTGTCTGCCCATCTGCTGTCCGTACATCTGGCCTGACTCTGCGCGTCCAGCATCTGTGGCGCTCCAGATAGCTTGGTTTCTGGCATCTGTCTGGTTTCTACCTAGCCCTTCTACCTGCGACTTCCACGCTGCATCCTCTGGACGCAAGCCTTGATTACGCATACGCAACTCAAGCCCCTGACGCTGGGATTCAAACTGTGGATCAAGGCGCGACATTGCTTGGTTATATACTGCATCTTCAGCACGTTGGCGAGTAGCAT
>Ga0213863_10001087_pt1 | contig 20156 bp, 13 predicted proteins | sample PICome_8_FD_160128 | JGI IMG/M metagenome (GOLD analysis project Ga0213863, IMG submission 160128) | Coastal seawater microbial communities near Pivers Island, North Carolina, United States - PICO497 | ecosystem: Environmental > Aquatic > Marine > Coastal | place: USA: North Carolina... | reverse complement strand
GTATCATCCAGATTAAAGGCTGAACCCTGAACCAAAAGAACCCGTTGCTGTTTTAGTAAGTCTAAAACAAGTTGCTCATCATCCGCTATAGGATACATCTCTGGATCCAGTTTAGGGAAGAGATACATAGCAGATTTAGGCTTAACACAACTAACTCCGGGGATATTGGTTAACATCTCGTAGGCTAGATCACGCTGTTCTAATAGTCGGCCACCGGGCAGTATTAAGTCTTCAATGCTCTGTCTGCCACCCAGTGCTGTCTGTACCGCTAACATCGCCGGTGCATTGGCGCAAAGGCGCATAGAGGCAAGCATTTCAAGACCCTCACAATAACTCTTAGCCTTATGTTTAGTCCCAGTCATCATCATCCAGCCCGATCTAAAGCCGGCTAACCGATAAGTTTTAGACAAGCCGTTAAAGGTTAAACACAGAGTGTTTTCTACAAGGCTAGATAGGGGAATATGAACAGCGTCATCGTAAATAATACGGTCATAAATTTCATCGGCAAACACCACCAGATTATGCTTTTCAGCCAGAGCTACCAGAGCCTTAAGTGTCTGTTCTGAATATACAGCACCGGTCGGGTTATTCGGATTGATAATCACAATACCCTTGGTTTTGTTATTGATCTTAGACTCAATATCTTTTAAGTCCGGTTGCCAATTATCTTCTTCATTGCATCGGTAGTGCACAGGTGCGCCGCCTGAGATAGTCACTGCAGCCGTCCATAGCGGATAATCAGGCGCTGGGATCAGTATTTCATCATCAGTATTAAGCAAAGCCTGCATAGCCATTACTATCAGCTCGCTAACGCCATTACCCATGATAATGTCATCAACCGTAACATCTTCAATACCCTGAGCCTGATAGCGTTGCATCACCGCCTTACGGGCAGGGAATAACCCTTTGCTGTGACAATAGCCCTGAGCCTGTCGCAAATTCTGTACAACGTCTTGCATAATTTCATCGGGCGCATCAAAGCCAAAGGCCCCTGGGTTGCCAATATTTAGCTTAATAACGCTCTGACCCTGTTCTTCAAGCCAATTGGCATGGTCGAGAACCGGGCCGCGAATGTCGTAGCAAACGCCATCTAATTTGTCAGATTTTACAAACTTAGTCATTGGATATTCATGTCCATAAACAGGTAATACGCGCATTCTAGCAAAAAATAACCATAAAAATGGAAATAATAAAATTCAGGGCAAAAAAACCATAATCAACTCTAATAGACTCTTTAGCTATGGCTAAAATGAAATCAAAGTCAGGGTAAAAAGAAAAATATTGGAATAGGGCATATAAGCCCTTGACAGTATCGGTGCGGCTACTTAGAATGCCCGCCTCTTAGCCAAACACGTCCCGTTCGTCTAGAGGCCTAGGACACCGCCCTTTCACGGCGGGAACAGGGGTTCGAACCCCCTACGGGACGCCATTTGGTTAACGCAAGTCACTTCGGTGCATGCGGGAATAGCTCAGTTGGTAGAGCGCAACCTTGCCAAGGTTGAGGTCGCCGGTTCGAACCCGGTTTCCCGCTCCAAATTTATCTTATCTCCAGTTTTGCATCTGCATTCTCTGATATTCAAATTTCTTGGTTTCTGACTTTAATTGTCAATCATTAAAATCATGCTTTGAGAAAAGTTATTTTGTTTCACAATCAACGAAATCTTACATACTTTATTTTTGTTATTTTTGTTATTTTTGTTATTTCTGTTTATTTCAAGCTTGAATAAATTATATTTGATCTTTAGTATTCATTATTAAATAAAAAATAAAAGAAACTACTGATGCTTAAAAAATTAAAACTTACCATTTTTACATTATTATTTGCTTTAGGTTCTCATACATATGCTGCATCAAATGCATCATGGGATATCGATAAAAATGGTCGGGTTGATGCCCTAACTGACTCCTTATTATTGCTAAGGCACTTGTTCGATGTTTCCGGAGCTTCGTTGACAGATGGAGCCATATCCCCGGATTCGCCACTTGATCACAACGGAATTCTATCCTCTATTGATGATACGATGGCTATTGCCGATATCGATGGTAGCGGTCATGTTGATGCCTTGACGGATGCTCTTATTTTACTGCGTTATTTATTTGACGTGTCCGGAGATTTACTTATTGATTCGGCTATATATCCATTAGCAACCAGAAGTACCCACTCCATCGTTACATCCTACATTAAAAGTAAAATGCCTGGTCAAGTAAGTGGAGGGGAGGACGTATCTGGCTTTACTGGTTACTGGAGTGCTGGAACAAATAGTCAAAATGAATTGTTATTCACTCCCGATGGATATGTTGCAGCCTACCTTGAAGGTAGTAGCGAAGATTATAACTTCAATTCATGTTTTGGTAGCTATAGTCAAGGCGGCAATCAGATTAATGTAAATCTTGACTGTTCCTCTTATTCAGGAAATACATCCATTGGTTTATTAACAGCAAAAATATCAGCTAATGGAAACTCACTTGAGATCCTTACTCATGATGGATTAATGGCTAGTGATGATTACATTTTCACCAATGACACAACAGTTTCCAATGATTATTTCTCTGCAAGTAACACAAATGTTATTCCTGGAATATACGAGTTAGAGGATATTTCTCCAACTGTATTTATTGAAGTTAAATCAACTGGTGAAATAAATTCCATCACAAACTCAATTATTGGAGGTACTTTAGATACTCAAGATTGCATCATCGATGGCGATATTAAACCAAATCCAATTTATGGGCTTACTAACCAAGATAATCCAGTATCAGTTCTCGATGGAAGCGTAAATATCTCTAACTGTTTTAGTTACTACTCTGGGGACCTTAATGTAAACAATCAAACGGCAATTTATTCTGCGTATAAAGAAACAGAGTCCTATGACCCTGGTGAGGAAAGCTACTATTACCTAGATATTTTAACTCAAGATTTTACCCTATATGCAGAATTGGTTTGTGATGTCGATTATAACCCTACTTATTTTATGTTTGACGAATATTCAGCATCGTTTTGCGATGGTTTCAAGGACGATTATTCTCCACCGCAAGATGATTATTTCGGGAATGCGACTGTTGATACGCTTGTGGGTTACTGGGGTTACTATTATGAGGGGGATGAGAATTTAATATTGTCGCATCCTTATAATAGTGTTCAACTAGAGAACGACATATACGACTGCTATGGTAGTTATTCAACTGACGTTTCAAACACAACAATTACATTGTTTTTGGTCTGTTTTGATGAAGATAATGATGTAGAGGTTTCCAAAACACTATCAGCAAAAATATCATCTCAAGGAAGCATTCATTTTATTGATTCAGATGGCTTAAACCTTTCATCGTATTTGCCAAAGCTAACATCTGAAACTAATGGGGGCAATGACAGAACTGAAAGCTCACCTGTTACTCCTGGTATATATTATCTATGGGATTATGATAACTTTGTTGAGATTTCTATGGATGGCCAAATAAGTTCTGTGAACAATACTTTTTCAGGGTACTCATTAAATTGTGATGTATCGGGACAAATAACTGTCAGTACACCAGGTGATACTGCAGTTGATGGTAATTTATCTATTTCTAACTGCGAGGAATATGATGGTACATTGGTGTCAGTAGATAAAAATATTATTGCGACAGGCTTCACTGAATATCATAGTGAGGGTATAAATAATAATGTCAGTATTTATTCTGCTTATGACGAGTTAGATCTCACATTGGTTTGTGATACTAGCAATGTAGAAACGTACTTTGTTTCTTACAATTTTTCAGAATATGAAAACTTCTGCAGTGGTTTTGAACCTATTGCATTTGAAAATGCATCACCCAATAAGCTTGTCGGTCATTGGGTTGCAAATAATACTGAAGGATCAGAGGATTACCTTGTGCTATCCGTTGATGGAAAAGCCGCATTGGGTTCAGATGAAGACTATGGATGCTACGGCAGTTACTCAATATCTGGCTCTGATGTGACAGTTTCTTTAGATTGTTTTGACTACGAAGGCGTTTTCGATGTAAGTGTTTCAGCAAAACTTGTTGAAGGTGGTAACAGACTTTATGTTATCAATGCGACTGGTATATCGGGTATCAATAATTCTTTTATGAATAAAGCTGATTTTTTTTCCGATGGTTATGAAACGTTGACGTTCACTAGCCTAAAGCCAGGTATATACTCACTTGATATGGGCGAATATGTGTTCGTTGAGGTGACTAGCTCTGGCGTGGTTTCAACTATTGATCATCCTGATTATCAAACTAACTGCATAGTTTCAGCTAATTTTTTAATATCTTCAGTTTTTGATGTCACTGATGGCGAGCTATCTATTTCAAATTGTTTAATTGGAGAAGAAAGTCTCAGTGAATCTAATATGGCGGTAAGCCTCTCCTCGTTTGAGTCAGCTGATGGAGGAAGGATAAGTGTTGATGTCTTTACGCCGTATGGTGTGCTTTGGGCAGATAGAGTTTGTGATGAAAACTTAACTCCTGATAGTTATTATGGGGGTTTTGAATCAGATTTATGTGAAAAATTTGATGAGGATTACGTTGAACCTATTGCATTTGAAAATGCATCACCCAATAAGCTTGTCGGTCATTGGGTTGCAAATAGTACTGAAGGATCAGAAGATTACTTGGTACTATCAGTCGATGGAAAAGCCGCATTGGGTTCAGATGAAGACTATGGATGCTACGGCAGTTACTCAATATCTGGCTCTGATGTGACAGTTTCTTTAGATTGTTTTGATTACGAAGGCGTATTCGATGTAAGTATTTCAGCAAAACTTGTTGAAGGTGGTAACAGACTTTACGTTATCAATGCGACTGGTATATCGGGTATCAATAATTCTTTTACGAATAAAGCAGATGGTTTTTCTGATGGTTATGAAACGTTCACGTTCACAAGCCTGAAGCCAGGTATATACTCACTTGATATGGACGACTATGTCTTCGTTGAGGTGACTAGCTCTGGCGAGGTTTCAACTATTGATCATCCAGATTATCAAACTAATTGCATAGTTTCAGCTAATTTTGAAATATCTTCAGTTTTTGATGTCGCTGATGGCGTGCTTTCTATTTCAAATTGTTTAATTGGAGAAGAAAGTTTTAGTGAATCTAATATGGCGGCAAGCCTCTCCACGTACGAGACAGAAGACGGGCAAGAGATTAGTGTTGATGTCTTTACGCCGTATGGCGTGCTTTGGGCTGACAGAGTCTGTGATGAAAACTTAACTCCTACGGGATTAGTCACTGATGGTTATTATGGGGATTTTGGATCAGATTTATGTGTAAAATTTGATGAAGATTACGTTGAGCCAATAAACACTAATCCAAATCCTACCGTTAATGACCTTGTGGGTTTTTGGGGTGAGTATGACGCCTATTACAATGGAAATTATATTAAACTTTCACGTGACCAATCTATTGCGGTCGAAACGGAAAACTATAGATGTCTTGGTTCTTACACGATACTTAATGATGTAATAACAGCGCCACTAAGCTGCATAGGGCCTAATGGGTACGTATATTCATCATCCATTACCTTCGGTCTTAATGCTGATGGAGGTATGCTTATAATATCTGACAGTGATTTAATAGATCTTGAGTCAAATCTCAGTAGGCTGTCTGTTAAAACCTATGATTGGTATGATGCAGAATCCACTAACATAACACCTGGTATATATTACATTGATGATATGGGTAGGTTATTTGTTGAGGTTTCAGCTTCTGGTCAGATTAATACTGTTGAGCATCCATCTTATCCTCCTTACGCAGATTATCCATGCTCATTTACAGGAAATATTTCTAACTCCTCGCTTTATGATTCAGTAGCGGATGGGTCTGTTACAATCTCAGGCTGCAGAGATGTATCTAACTGGGCTAGTGGATGGGGTAATGTTAATGCAAACTCATCTAACACGCAGGCAGTTTTTACAACTATTAATCAGAATTTCGAAAACCCAGACCCTGAAACTTATACTCGATTAGATATACATATATCAAATTATAAGTTTAGTGCAGAATTGGTTTGTGATGATCAACTAATGCCTACAGGATTAGGTACCGGAGCAGCTTGGGCTTCAGATCTTTGTGATGGGTTTATTCAAAATCCCGATAACGGATCTCAACCCGACAATTCTTTAGGGACGCTTCTTGAATCGGGAATATGGATACACAGTTCATCTGGTGTTGTCGCTGAATTTGCGTTTTCTGATGGCCTAGCCACTTTAAATGTGGTTATTCAACAACAGACTCAGAATAGAGAAATTTACATGGACTGTATTGGTTCGTATATCCTGGAATACAGTGATTCGGTAGACGGCAATCTTGATTGCAGCGTTTATTATTATTCTACCATTGATTATGAGATAGGCCTTGCGCAATCATTTACTGCATCCATATATGGAGAAATTTATGATGAGAATGAGCCGTCTCTAGTTTTTGAAATACCAGAAGTATTTAATAACAGTCTTGTTTATTACCGCTCTATAAATCCAACGACTGTCCCCTCAAGTGGTATTTATGCCGTCTATGGTATGGTTGGTGAATATGTTCAAATCTCAGGAGGGTCTATAGAAACCTACAGCTCCAACTATTGTAATATATATGGCTCTATTGATATGGATATGCAAGAAGGGATTTCTAATGGAATACTTGGTATGGATGGTTGTAATTTTGACGATAACATGGAATTTATGAATCTTAATCCGAATAGTTCCCATGATGTTATATACAAGGGCGTAGACCTCGCTGATGGTTATAAAATTCATTTCACCGCCCCTGGTAATGAGAGTGGAAATACATTCTGGTCAAGTTTTAAAATGGTATGTGACGCGTATGGCAACCCAACAGATTATGCCTATGATTTTGGTCACTACAATGTCTGTCCATACTAATAATTTGAATTATTAGTCATATTAAAGTTTATTATCATTTACTTGGGAAAGCGATGCGTTGACTAACCAACAGATTTCGCATGGGGTAGTATCGATCATCGAATCTGCCATAACTATTAGAGCTAATTACATGTAAATTTTAATATATTGACATGTTGAACTGTATTGGTGATATATGCAATGTGTGTGATTAAGTGTTTTATTTTCCCTTTCTTCCTTTTTGCTGCTGTTCAAGCCTCTGCATAATCTAGTGCCTCCTGGGATATCGATAAAAATGGAAAGGTAGATGCACTAACCGATGCCTTAATATTGATTAGGCATCTATTTGATTTGTTGGTTGCACCACATAATGGCAGTAAAACCTCTTCAGGTCGTGATTTTATTAAACAGCTAATGCCGACTCATGTGGTTTTCTCAGCAGGTTATCAGCATCATTTTGGTTATCCCCATGCTAATGCAATTAAGCGCTATGAACTTTTTGGCTCAAAACAGTGGGTAACTGCAGATGATGGCGCTGTGACCTTCGAATGGAATAATAGCGGTGAATTAAAGGTGTTAACGGCAAAGGAGAATAAGGCGCGTTTTGGTGGCGATAACCTGCTACTTTGCTACAAGAATAGGCTTTTGGGCGTATTTTTTAGTCTCTGAGATAGGGCAACGGAATAGTTTGTGTTAAAGTTCTGAAAACGTGCAATTTGTTGGTTTTTTTGGTTTGGTGAGTCTTTTAGCTATGGGCTGTAAATAAACTAAAAACTATTCAGTGGGCACAGGCAACTATGTTTGTTTGGCCTTTAAATAGCGAGAAAAAAATACAAGATATGGGTACTTCAGGTTTTCAAACTTATTTGCGATTACTCCGGTATGTAGGACGTTACTGGCTTGCTTTCTTGGTGAGTGTACTGGGTTTGTTTATGCATTCGGCTGCTGAAATAGCCTTTGTGGATTTGTTGGGTTACATCACAGATACGGTTGGCACAATGACCTCTGAAGGTCAAGCGGATTCGGGCTTACCTTCAGCGGGTATCACCGCCTCTATAGCTAACCTGTTTATTATTGGTTCTAATCTCGAGCGTGGCGCCATCGTCATTCCTGTATTCCTCATTATTATCAGTCTGGTGCGCGGCTTGGGCTATTTGATAGGCAGCTATGGGCTAGCCTATGTGTCTAATTTTTTAGTTCATGCCTTGCGTATCGATATTTTGTCTAAATATTTGCATTTACCCTCTGATTTTTTTAATCGTTCCATGTCAGGTCATTTAGTGTCTGTGGTCACCTTTAATGTGCAGCAGGTTACTGAGGCAGGCACGCGAGCAATTAAAACCATGTTGCAGCAGGGTAGTCTGGTGTTAGGTTTGTTGGGCTATTTGTTTTATGTGAATTGGAAGCTTACCCTGTTTTTTATTGCCGTCATGCCGTTGATTGCCTTTTTGGTTTCTATTGTTAGTAAGCGTTTTCGTCTGATAAGTAAACGTATTCAATCGGCTATGGGTGACGTGACTCATGTGACTCAGGAGGTGGTTAATGGCCACCAAGAAGTCAGGATGTTTGGCGGTACTGACACTGAACTTGCAAGAATGAGTGAGGCAAGTCATAACAATCGCAAACAAAATATGAAAATGGCATTTACTGAGGGTGTTAGTAACCCACTGGTTATGATCATTGTTTCACTGGCTTTTGCCGCTATTACCGCGGTTATGCTGAGTCCAATTATTTTGGCTTCTATGACAACAGGGAGTTTTATAACCTTTTTGGTGGCTTCGGGGATGCTGGTGAAGCCTATTCGTCAGCTGACAGAGGTGAATAGTGCTATTCAACGTGGGATTGCTGCATCACAGTCTATATTTGAGGTTTTAGACGCCGATTCGGAAATTGATACGGGCACTATTGAACTAGATTCTGTTAAGGGCGGATTTGAGTTTCGCGATATCAATTTCTCTTATAATCCAGATAAATCAGTGCTTGAGGATATCAACTTTGAAGTGAAGCCCGGGGAAACCATCGCCCTTGTAGGTTCCTCTGGAAGTGGTAAGTCCTCGTTAGTAAATTTGATTCCTAGATTTTATAACCTTGATCAGGGGTCTATTTTACTTGATGGGTCGAATATCAATGCGTATTCCTTATCTAGTCTGCGTCAGCAAATCGCCATTGTTAGTCAGCGGGTGACCCTGTTCAATGGCAGTGTTTACAGTAATATTTCCTATGGTGATTTAAAAGATTGCTCTTCTGAGCAGGTAATGGCTGCGGCTAAAATGGCCAATGCTGACGAATTCATTAAAAATCTACCCGATGGTTACAATACGCTAATAGGTGATGATGGCGTTATGCTGTCTGGCGGCCAGAGACAGCGCATAGCCATTGCTAGAGCTATTCTTAAGGATGCGCCTATCCTGATTCTAGATGAGGCTACATCTGCCTTAGATACAGATTCTGAGCGTTATATTCAGGCGGCTCTAGAGGGTCTTATTAAAAATCGAACTACTTTTGTGATTGCTCACCGCTTGAGTACCATTGAGAAGGCTGACCGAATTTTAGTCATGGAATCTGGGCGAATTATTGAGCAGGGTTCACACAAGGACTTGCTGTCACAGACTGGACGTTATGCACAGCTTCATAATCAGGCATTTGAGAGTACCGAAGAGCCGTCGGTTTAGCGGGGGATTACATGGCGAGCATTGAAAAGCGAATGGTAAAAGCCTGGTATTCTAGGTTTTCTTGGGTGCTACTGCTTTATCCTTTGTCTTTAATTTTTCAATTAATAGTGGTTATTCGCCGCTTTTTTCTATGTCGTTTTCATCAGGGGAAGCCATTTTCAGCGCCTGTAGTGGTTATAGGGAATATTGCCGTTGGCGGCAGTGGAAAAACTCCCTTATTGATTAAGTTATGTCTTGAGTCAATTAGTCGTGGCCTTAAAGTCGCTGTGGTTAGTCGTGGCTATGGCGGGCATGCTTCAGCTTATCCTCTTCAAGTTGCGGCTGATACTGCCGCGGCTATTTGCGGTGATGAGCCCTTACTGATTCGACAGAGCCTTCCCTTGTCTGATGCCGTTGTAGTCGTTGATCCGGTGCGCAAGCGGGGTGTTGAGTTTGCATTGATTCAATCTGCTTGTGATATTGTTCTCTGTGATGACGGACTTCAGCATTACCATTTACATCGTGATCTAGAAATAGCGGTTGTGGATGGGTCTCGAGGTCTAGGTAATGGCCTTTGTTTGCCGGCCGGCCCCTTGAGAGAGCCTGCTTCGCGTCTTAAATCAGTGGATCAGGTGGTTATCAACGGTGAGGTAGGTCTCAAAGGAATAGCGTCAGATGCCACTTATAGCCTAAAGCCAGCGCGGTTTCGGCAATTATCCACGGGTAAGGTTTTGGCGGTGGATGCCTGGCCGTTTTCAAAATCAGTGCATGCACTTGCCGCAATTGGGAATCCGCAACGGTTCGCTGATACTCTTTTTTCTCTGGGTATGCGTCCTATTTTGTTGGGTTTTGATGATCATTTTACGATGACTACATCTGATTTAAACTTTGATGATGATTTGCCGGTCATTATTACTGCCAAAGATGCCGTGAAATTTGATACTGTAAATTTCGATAATGTCTGGGTGCTTGAGGTTGAAGCTGAACTATCAACTGGTTTAGTTGATAATATATTAGATGCTGTCAATCTAGGTTAATCATTAACAGGAATCACTATGCACTTTATTGTTGTAATACCCGCACGCTTCGCTTCCTCTCGTCTTCCTGGCAAGCCATTGCGCGATATCAAGGGTATCCCCATGATTCAGCATGTATGGCAGCAGGCCAGTAAAAGTAGCGCTTCTCGCGTGGTTATTGCCACTGATGATAAGCGCATAGAGAAAGTTGCCACAGCATTTGGTGCTGAGGTCTGTATGACGCGAGATGACCATATCTCTGGCACTGATCGATTACAGGAAGTAGCTCAAACCCTTGGCTTGGCTAATGAGCAAATTGTGGTCAATGTGCAGGGTGATGAGCCGTTGATACCACCTGAGGTTATTGATCAGGTGGCTACTAATCTCGCCCAGTCATCAACTGCCGGTGTAGCTACCTTATGTGAGCCATTGAGCTCGGTGGTTGATTTTGTAAACCCGAATACAGTGAAACTGGTCGCTGATGCGATGGGTAATGCGCTTTATTTTAGTCGTGCGCCGATTCCATTCCCCCGTGACAAGTCATTGGGTTCTACAAATTCACTGCCTAAGGATGCCCGCAGACATATAGGTATTTATGCCTATAAGGTGTCCTCTATTAATCAATTCGTCGACTGGGATATTGCCCCTTTAGAACGCCTTGAGTCTCTGGAGCAATTGCGATTTTTGGCGAATGGCATTGCTATTCATGTGGCAGATGCCTGTGCGCCAGTGCCGGGTGGGGTGGACACTGAGGACGATTTAAATAATGTAATAAATACATTATAAACAATTATTTAGATAGCTAGTTTAATTTACTTTATTAGATTTAAATATGTCAAAAATTTCAGTTTTATTTGTTTGCTTAGGCAATATCTGTCGCTCACCTACAGCCCATGCGGTTTTTCAATCGATGGTCGATGAAGAGGGGTTAAGTGACAAAGTGTATGTTGATTCCAGTGGTACCGGAGACTGGCATATTGGCCGTGCGCCAGACCCAAGATCTCAGCATTATTCACTGGATCGTGGCTACGATATGGGGGATCTTCGTGCGCGGCTTGTCGAGGAGGATGATTTTAATCAATTTGATTATATCTTTGCTATGGATAAACAAAATCTAGCTGATTTAAAGGCGATGCGTCCCAGTGGTTATTCTGGAGAATTAGGCCTGTTTTTGAGTCTCTGCCAGAACCCAGACTACAGCGACTATTCTGAAGTCCCAGACCCTTATTACGGTGAGGGAGAGGGTTTTACACTGGTACTCGATCTAATTGAGAATGCTTCTGCTGAACTTATTAGGTTGATAAAGGATCGTTTATGACCTTACCCCAGACGATTGTTGAGCAAATTAAAAAATCTTTTGATCTTAAGGATTTTAATAGCCTAGCGTTGCCCGCCAAAGCTGAGTTTTTTTGCTCAATTGATTCTGCCGGTCAGTTGCAACAGGCGCTAGCCTATGCCAAGCAGCAGAATCTTAATATTACTCCTGTGGGCGGTGGCAGTAATGTAGTGCTTGCCGCTGATGTAAGCGGTCTGGTGTTACATATTAATCTCAAGGGCGTCAGCACTTCAGCTGTTATCGATAACAGCATTGATATTTCTGTGGCAGCCGGTGAGGACTGGCATGATTTTGTTAGTCTGTGCCTCAATAATGGCTGGCATGGCCTTGAGAATTTGGCGCTTATTCCCGGGGATATTGGTGCTGCTCCAATACAAAACATTGGTGCCTATGGGGTAGAGCTAGGTCAATTCATACAATCCGTTGATGTGGTTAATATCGAAACAGGTCAATCTGAGGTTTTAAGCTGTGAAGACTGCGATTTTGGTTATAGAACCAGTGTTTTCAAGCAGTCTGCTATCGATAAATATATTATTACTGCGGTTAATTTGCGTCTCAGCACTCAGCCGGTAACCCATGTTAGCTATCCTGCACTGGCCGATTTACTTCAAGGCATCGAGCCAACACCAAAAATTGTTTTTGATACTGTATGTCAGCTTCGACGCAGTAAATTACCTGACCCTAAAGAGATTCCCAACGTCGGTAGTTTTTTTAAAAACCCTATTATTACCCGTCAGCAGGCCGACAAACTCATTGCTACATACCCTGGAATACCTACGTTTCCTGTAGAGGGTGGTTTAACAAAAATAGCCGCTGCTTGGTTAATTGAACATTGTGGATTTAAAGGCAAGCGGCAGGGTAAGGTGGGTGTTCATCATAAACAGGCTCTTGTTTTGGTGAATTTTGAGGGCAATGGTGAGGATATTCTTTTGTTAGCTGAAAACATTAAGACTCAGGTGGCTGAAAAGTTTGCGGTTGTGCTTGAAGTTGAGCCCCGTATTTACGGGCAAACTCAGTAAGGCTGGCTTGATATGAGCTTATTTGATCGTCAGGTAATTCCGGTGCCCTTGGGTAATTCTGATGATATCTCTGAATTGATTCTCTGGCCTCAGTGGTTGTCCAAACCAAAAGCAGACAGTCTTCTAGCCCAATCCATTGATAATATTCCATGGCGTCATGATTCAATTAGAATGTTTGGTAAGTTAATTCCGGTGCCGCGCTTACAAAACTGGTTTGCCAATCACACCAATACCTCCTATACCTATTCGGGTATTACCATGGGTGCTGTGTTGTTCCCAGATTGGATGGCTGATCTTGCCCAGTCTATTGAAAAAGAAACTTGCCACCTTTTCAATCGTGCATTGGTAAATTATTACCGAGATGGCAGTGATAGTGTAGATTGGCATGCCGATGACGAGCCAGAGTTAGGTCCTGATCCAATTATTTCTTCGCTCAGCTTAGGTGCAGAGCGGGTTTTTCAGTTAAGACACAATATCACCGGTGAAATATTATCCCTAAGTTTACCCCACGGATCGCTATTACTTATGGGTTCTAGGGTCCAATATTTTTATCAGCATCGGTTAGCCAAGGTTAAGGCGCTTAATAGTCCTCGTGTGAACTTTACCTTTCGATATATGGACAATCAAAAAGAATTGAGTGGGCAACCATGAAATTATCGGCCTTTGGTAAAAAGCTAACAAGCGGCTCTGGCATTGTTGATTTGATGGAAGATCTGGGTTCTGCGCTCAATGAAAACCCCGATATGATTTTTATGGGAGGAGGGAATCCCGCCAGAATCCCAGAAATGGAAACGGTCATAAAATCTCAGTATCAAAAGCTCTGTGACGATGCGGAACAACTCTATAGCACCACGGGGATCTATCAGTCGCCCCAGGGTGAGTTAGAATTTAGATCGAATATAGCGGCTATGCTTAAGCAGCAGTTTGGCTGGCAATTAACCGAGGCTAATATAGCGGTCTCCAATGGCAGTCAATCAGCGTTTTATATTCTGTTTAATTTACTGGCGGGTGAGATGCCTGAAGGTAGTTTCAAGTCTGTTCATTTACCTCTCAGTCCAGAATATATTGGCTACAATGATCTTGGTTTAACCCCTGACTTTTTTACTGCTAGCCAGCCAGATATTGAGCTTATTGGCGACAAACATTTTAAATACCATGTAAATTTTGAGCAGCTTTCATTGGATAATAAAACCGCCGCTCTCTGTGTGTCGCGGCCTACAAACCCTACCGCCAATGTTCTCACTGACAATGAAATCGCTCATTTGGATCAGCTTGCCCGTGACGCGGATATACCGCTTATTATTGACGGTGCCTATGGTCTGCCTTTCCCGGGCATTACCTTTGCCGATGTTAAGCCTCATTGGAATACCAATTGCATACTGGTATTGAGTCTTTCGAAGCTTGGGTTACCTGGGGTCAGAACCGGCATTGTGGTTGCCAGTGAAGAAATTACTCAGGCTTTCAGTAGTGCTAACACAGTGCTAAATTTAGCCTCTGGTAATATGGGTCCAGCACTAACCAGTGATCTTTTTGAGCAGGGCCAAATAGTTAGCCTCTGCGAGCAATATGTTAAGCCTTTTTACCAGCAGCGCTCTTCGCAGGTGATGGCATTTTTAGAGCAATCTATGGCTGATTTACCCTGTAGGATACACCTGTCTGAAGGGGCTATTTTTCTGTGGTTATGGTTTGAGGGGCTGCCTATTTCAAGTCAAGAGCTATACCAGCGTCTAAAAGAGCGGGGTGTTTTAGTGGTTTCTGGCCATCATTTTTTTGCTGGAATAGATAGCCAATGGCCCCATCAGCACGAATGCATAAGACTGTCTTATGTGCAGGATTTAGCCGACATTGAAAAGGGTATAACAATAATAGCCGAAGAAGCTCGAGCAGCTTATCAGGCAGACTAGAGGCACTATTTTGACCTTAGAACGTTATTCTAAAATTGTTGAGGTTTTGAGCTATCGACAGTCAGATTTGGCGGTGATAACAGATTCTGTGTACAAGGGTAAGAATTTATCGGCGATTATCAGAACCTGCGATGCTGTGGGTGTTATGGATTTATACTCGGTGTCACAAAATGACTTCTTTGGCGCTAATCGAGGCACCAGTGTAGGGGCTCACAAATGGGTTAACACCCAACTCTGCAAAACGATTTCACAGCCTCTTGAGGCTCTAAAAAGTACGGGTCATCAGATTGTTGCTGCAGAGGTTACTGCAACCAGTAAAGATTATCGTCAAGTGGATTACACTAAGCCAACGGCATTGGTTTTAGGGGCTGAATTAGAGGGTATTAGCGACGAGGCCCAACCCTATATAGATCATAGTATTACTATTCCCATGATGGGTATGGTTGAGTCCTATAACGTGAGTGTAGCGGCTGCCATTATATTATCTGAGGCACGTCGTCAGCGTGAGGACGCGGGCTACTACGCCGCTCGCCGGCTCAGCGATGAGGTATACAGTAAGCTGTTGTTTGAATGGATGCAGCCGGTGCTGGCCGCCTATTGCCAAAAGCATCAATTAGCCTATCCTGAGTTGGATGACGAGGGTGATGTAGCTGATCCTAAATGGCACCAGCAGGCCATGGGTAATTAGTCTATTGTCGCTTCTAATGTCTCTAGCAATAAACGGATTTTATTCATAGATTCTTCAAACTCACTGTTAGCATCTGAGTCGGCAACAATTCCGCCGCCGCCCCAGCAATGAACCGTTGAATCCTCAGCAATGACGGTGCGAATCGCAATATTGGTATCCATTTGGTTAGTGGCACAAAGATAGCCGATACTGCCGCAATAGACAGAGCGCTGGATGGGCTCTAGCTCATCAATAATTTCCATGGAACGTTTTTTAGGTGCTCCAGTAATCGAACCGCCTGGAAAGCAACCCTGAAGTAAATCCAATGGCGAAAAGTTGGGTTTAAGCTCACCAGTTACCGTGCTTACCAAGTGATGCACATTGGGAAAGCTTTCTAAATCAAATAACTTCGGAACCTTGATACTGCCGGCAATACAGGATTTACCCAAATCATTACGCAACAGATCTACGATCATTAAATTCTCAGCGCGATCCTTATCGCTATTTAACAGCTGGATAGCATTTTCTTGATCTTCTTCTACTGTCTTGCCACGAAGCACTGTGCCTTTAATGGGTTTAGTTTGCGCTTTTATTTGACCATTCTCAGGATAAGCCTGAATAAAGCGTTCAGGTGATAAGGAAAGAATGGCCTGATTATCCCACTGCCAAAAAGCCGAATAGGGCGCAGGGTTAGCATTTCTTAGATGTTTATAGGCCTGCCAGAGGTCACCCTCAAAGGGTGCGCAAAGATGTTGGGCATAGTTAACCTGATAGCAGTCACCCTCGGTGATATATTGTTTAACTTGGCTAATGGCGTCAATATATTTATCTTTGCTAACCGTTGGGTCAAAGGGTTTTGTTAGCCTAAAGCCGGATGCCGAAATCTTAGGTTTCTCGGCTAGGCGGGTACGAATTGTTTGCTGTAAATCCATTGGACAATTCGGATGAAAATATAGGGTATTTTTTCGTAGCTCATGATCAATCACTAATGACCAAAGATAAAGGCCCAGACGAAGATCAGGTAACTCTGTTGCAGAGGGCTTATTGGATCGAATGGATTCTAACTGTCTTCCAAAGTCATAGCCAAAATAGCCTAACAGACCGCAGACAAAAGGCGCATCCTGTGGCTGTTCCATAGGCTGAATCTCGCTGAGTAGATCTGTAGCTATATCAAACGGGTTGTCTTGTGCCTCACTTCGGTGATTGTCTTGAAGAAGATAACTTTGCTCACCGTTGGTCTCCAAGATGGCTTGTGGGCAAGCGGAGATAATATCAAAGCGACCCTGAAGGCTACGTGGTTTTCCGCTGTCCAACCAAATGGCTTCAGGAAGATCACGTACGCATTCGAACAGACCTTCACTGTTAGATTGGTAGGGGATTTCTTCGCTGAGAATTTTGAACATAAATTGATCGGTGGCAGTCATTTTGTAATGAGATCGTACTCTAGTTGTAATGGGTTGTTTACGCAAACTTTAAGTAAATGATTTAGGCACTTATTCAATCCTCTGAATCACAGGTCGGTATGCCCCATAAAGTCGTATAAAGTGTGGCAAATATTAACAATCAACGCTAAACAATTAAGTAATTCATCAAAACAGGGTATAATGCCGATCTGCTTTGAACGTTTTGGTGCCTGTAAGGCATGTAAACTAAGGTAAATAATGAACTCTTTAGCAACTTCTCCTACTGCACTTTACGATCACCCCAAATACTGGGCTGAATGCCTCTTACCCGCTCCATTCTTACCTATGTCTAGGGAAGAGATGGATCAGCTGGGCTGGGATAGCTGTGATGTCATTCTCGTGACCGGTGATGCCTATGTGGATCATCCTAGCTTTGGTATGGCAGTGATAGGGCGTGTACTTGAAGCTCAGGGTTTTAGGGTAGGCATTATTTCACAGCCAGATTGGCGTGATGCGGAAAGCTACAAGGTTCTTGGCGAACCTAATCTATATTTCGGTGTAACTGCCGGCAATATGGACTCAATGATTAATCGCTACACAGCGGATCGCCGTATGCGCAGTGACGATGCCTACACGCCTCATGATGAGGGTGGTAAGCGTCCTGACAGAGCCGTCACGGTTTATACTCAAAAATGCCGCGAAGCCTATTCCCATATTCCCGTGGTTGTTGGCGGGATTGAAGCTAGTCTTAGACGTTTAGCCCATTATGATTACTGGTCTGAATCGGTTAAACGTTCGGTGCTTATTGATTCGACCGCCGATATGTTGCTTTATGGTAACTCCGAACGAGCATTGGTTGATTTAACCCATCGACTTGCTAACGGCGAGTCCATAAAACAGGTAACTGATTTGCGCGGTACCGCATTTTTGTGCAAAAAAATTCCTCAGGGTTGGCGTGAGATTGATTCAACCAGCGTAGACCAGGTGGGCGCGAGTAAAAAAGCTAAAAACCCTTACGATGCACCGCATCCTAGTAACTGCGACGATGCCAAGAAGATAAGAACAGACGCGGAAGCGCCAAAAGTTAGTCAGCAGGAGACGCAGATTATTTCTTTGGTGCCCGATACTCAGGCGATTAAAACGGATCCCAATAGCACCTATATACGCATGCCATCTTTTGAACAGGTGGAAAACGACCCAGTACTTTATGCCCATTCCGATCGTATTTTTCACCGTGAAACTAATCCAGGTAATGCAAGACCACTTGTACAGAGTCAAGGTAGAAATGATATTTGGGTGAATCCGCCACCAATTCCTCTTGAAACCGAAGAATTGGATTGGGTATTTGAACAACCCTACAAACGTGTTCCTCATCCGACCTATGGCGATGCCAAAATACCGGCTTACGAGATGATTCGTTTTTCGGTCAACATTATGCGCGGTTGTTTTGGTGGCTGTACTTTTTGCTCGATTACCGAGCACGAGGGACGAATTATTCAGAGCCGATCTGAAAAGTCGATACTTAATGAGGTAGAAAATATTCGCGATATGACCCCGGGTTTTACTGGGGTAATTTCAGATCTTGGTGGCCCAACTGCCAATATGTATCGCCTGAATTGCAAAGATAAAAAGATTGAAGAAACCTGTCGCAGACCTTCCTGTGTCTATCCTTCAATTTGCGTTAATCTTGAGACCGATCATAAGCATACCACTCAGTTATATCGTAAAACTAGAAAGCTAGAGGGTATTAAGAAGGTTGTGGTTGCCTCGGGTTTGCGCTATGACTTGGCGGTTAAAGATCCAGAATATGTGAAAGAGCTAGTAACTCATCATGTGGGTGGTTACCTAAAAATTGCCCCAGAGCACTCTGAAGATGGTCCCCTATCTAAAATGATGAAGCCGGGAATGGATAGCTACTATGAATTTAAAGAAATGTTTGAGCGCTTCTCAAAAGAAGCCGGAAAAAAGCAGTATCTAATACCTTACTTTATTTCTGCTCATCCTGGTTCCACAAACCAAGACATGATGCATCTATCTATGTGGCTCAAGCAGAATAAATTTAGAGTGGATCAGGTGCAGAATTTTTATCCTTCGCCCATGGCCTCGGCAACCACTATGTACTTTACCGGTAAAAATCCGTTAAAGCCGCTTAAGCGCAACACTGAAGATCCTATTTTCAGTGCTAAAAGCAAAGAGCAACGAACACTACACAAAGCATTCTTGCGTTACCACGACCCAGAAAATTGGCCAATCTTGCGTAAAGCCCTGCGTCGTATGGGTAAGGCTGAGTTAATTGGACATGGTGATGACTGCTTGGTACCTGGTGAGTCTAGGCGTGAAAAAGAAATACAGCGTCGCGAAACTCGCAAAGGAAAACAAAGACCCAAGGCTAGGGGTGCGCTTAACAAGCGTCGTAATCGCTAATTTAACTGGGAAAAAGCCGTGATATTAAGGCAGGTATTGCGGTTTCTACTCTTAAAACTCTAGGTCCAATGGTCACTGCTTTTACCGCCACCTCCTGCAGCTTTTCAATTTCATAGGGAATAAATCCGCCCTCGGGACCAATGACTAAGGTGGTGGGTTGCTGAATGTTAATAGGGCAGGTCTCTGATCCCTGCGGATGTCCGACTAATGCGGTTGATTCACCTATGATATCGGCTAGCTCATCTTCTACAAAAGGCTTAAACAGTTTTTTCTGAGTCACGGTTGGTAAAATGGTATCTCTTGACTGTTCTAAGCCAAGAATAAGTTCGTTTTCTACGACCTGCTTTTCAAGAAGCGGGGTTTGCCAAAAACTTTTTTCTACTCGACTTGAATTGATCAAGTAAATGTCCTTTACGCCCATCGAGCTCATCGTTTGCAAGCACCTTCGTAGCATCTTAGGTCTTGGCATGGCCATAACCAACGTCAAAGGAAGGGGGGCAGGGGGTTTGATGTTTAGCGTTAGATTTAGAACTGCCTGATGATTATCAATGCTTTTAATGATCGCCGTACCCATTAGACCATTGATTTCACCCACACGAATTTTTGCTCCATCAGTTTGCTGCTGAACCAATCTTAGGTGTTCTAATTGCCGACCAGTCACTAGGGCCTGTTGGCCTTTAATTTGGTCAGATTGAAGTAGAAGCAAATTCATGGGGGAATTGTAACGGATTTATTGGTCTACAGTGAGTTTTTAGCCGTTAATGGTCATTTAAACCATTTAGCTTATAATCAAGCCTAGGTCCCGTTCGATTAACAGGATAAATCCGTCGCCTCCTAAGCGACTGCTGGGGGTTCGAGTCCCTCACGGGGCGCCATTTT
>Ga0213863_10001084_pt1 | contig 20165 bp, 18 predicted proteins | sample PICome_8_FD_160128 | JGI IMG/M metagenome (GOLD analysis project Ga0213863, IMG submission 160128) | Coastal seawater microbial communities near Pivers Island, North Carolina, United States - PICO497 | ecosystem: Environmental > Aquatic > Marine > Coastal | place: USA: North Carolina... | reverse complement strand
AACTTAAATTAGTTGTTTTTTGCAATTATTATTAAAAAATATTAAATTTGATTTAATAAAAACTAAATAATTTATAAAATGAAAAAACTAATAACATTATTTTCAATTGCTATACTTTTTAGCAATTGTAATACAAATCCTAATTATTCTAAAAATTTAGCAACGGCACAAAAGCTTTTTGAGTTACACGGACAGGAAGATATTGAAGGACAGCTAGCTTTAGTTAGTAAAGATATTGAGTCTAACTCGTCTATGTACGGTTCTGAACCTGTTGGTTATGACCAATATGTTGGAATGCTAAAGGGCTATCACGCTGCGTTTGATAACATTAAATATACCGCTGATAATTGGCTTCCTGGAACTGGCGAAGATGGTTCTTTAGACGGAAGTGTTAGAACTTATGGAACTTGGACAGGAACAAATGTAACAACAGGAAAAGAACTAAATCTCAAAGGATACTGGTATATGAATTTTGATGATGAAGGAAAAATTGTTGCTCAGGGAGATTTCTTTGATTTTGGAGGAATGGTTGACGCGGTATACCCTAAAAATTTAGTATTTGTTCAAGTAGAAGTTAAAAAAGGAAAAAAACAAGAGATGCTAGATTTATTGAATAGCGAACAAGGCCTACCAACCACAGCAGCATATGATGGATGTTATAGTTTAGAAATGGCATTTAATGATGAAACCAACACATTTCATTTAGTTGGAAACTGGGAAAGCTATGAAAAGTACGCAGCTTATCTTAATTGGAGACAAACTGAAGACGATTTTATTCCTAAGATGGTTCCTTTAATGAAAGGTGGTGTAAATGGACTTAAAGTAATACAGCCTAAATCTAGCTATCATTCTTATTAGATCGATATCAATTAATCTAATAATTTAATAACAAAAAAGGAATAATATTTATATTTTTCCTTTTTTGGTTAGATGATAAAAATGTAGTCATTTTTATCATATATTCTTTAATTAAAAATTTATTCCAATAATCCCAGTTGCATTAAAAAAGAATGATTATCAAAATAATCTTGTTCTTGTAAAACTTTTCCGTCCTTCATTAAAACAAGTGTAGTTCCACTAATATCTACTTTTTTATTAGTAGCAGGGATTCCAAACATTACGCCGTCATGTGTCCCTTTAAAATTCCAGTGTTTAACTAATTTATCTCCTTGTGCTATAATATCTATAAAATTAAATTCTGCATCAGAAAAACCAGTTAAGTAGTTGTTGTAATACTCTCTAAAACCATCTATACCTGATATGTTTCCAGTAGCAGTAACTACAGTTACTTGCTCATCAAAACTATCAGTATTTATGGCATTACTATCTCTGGTTTCAAAAAAAACATCCCAAGCATTTTTATAGGTTTTGATATTTTTTTCAACTTTTTCATTAGATTTTAGAGCAATATCACAATTTTCATTTGGTGTTTGGCTACAGCTTATACATATTAATATAGTAAATGATATTAAAATAATTTTTTTCATGGTTTGTGTTTTATTTAAGTTTTTTTAAAATTCTAAGTTACTATTTTTTAATAAAAAAATCAAAAATTAGTTGTTTTTTGCAATTCATAGTAAAAAATTTATATTTGTTATTATTAATTAAAACTTTACAATATGAAAAAAATAGTTTATTTATTATTTCTTGTTACCTCTTTAGCTTTTTCTCAAGACATTAAATGGGATCCAGCTACAACATTTGAGGCTGTATTTGACATAGATGCAGTTCATACAAGAGATGGAGTTAATTACGAACTTTCTGCTTCTGGAGATGCAGGACCTTATGGTAAAGCGTACCTATCGTATGTTTTCACAAATCATAACAATAGCACAACTAGTGGAGAATTTACAGGTTTTGCATGGACGCAGATGGGTGAAGATATAGTGAAAGCTACGTTACAAGGTGTTTATAAAAAAGAAGGTAAAATTTTTAAAATGTATTCCTATGACAACGTCACAGATGGAAATACGATGATAGTTAGTGGAGTGGTAGATTTTGTTGCACAAACAATGAAATTTAAAGTAGCTCCTTTGAAGTAAATTACTATTCTTATTTGAATTATTAAGCCCCCTAATTAGGGGGCTTTTTTTTAAAGATATTTTAGAGGTGCCATAATTTTTATAATATCATTAAATAAGATTGAAAGTTTTGTTGCCAATTTATAAGTTGAAAATCATTAAATTTAGTTTATGAAATCAATTCTTTTATTAATTTTATTCATGAGTTCGTTTTGTTGTTACTCCCAAAAAATATATTCTGTAAATTATTCAAACCAAGCAGACGTCAAAGTTTTTGTTGTAAAATACGCCAATCAAGCAGATTTGAATGTATATAAAGTGAAATATGCCAATCAGGCAAATGAAAATAAAGGATTGTGGTATTTTGTTAATTATTCTAATCAAGCTGATAAAAAAATTTATTTTGTAGATTACTCAAATCAAAGTGATTTAAAAATATTTTTTGTTGATTACCCCAATCAAGCTGGCTGGAGAAGTAAGGTAAAAAAACATCTATTGTTTTAAAGAGTTTATTTTCCCTTCTTAAACTAGGGAGTGCTTAATTGATATTTGAGTACTCCTATAAAATTAATTATAGAAGATTAAAAGAGATGATGAATAAAACAGTTAAAAAATATTTTATTAGATATACGTTAGAGTTTCTTGTTATTGTATTAGGGATTTCTTTATCAATATTAATTCAAAACACAAGAGAGGAGGCAGAATTAGATTCTAAGAGAGAATTAATTTTTAAAAGTCTTCTGAGTGAACTTGAATCAAATCAAAGTTATATAATATCAAAACAAAAAGCTTTTGCTAGAGAAATGAACTATGTGAATGATTTCTTAAACGATTCTTTAACTACCAATAAAATAAAAGATTATCCAGAAAATTTATCTCCGTTAAACCCGTTCTTATCATCAGTAACTTTTACTCCATCTACATCAATTTACAATTCTCTTATAAATGACGGGAGCTTCAATTTAATAGAGTCTTCAACTCTTAAATCACTTATAGATGAAGTCTATGCTACAAATTATAAATCTATAGTAGATAAAATTCAATTAGAATTAGAAATTGCGAACGAAGCTGATCGATTTTTTGCAACAAATTATTCAAAAATTTATTCTAAAAATTTCTGGTTTAATATAAAAGATGAAAAATTAACTAGTAGTGTTTTTGAGATCATGAGAAATAACTACCAATTTAAAGCATTAATGGTTCAAAAAATAAGCTATATGGAAGTTAAAATTGTTTCTATGGAAAATTACATTAGAAAAAGAAATTCTTTAATTAAATTACTTAAAAAGTATATTACAGATGAAAACTAAATCAATTAATTATATCAGTTACCCCATCATAGTAATAAGTATAACACTCTGTATTTCTGGAATAAGGTGGTTAATTAGCTCTGAACCTTGGATGTTAGACCAGGTTGCCAATGAAGAAAGATTACAAATGACTTTTGAGAATCTTTTTGCTATGGACCGAAATACAACATTAAGTGCGTACCTAACTCAGATTTATCGATTTTTAGGACTATATGTATTAGGAATTGGATTTTTATTACTTTCTTTTACACCTAAAAAATTCATGGAAATTCGTATAGTTAGACAACGTGTTTTAATTGTGCTATTTATTATGCTAGTATCAAATCTTATTATAGGTTATGTTTGGATTCCTTCATCACATTTTATTTATGTAATGTGGGCAGCAATTATTTTATGTTCTGTAAGTTTATTTTATCATTTCAAATCTTAAGATTTTATACTCCTTAAAAGTATGCTTTAAAAGCAATTGATTTCTTTTTCAATGATTCTTTCTATGCTTTTTTAATTCTTATTTGCAATCAATTTATTATATTAGATAAATTAAAAAACATATCATTATGAATCTTAAACAAATTTTAGTATTATTTTTATTTTCTTCTGTATTTATTAGCTGTGAAAAAAAATCAGAGGAAGTTAAACCAAATGTAAATTATATTTATGAGGCTACTTATTTAGACAATTTTAAAATGGGTAATTCAGATTTGGTATTAAAAGTTCAGAAAATGCATGAGAGCATTATTAAAAAGGATTATGAATCAGCAGGTAGCTACCTTGCAGATAACGTAGAATTTCGCTTAGAGGATGGTTCTACAATTGAAGGAAAAGAGAATTGCATGAAGTTTATGGTAGAAGCGTATTCTGCTGTAGAGATAGAAGATTATAATGTTGCTGTGAATTTAGCTGTTACTGGAGATAATGGTGATGAATGGGTTTTGCTCTGGGATAATGGTTCTGTGGTAACTGAAGACGGTGCCTCTAGTTCCTTTAATTGGATGGAGTCTTTTCAGTTTGAGAATGGTAAAATTGTTATGATGAATCAGTTTTCGAAACCTAGAAATTAAAAAATCATTATTACATAAAACTAAAAGAACTCTCTAATTAGAGGGCTCTTTTAGTTTTTATCAAAAATTAACTTTGTTTTAATCATAAGTTTTCTTCACATGGTTTACCTTTATTCAAAGTTCTATTTTAATTCATTAAATGGTTTTATTTTGAGTAAACGAGTTTGTATAATAGGAGCCGGTCCATCTGGATTACCAGCAATTAAAAACATTAGCCATGCTGGAATTCAAGTAGTAGCTTATGATTATAATCATGATGTAGGTGGAAATTGGATTTATAATGAAAATGAAAGTCATTCAAGTGTTTTTGAAACCACTCACATTATTAGTTCAAAAACCTTATCTCAATATGAAGATTTTCCTTTTAAGCCCGAGGTGTCTGACTATCCATCTCACCAAGAACTTAGAAATTATTTTCAATCGTATGCTAGGCATTTTAATTTGTATGATTTTATACAATTTAATACACTTGTAAAACGCTGCGTTAGACTTCCTTCAAATGATTGGGAGGTTACCACCATAAAAAATGAAAAAGAACATGTAGAAATTTTTACAGACTTAGTTGTTTGTAATGGTCATCATTGGGAGCCAAAGTATCCAAACTATCCAGGTAGTTTTACGGGTGAATTTTTACATTCACATCAATATAAGAAAGCAGCACCTTTTGTAAATAAAAAAGTATTGGTAATTGGTGGTGGTAATTCTGCGTGCGATGTAGCCGTAGAAACAAGTCGTATAAGTGCTAAAACTTCAATTAGTTGGAGGAGAGGATATCGAATTATACCAAAGTTTTTAATGGGGAAGCCTACCGATGTTTTTGCAACAAAAATGACTTTTTTACCCATTTACCTTCGTAATTTATTGGCAGGTTTTATAGCTCATATTAATAATGGTTCTAATAAAATATACGGCTTACCAGAGCCAGATCATATATTTGGAGCTACTCACCCAACTATCAATAGTGAATTATTATATAAAATAAGACACGGTAAAATACAACCCAAGCCAGAAATTGACAGGTTTGAAGGCAAAACAATTTATTTTAAAGACAGTAGTAGTGAAGAATTTGACTCTGTAATAGCCTGTACCGGTTTTGAGTTGGCGCATCCTTTTTTCGATAAAAATTTTTTAAATTATACTGAGGGCCCCGTACCTCTTTATCTTAAGATGTTTCATGCAGAATATGATAACCTATACTTCATAGGTATGTTTCAGCCTTTAGGATGTATTTGGCCGGGCGCAGAACAACAAAGTATACTTGCTACACTAGCTTTAAAAGGTTTGTGGAAAAGACCTTCTAACATTAAAGTTTTGTGTGAGAGGGAGGTTACAAATCCGCATATGAAACAAATTAATACTAGCAGACACAGAATAACTGTAGATTTTCATAAATTTTTAAAAGATTTAAAAAAACAGATAAAAAAGACAGAATCTTTAATTAAGCTAGCTAGTTAATTTATTTTTTAATTTATTAAAAGGCTCTTCAATAAATACCAACATAATACCAGCAACAAGGATTGTTACAATTATAGAAATTACGCCATTAGTAAATACAATTTGAATAGTTGATAAGCTATTTTTACTGTATTCTGTAAATATTGGAAAAAACCATTCCATAAACATTACATGAAATAAATATGCTGAATAAGATATTTTTGCTATTGGATAAAAGAAACTTGCAGATAAGAAAGTGTTTAATGGTTGTATAATTCTTGATTTTGAATAAAGACATGCCATCATTAAAAATACTACAGCATATGAAAAAAGCTCTCTATGAATAATTTCATAGTAAACCCCTACGTTCCTTGGTAATTCATAAAATATAGATTCTTCAACTGGTGCTGCTTGGCCTAGAGATAAACTTGAGATTAATAAAAAACTAACAATGCTAAATAGGATTAAAAAGTTAGATAAATTCTTTTTATTTTGAAAGAAATTTAAAACCTGTTCTGAGTGATTAATATGAATATACGCTGCTATTACACCACTTAATAAACCACCATATCTTAGGTGAGTTAACATATAATAACCCCAGAACCATTCTTGCCATATATCTCCAAAGATTTCTCTATTGTAAGGGATTTCAAAGTTAAAAATATGAACGGAGTAATAGTAGGTAAGTACAATAGGTATAATTGCTAGTATTGTAAACAACACTCTTTTTTTACGAAATTTAGGAAATAGAAAAACAATTAAAAAAGGAATAACAATGTAAAACTGTTCTTCGATAGCTAAAGACCATGTCCATCCCATATACGACTTAAAAACATAATTATTTACATAAATAAGGTTAGACCAAGCAGTTGTCCATCTCTCTGCACCATTTCCGTCTAGAAAATATAAAGCAATAATCATTGAAAAGAAATACACGGGGAATAATCTTAAAAATCTTCTGAGATAAAAAGATTTGAAGTTCAAAGTTTTAGTTCTCTTGTATTCCTTAAATAATATACTCCCAATTAAAAATCCACTAATAACAAAAAATAAGTCTACGCCTAAATCTCCTTTTGTTATCCAAACTAACAGCGGGTTTTGAGCAACCTCACCTAATATATTGGGAAAAGTATTGTGTTGAAAGATCCAAATATGAAAAATAATAACCCATAAAACTGCGATAGCCCTTATTCCGTCTATAGCTTTGAAATTATTTTTTGGTCTACTAAGAAATATTTTTTTTAAATTCATTTTAAAATTTTAAGTAATTTATTAATACTTGAATATTTTTAAAATGATAAAATAACCAAGCAATTTTTTTTCAAATGTATATAAATTACTTTTATTAAAAAACTAATAAATGAATTAAATTAATGCATATATTATCACTAATCTTTATGTGTCATTTTATACTTTTTTAAGTATGATAATGAAGTAGGTAGTGCGGTATTTGAATCATTACAGAAGATTTCCATATACAGCTCTGTTTAGCCGTATTATTTTATACCTTTTATCGAAATTAGATTTTGAAACTATTAAAAAATCTTCTTTTATTCCTGTAAGAACACTTAATTGAAGATTAATTTGGTCTATGTATTGATTTTTTATTCGTTCATTTTGAATCTTACTCAAATGTTCTTTTTTAACGAGATTAAATACTTTTGAAAGTTCTATGTCTTGTGGTTCTACCATTTTAATAATAGAGATTGATAAGCTGTCTAATTCTATAAATTTGTTTTTATATCTAACACCGTTATCTAACAGCTTTAAAGTTTTTGAGTTGGCATACCTTTTTGCTATGAAAAATAGTACAATTAATAATATAATAAATCCAGAAGCTAGTAAAATTTTTTCAGTAATATCTTGTGTGTCATAAAATTTACTAATTATTATAGGGTTTTTTGTAATTTGATTTAGTGCAACTTTATTTATGTTTCTATAACTATCAATAAAGTACACAAAATTTTTAAAGTAAATAGGATTAATTTCACGAGCAAACTGATATAGAATAGGTGCTATTTTATATTTTGTAAGAGTGTTATTTAAAACATCAACTTCATATAATACTTTTTGCTCATCAAGTAATAATAAATTAGAATTTATTTTGAAACTCGTAAAATTTTTAATGTTAGAATCTCCTAAAAAAGTACCCAACAGTTTCCATTTTTTTTCATTAAAATTAAATCGCCAAACCTCATCATTTACTTTCGTTAAAGTTCTTGTTCCTTTTTCGTCAAGAGTAGTTCCACTAAAAAAATAATAAGAATCATTTGTGTAAAAACCTGTATGATTTATTATCCCTGGTGGTATGCTATTATTTGTAGAGATTGGATAAACCTGCCATTCATTACTTAGTTCCTCAAAATATGTTAAAAAGTTAGACAAAGTCCAATATCCATATCCACCATGTTTAAAAATAGTGTCTTTTCTAACAAAGCGATTAGTTCCTATGAAAAAATTAACAATATTAGAATTGTCTTTTTTCTTCAAGCTATCATTAGAGTTTAAAATAGAGATATCTCCACCTCTTTTTTCTAGGAATAATAATTCATTTTTATTTAGTATTATTTTGTAATCTTCGGGATTAGGATGCTTTATTTTAATAGAACTTATAGTTTTTAAACTAGAGATATCAATTCTATGAATAGAGGTATTGGTTTGATATATTATTTGATTATTAATAGAATCTAATAGGATATCAATTGGTGTTTGATTTGATTTATCATTTTGAGCTAATGAAATAAACGGAAAAAAAAGTAAAACTCTTAAAAATAATTTCATTGATATGACACTAATTTAACTATTTATTTAGTTGATTTTCTGAATCTTACTTTATTTTAAGATAATTTAAATGAGGGTAAAATTATTAATATCATTACAATGATACTAATAATATATATTTTTTTTCGTTTATTTGTGTTGCTAATTTATGATAATTATATTAAAATATAATAATAGCGTGTTAAAGAAAGTGTGAAGATTACTAAAGGGAGCTATATGCTCCCTTTTTATGTAAAAAAAAATAATTATTTGTATCTTTAGAAATTAACAGATTTCTACCCTAATATCACAAAATTATATTTTATGATCAAAGTCAGATTCTTCCTAATAATTATATTTATTTCTCAAACTATAAATTCTCAGAACGAACAATACATAAGTATAGATTCTTTAGACATAATTTACCGTAAAAATTATAGATTAACTAAAAAATTATCTCCTATTGAATTCACTGATAAAGCTCATGATTTTCTAGAGTTACTAGAAATACAAAGAAAAGTTTATAAATCTTTTAATGATCGAAAAATATCAAATAAACCTAAATCAGATATTGATCAATTAATTCCTTTACAGGTTTTAACATATTTAGATTTGATGTTGTTTGGTGCTATTAAAAACAATATAGATTCTATTCAATTATATAAAACAAAAATTTTATCATTAACTAAAAATCCAGCCCTTGTCGGAGAATCTTTTGGCGTATCTGCCTACACATATTTAAACAATAATATGTATACTAAGGCAATTATTGATTATCAAACGGCTTATAAATATTATAAAAGCTCTAATGAATTAAAGATGCAATACAGTCAAGTCCGCGTTTTAGTCAACATAATTCAGGCTCATATAGATATTGGTACTTTAGAACAAGCCACCATTACTTTTGATTTGCTAAATAAGTCAATTAAAAATTTCTCTAATAATCCCAGGTACATAAATTTAAAGGAATTAATTAAAATTTTAAATGCTACAATTTTAAATGCTAAAGAAAATTATGATGCTGCTTTGTTAGTCTTACAATCAGTAAAGGAAAATAATTTAGACAGAGCTCAATTAAAAGAGATGTTTTATGATGCTTTGCATGATAGTTATAATGGTTTAGAAAATTATAGTTTAGGAGAATACTACTTGGATCAAAAGTACTCACCAATTGATAACAATTCTATTGGTTTATTTAAAGATTTACATTATACAATTGATAAATTACAATATGCTATCTTAAAGAATGACATAGTGCTAGCCGACTTTTATTTTAATAATTTAAATAAATCTCAAACTTATTCTATTTCATATTTTCAAAGATTTAATAAAGAAAAGACTATAAGTAACTACTATGCGTTCAAGAATTCTTATGAGAAAGCATATAGTTATTTGAAGAAATCTGATAGTATACAAAATGCTGCAAATTTAAAAAAGGAGAGAAGTAAATATGATATTCAGCAATATTATCTTCAATTGGATGATGAGTTAGCTAAAATGAAACAACTTAATTCAGAAAAAGATAAATTACTAGTATCAAAAAGGAATCAATATTTCATGATAGGCTTTTTCATTGTTTTTGTTTTTGCTGTTATTTTTTTATTAATCAATGGAAAACGTAAAAAGAAACAGTATCAACTTGAAGCTTCTTTAGAATCTCAAAAAACAATTCTTCAATCTAAAGAAAAGTTTTTGGAAAATATATCTCATGAAATTAGAACACCTATTACCTCTATTATAGGTTATTTAAATTTACTTTCCGAAGAGAATTTAGTAAGTGAAAAGAGAACTAAATACACAAACATAGCAATTAAGAATAGTAATAAAATGATTTCATCTCTTAATAGTTTTTTAACTTTAGTAAGCTCTGAGAAGATAACACTTGCGCAAAATGAAAAGACATCATTCAATTTAAATGATTTTATTTTAGATAGGATAACTTATTATATTCCTGATTTTGAAATAAAAAAAATGAAATTTTATTACAAGGCTAATTTTAAAGATAAAGTTACTATTTCATATGATATTGAAAGCTTAAAAGCCATTATTAACAATTTGATTTCTAATGCTATTAAATATTCAAATTCTAATACTTCAGTTTTTTTTACATTTAATATTTCTGAGTCTAATCTAATTATTTCAGTTAAAGACGAAGGATATGGTATAGATGAAAAAGATAAAGAAAAGATATTTAATCGTTTCTATCAAACAAGCAACAATAGAACAATTGGTGGGTTTGGGATTGGATTATCTTTAATTTCTGAATTGGTAAAAAGATTAGGTGGTACTATAGCTTTAGAATCAGAATTAAATAAAGGAAGCCTATTTACAGTAAAGCTTCCCTATAAATTATCTAATTTTAATATAAATACATCCTCAGTTAATAATGAGTTTAAATTATTAACTGACTTTAATTCTTTTGATGAAACATCCAATATTTTGGAAAAACATCCTAAAGTTCTTATTGTAGATGATAATACAGAAATGATTAGTTATTTAAAAGAAATTTTTTATGACTTTGTAAATTGTACTTTTGCTTTCAATGGAAAAGAAGCCTTAGCTAAGGTTAATGATACTGATTTTGATCTTATTATATCTGATGTAAGAATGCCAGAAATGAATGGTTTTCAATTCAAAAAAGAACTTAATAAAACTTCTCATAATAGAGAGACTCCTTTCATATTAATGAGTTCTGTATCAGAGATAAAGTCCAATAAATTAAAAACTGACTTAGGAATCAACGAATATTTAGAAAAACCATTTACTAAGAATGAAATAATTTCTAGAGTTCAATTTTCTTTAGAAAGAACCCTAAACAGAAAAAAAATAGTAGGAGAAAAAATTACAACAGCTTTTGATAGTAATTCAAATAGGTTAGTAGAGCAAATTAGAGAGTGTATTGTCTCAAACATAACAAATCCAGATCTGAATGTAAATATGTTAGCTGAAACCTGTGGGTATGGTCAGAAAAAATTAAATGAAATTTTAAAATATAAATTAGGTTTGAGTCTAGTTAACGTGATATTAGAAGTTAGATTATTAAAGGCTTACGAGCTGATAGTAAAAAACAAGTATACTACAATTAAAGAAGTCATGTTTGCAGTAGGTATTAATAGTAGACCCTATTTTTATAAGAAATTTAATGAAAGATTTGGGATTAAAATAGGAGATTTAAAGAGTAAATACTCAAAGTTAATTTAGATAAATTTTATTCTAAAAAGAAAAAACCAAAACGATTTTAACTGTTTTGGTTTTATTTTAGGGTGTAGAAATTATTATTAAATTTCCATAGTCAAAAATATTATTTAGAAATAATTTAAATACTATTTAAAAAGCTTAAAACTAGTATTTTTTTTATTTTTTTGTGATTTTTTTTACCTATAAATGTTCTCTTTTTTTAAAAAAATAAATAATTTAGGCTAAAGCAGATTTTACTATTTAGTTGATTTTAGAAAATCTTTTACGATTATGTGTTCAATGAGTTTCTGGTTCTATAAATTAATTTAAAATTTAATAAATTTTAAGCAATTTTTAATATTGAATGGTGTTGTAGTATTTGATATAAAACGATATATTTACGTCCCTAAGTTTTTTAACTTTTATGAAAATAGTAAAAAGTTTAATTTTATTAATTGTATCCTTCTTTTTTTTATTTGAAGGAAAATCTCAAGAGACACTTCCAATTTATTCAGATTACTTATCTGACAATGTTTATTTAGTTCATCCTTCTGCAGCTGGTATTGGTAATACAGGAAAGTTACGTTTTACGGCAAGGCAACAATGGGGCGGGGTAAAAGATGCACCTACATTACAAACACTAAGTTTTCATAATAGGTTTAGAGAAAAAGCCGCTTTTGGATTTATTCTTTTTAATGATAGTAATGGCTTCCATTCTCAAAAAGGAATACAAGGTACGTTTGCATATCATTTAGATTTAAATAGAGCATCTATTTTCAATCAAATATCGTTTGGTCTTTCTCTGACTGCAGTTCAGAATCAAGTAGATCAAACACAGTTTTTTGGAGATCCAACAGTTGCTCAGGTAATTAGAAGCGATGGCTATTTTAATGCAGATTTTAGTGTAGCTTACCATAAAAAAGGATTTTCATCCTATTTTACGGTCAAAAATTTATTATTATCTGCAAAAAATAATCTCAATAACAGCTTAGAACCATTAGATTTGAGAAATTATGTTCTTTCATTAGGGTATTATTTTGGTGAAAAACAATTTTTTCAATTTGAACCTTCAGTAATGATTCAGCTTAGAGAATCTACAGGTGAAAGAATTGTTGATTTTAACTTAAAGGCTTACAAAGATTTTGATAAAGCACAATTATGGGGGGCGTTATCCTACAGAAGAGGGTTTGATGCTAAACCAATAGAAGATTTGGTATATATCACTCCTATTATTGGTGTGAACTATAATAAATGGATGTTTTCTTATACTTATACAAGACAGTTAAATGATGTAGTTCTTACTGATTTTGGTTTTCACCAAATTTCCATTGGAGTCAATTTATTTACAAGAAAACCAAGAGCAGCTGCTTGTCCTAACATTAACGCTTCTTTTTAAAATTCTTTACTTAGAATTTCCACACTATAATTATTTAATAATTTAGATAAAACTTTAGTGTCTTTATTGCTAAAAAACTTATGGGTAGTCTTATGGTTTCCTTTTATTTGAGTAATATTAAATTTTTTTAATATATTTTTTGTTTGTCTTGCAACAGCAAAACCAGCATCAATAATTTTTATATCATTTGTTATTATTTTGCGAATGGAAGGTATTAGATACGGATAATGTGTACAACCTAAAACAAGTGCATCTATATTTTTTTCCATCATAGGGTTTAAATATTTTTCGAGTAAAAATTCAATTTCTTTAGATTCTATATTACCTTTTTCAATTAGATCAACCAAGCCATCTCCAACTTTTTCTATAATTTTTATGTCACTTTTTAAATTAGCTGATGTTTTTTCAAAAAGATCACTTTGTATAGTTCCTTTGGTCGCTAAAACACCAATATTATTTGTTTTGGTTACTAAACTAGCAGGCTTTATTGCAGGTTCTATACCTATAAAAGGAATGGTATATTTATCTCTAAGGACTTTAATTGCATTTGTTGTAGCTGTATTACATGCTACAACAATTATTTTTGCATTTTGATTTAGAAGTATTTCTGTATTTTTTATGCAATATTCAATAATTTTATTTTTTGTTTTGTCACCGTATGGAGCATTTTTACTATCAGCCAGGTAGATAGTATTTTCATTAGGTAAAAGTTTATGAACCTCCTTCCAGATAGATGTTCCACCTATACCAGAGTCAAAAAAACCAATTGGATTTTCTTTTGTAAAGTTCATAATTATTGTAAATAAAAAAATCCTACTAGTAAAGTAGGATTTTATTGTGTAACAATGTTATTAATTAATTTTGTACAGGTGCAGTTGGTTGCTTTACATCTGCCAACAATCCTAGCTTTTCTTTTACAGCATCGTACAAGTCTTCGCCATCAGATACTAAAAGTCCTCTTCCAGCAGAAGCATCTATTACATAAAGAATTTGCTTTGCCTTAGCTACATCATTAATAGCTTTTCTTGCCTTAGCTATAATTGGAACTAACTTATTATTTTGTTTTTCTTGGATATCTTGATATGCAGCTTGTTCTGCTTGTTGTATTCTTGAGTTATCCACTTGAACTTCTTGAGCTCTTTGTTTGTTAGTGTCTTCTGTCTGTTGTGCTTGTTCTGCAGTATATTTTTTAATTTTATCGTCAAGTTTTTTCTTCATACCATCGATATCATCTTTGTATGTCTTGGTTATCTTGGCTAATTCTGCTTGTAAAGCTCTTGTTTCAGGCATGTTAGCAATTACTCTTTCATATACAACGTGCCCAATTTTTTGTGCATTTACAACACCACTCATCCCTAAAGTTAAAAACGCAACTAATAGTAGACTCTTCAATTTTCTCATTTTGTTAATTTTAATTATTATTTTAATCTTTCTTTTCTTTTTGCTTTCTAATAGCGTCTTTCTTTTCTTTTAAAACTCTTCTTTTTTCTTCAATATCTGCAATCCTTTTCTTTCTAGCTTCTTCAATTTTTTTCTTCTTAGCGATACGTTCCTCTTCTTTCTTTTTAATTGCAGCCTCTCGGTTTTTAATAGCCTTCTGTTGTCTGGCTGTTAGTTCTTTTTTTGGAGCTCTTTTTTTAGCTTTTTTCTCTTTGTTTAACTTAATTTTTCGTTCTCTTACAATCTCGTTGAGAACAAAATCGCTAATATCGTACTTATTATTGGAATATAACATGACTAAATCACTAGATTTATCAAAAACAAAATCATATTTTCTTTTTGATACAATGTCTTTGAGCGAATTGTAAACTTGATCTTGTATAGGTTGAACAAGTTGCTTTCTCAATAAAAACATATCGCCATTAGGACCAAAATACAAATTTTCTAATCTTCTTAGTTCTTCTTGTTTTAGTACGATTTCATCTTCTTTTTCCAAGATGAGATCATTTGTTAAAATTGCTCTTTCGTTAGCTAAATCTGTTTTTGATTTTTCTATAAATCTACTTAGTTTGTCTAGAGAGCTTCTCCATTTAGTTACTTTAGAGTTCAATGTATTTTGTGCCTCAAGGTACTCTGGAACATTTTCTAATATATATTCCATATCTATGTAGGCTATTCTTTGAGCTTTTTGTGCTTTTAAAAGCGAACCACTCAAAAAGAATAGATACAGAAAGACATTCAATATAATTTTTCTATGTTTTAAAAGTATCATTCTCTAGATTAATATTAAATTTTATTCTTTAAAATTGTTGACCAATTATAAAGTGAGTTTGCCATCCAGATTTGATATTAGATCCTGGAAGAGGGTCAAAACCATGGGCAAAATCAATTCCTAAAAGACCAAATGCTGGCATAAAAATACGAATACCTAAACCAGCAGACCTTTTTAGATTAAACGGGTTAAAGTTAGTAAAATTGTCATAAGAATTACCAGCCTCTAAAAATCCTAATGTATAAATTGAAGCTGAAGGCTTGTCTGTGATAGAATATCTTAATTCTAATTGAAACTTATTGTAAATAGTTCCACCTTCAATTGAAGACAATCTATTATTTTCATATCCTCTTAAACCAATACTCTCTCTACCGTCTAATTGAAATTGAGCTATACCGTCTCCACCTACAAAGAAACGCTCAAAAGGAGTACTTCCTAATTCACTGTTATAAAATCCAAGATATCCCATTTCTGCATTGGCCATTAACACCAATTTGTCTGTAAAACCGTTATACCACTTACCTTTAAATAATAATTTATAGTACTCTAGCCATTTAAATCTTTCCGAAGGTTCTAAACTTTGGTAATCTGTATTATTAAAAAGGGAATAAGGAATAGTTGCTTTGGCACTAATACTAAAGGTAGATCCATTGGTAGGAAATATTAAACTAGGACCAGCAGAATTTCTACTTAAGCTAATATTATAGGCAAGATTGTTCAAGTCGCCATCACTTAGGATATCTGTTCCAACTCTAAACTGATAGTCATCTAAATTAAAACTTTGGTAACTAAATGTTTGTGATAAAGTAAAGTAGTCACTAGGCCATGTTAATCGTTTTGCAAGCCCAATAGAAGCACCTCTAATACCTAGACTTCTATTTTTATCTACATCAAAAGTTTGACGATCTAATTGAAATTGTTTTGAAGAGTATACAGAAAAAGACAGTGATTGTGGTTTCTTCCCTCCAAACCATGGCTCAGTAAAAGAAAAGCTATAGGTATTAAAAGTTCTACTTGTTTGCAACCTTAATGATAACGATTGACCATCTCCCATAGGAAGAGGTTTGTATGCTTCTTTTTTAAATAGATTTCTTACAGAAAAATTATTAAAAGATAATCCTAACGTTCCAATAAAAGATCCACCACCGTAACCTCCTTGAAGTTCTATCTGACTTCCTCCTTTTTCTATAACTGAAAATTCTATATCTGCAGTTTTATCTTGATAATTTGGTTTTACGTCTGGTGTTACGTTAGTATCAAAGAAACCTAGCTGACCAATTTCTCGAATAGAACGGATGATGGCATCTCTACTGAATAATGAACCTGGTTTTACTCTTAATTCTCTGAAAATAACAAAATCATTAGTTTTATCATTTCCAACAATACTTACTTTGTTTATAGTTGCTTTTTCATCTTCTCTAATTCGAACTTCAACAGTTATAGAGTCATTTACAACTTTGGTTTCTACAGCATTAACAGACGAAAATAAGAATCCATTATTTTGATATAGCGTTTGAATATCTTGTGAGGTTGGGCTCCCATCACCAGTAATTCTTTCTTTTAAAACAGCTCCATTGTATACGTCACCTTTTTCAATTTTAAGAATTGAATTTAAAAACTCATCAGTATAGCTTTTATTTCCAACATATAAGATGTCTCCAAATATATATTGTCTTCCTTCTTCGAGTTCTATGTCTATATTTATTGTATTGTCATCATTCCATGAAATAGAATCAGATAATATTCTAGAATCTCTATACCCTAATCTACTGTAAGTGTCTAGTATACTTTCAAGATCTTCTTTGAACTCATCATCTATGTATTTAGACCCTTTCCAAAACCTTCCTAAGAATTTTCTTTTGGTATTGCTCATTGCAGCCCTTAATTTACCGTCTTCTAGAGCTTCGTTACCTTTAAAATTAATATTCTTAATCTTTATTTTGGACCCTTTATCTATAAAAATCCTCATGTTTACAGAGTTGATGTCTGATGAATCTAGTCTAGTATTTATATTTACTTTAGTCTTTAAGAATCCTTTATCTGTATATTTTTTTCGGATGTAATTTTTAGTAGTTACAATCAAATTATCTGTAACCATAGCTCCTGTTTTCAGTTCAGCTTCGGTTTTTAAATTTTTTGACTTATTTTTTTTAATACCTGCAATGCTAATTTGGTTTAGCTGAGGAAGTTCCTTTACGTCAAATTCTAAATAAATAGTGTTGCCATCTACTCTTAATAGATAAACCTCTACCGTTCTAAATTGCTTACTTTCATATAGCTTTTTGATAGCACTTGTTAATTTGTCTCCAGGTAATTTTAGTGGTTGTCCTATTTTTAGTCCTGTAAAAACTTTAACAGTAGACTCTGTGAATTTTTGTAAACCAGTTACTGAGATTCCTCCAAGAATATATTCTTTACCTTTCTCGTATACAATATTTTTTTGTACTGTAATCGAATCTTTTTTTACTGTAGCAGAAGAGCTATTGGTATCTTGTGCTTTAGAAGGGATCGCTAATAAAACAAGTATAATTGTAAAAATAATTGCATTAAAAATAATACTATTCTGTAATTGTAATCTGATCGCTAGTTTTTCCAAATCTTCGTTCTCTATTCTGATATTCTATAATAGCATCATAAAAATGCTCCTTTCTAAAATCTGGCCAAAGTATATTAGTAAAATATAATTCAGCATAAGCCATTTGCCATAAAAGAAAATTGCTTATTCTTTTTTCGCCGCTAGTTCTTATCATCAAATCAACGTCGGGCAAATTAAACGTATATAAATGATTATTTATAATTTTTTCATCTATTTCTTCAAGTGTAAGTTCGTTATTAACAACTTTTTTAGATATGTTTTTAATTGTATTAACAATTTCTTCTCTTGCTCCATAGCTTAAAGCTAATGTTAATACTATTCGGGTATTGTTTTTAGTTTTATGGATAACCTCTTTTAATGTTTTTTGTGCAGTTTTAGGGAGGCTATTAATATTACCAATACTATTAAACCTAACCTCGTTTTCCTGCAATGTATGTAGCTCCTTATTTAGGGATTTAATAAGTAATGACATTAAAGCATTAACCTCTACTTTAGGTCTTTTCCAGTTTTCAGTTGAAAAAGCATATAATGTAATGGCCTTAGTTCCAATTTGTGCAGCAGCTTCAATGGTTTCTCTAACAGCAGTTATGGCATTTTTATGACCAAAAATACGATTCATACCCTTGTTTTTTGCCCACCTTCCATTGCCGTCCATAATCACGGCAATGTGTTTTGGTATCCTTTCAGGGTTAATGAGTATTTTTTTATCCATAGTTCTATCTTTGGTCTGCAAAACAGGCAGGCCTACCAAATGTGTATACTAATGAGACTCCAGAAAACATATACCAATCATTTGAAGTACCCCCAAAATCTAGTTCTGAAAATCTATTTGTTGAATAATCTAATTCATCTGTAAAAGTGTAACGAAATGTAGTTTCAATTGCAAATGCAATTTTTCCATAAACTTTGGTTTTAAATCCAACTCCGAAAGGAATGGAAACAGATGTGTTTCTTGTAAATTTATAACTGTTGTCAGGGTTTTGCAATCTAGGAGTTTCATAATCTACTGCTGCCATTTGTAATAAAATATATGGAGTACTGGTATGGTCTCTAGAAGACAAATCGTATTCGTAAAAATTATATTCTATACCCACTGCAAATTCATTTATTGAGTTTTTAAAACTAAAACCTCTTTGTTGCCTAATTTTATTTTCAGAATCAGCATCATTTCCTGAAAGGGAAAAATAACTGAAATTTCCTCTAAGTGCTATCCTAGGATTTAAGTTATACTTATATAAAACAGTACCTCCAGTATTATTTGGTCTAATATAATTGGTGGGTCCAACATCTCCAACATAATTAACTCCACCTAGAAAAAAACCAATTTCGTTTATTTGCGATAAACAATTGCTTGAAACACAAATAAATAATAACAAAATTAAACGCTTTTTCATCCTTAAAAATAGCTCGCAAATATAAAAAATTCTATTTGCTTTATAAAGTTAATAGGCAAGTCTTTTTGAATAACTAGATTTTTGTTTTTTTATTGTTTTTTTCTAGCTAAATATTAGATTCGTTTCTTGTGTCCTCTCCCCATAAAAGTTTAGTTCTTAATGTTGAAAAAAAAGATTGGTTTGAAGGAATAATACTCTTAATTGTGAATGGGGATTTTTCAATGTAAATTTTTGTTTCTTTTGGAACAGAAGTAATTCTGGAATCTAATGATATTAAAAAACTTTTTTCTCTAGATTCTACTTCTAGTTGAATGTGAGTATCATCTGGAATCACCATAGGTCTAGCATTAAAATTATGAGGAGCTATTGGTGTAATAATAAAGTTTTTAGAATTAGGAGAAATAACAGGTCCATTGCAACTTAATGAATACCCTGTAGATCCTGTAGGTGTAGCTATAATTAACCCGTCAGACCAATAATTAGTCAAGTATTCATTGTCTAGAAAGGTTTTTATACCTATCATAGAAGTTGTGTTTTCTCTAGCTATGGTAATTTCATTTAAAGCAAAAGGGAGTTCACTTATAGATGAAACCTCTGGGCTTGTTCTTATGCTTAGCAGAGTCCTTTCCTGAATTTCATATTTTTTTGCAATCAATAAATCTATAGACTTTTCTATGGAGTCTTTTTTAATATTTGCTAAAAAACCGAGACGACCAGTATTAATTCCTAAAATAGGAATATTTAAATCTCGTATATATGTTATAGCTCTTAAAATAGTACCATCTCCACCTATACTAAAAAAAA
>Ga0213863_10001083_pt1 | contig 20166 bp, 17 predicted proteins | sample PICome_8_FD_160128 | JGI IMG/M metagenome (GOLD analysis project Ga0213863, IMG submission 160128) | Coastal seawater microbial communities near Pivers Island, North Carolina, United States - PICO497 | ecosystem: Environmental > Aquatic > Marine > Coastal | place: USA: North Carolina... | reverse complement strand
GTCGCTTGCGCCTGCGTCGCAGCAGCACAGAGCAAGAAGTAAAGTGCAACAAGACCCCAGGCACCTCCTTTTACAAATCGCACTCCACCGCTTGGATGGGCGTTTAGCCTGGCGCTCTTCACCCTCTTAAACCACGCAAAGATAAGGGCCCAACAGAAAAGCTGTTGTCACAGCTTCGCCCGTAAGCCAATGGTGATACGACGGTCAGCATCCTTCATTCGTGCAATAGGTCCGTCTTGAAAAACGGCAGGCTGAACAGTTCGGTCTTTGAGCAAATTAACGCCACTGAGTGTGAGTGCGACAGTGTCATTGAGCTTGTAGCTCATGGAGGCATTTAGCTGACCGCGATCGTCTGTGTAAAGCGGCAAGCCGTTACTAACATCGGTCGCCTCACTGACTAAAAAGACATCTCGGTAGGTGTATCTCAACCGAGCCGACCACTTGGGTTTTTCATAAAAAGCCGTGAAGTTATAGGAACTTTCAGAGAGTCCTACGAAGTTAAGGGGCAACTCTTGCCGTGACCCATCACTGGAAATCGCTGCTGGAGAGGAAAACGTCTGGTCTCGACTCCCGTCTTGATACGCATAGTTTGCAATGATGCCCAGGCCATTAAAGGGCTTGGGCAAATTCCTAAAGTAGTGCTGGAATGCGATTTCAACACCATCAATGTCGCCACCCGGTAAGTTCACCGGTGAGATGCGATTAACCAATATACCTGCCTCACCGCCCACCGTGCAGGTTGGAATAGCCAGAATCGGATCATTGGCATTGGCGTCAACCGCCCTTGGGTTACAAACACCTCTAAAAATAGTCTCTCTACCGATCACGCCATCAAGTTCTTTATGGTAGAAGCCCAAACTAACCACACTGCCCTTTCGCGGATAATACTCGATCGCCAAATCGAACTGCTTGGCCGTCGTTGGCTCCAACGTAGGATCGCCGACGGTCACAGACTGCGCGGCATTTAGCGGATACCGCACGGTTGGAGACAGATCGCCAAAACTGGGCCTTCTCATGATCTCGGCAGCACCAAACCGAATCTGAATATCGTCGGTGGGTGACAGTACTAAACTCAGCGAGGGAAGCACATTGGTGTAGTCCTGAGACTCCGACACATCGCGAAGCACGCCATCAGATAAGACTTCGTTACCGGCAGCATCTTGCTCCGTATTCACGACGCGGACACCGACAATACCCCGAGCCGGAATTCCGAATATCCGCGTTTCAAAGTCACCGCGAATATAGCCAGATATTGTGCTTTCATCGACACCAAATCCTTGCAGGGGATCACTGATGCCGTTGACATCAAGACCAAGCTGCTCTCTAAGCTCCTCTCGCTGGCCGTAAATAATCGCCGAGTTACCCGTCAAGAAATTATCGATATAGACGCCATTGCCCTGAAAATCGAAAAAGTTACCCGGTGTTGCGATCAAGTACTCGGAAAGGTCAGCGCCTGAAAAACCAGGAAAGTTTTGCGACACCTGTGACAAACGTGAGCGATTAATTGAGCGCTCACTCACACGCACACCCGCCTTGATCTCTTGCCAAAAGCCACCATCACGAAACCATGTGGCATCCACCTTACTGGCAATCTCGTCGTTGTCGAAAAAGCTTTCCTGATCTTTTGCAACGAACAAAGAGTAATAATTTGGGTCGAGTAACTCAGACCACAGTCGCCCCCCGGTGGGGCCGTACTCGAGTACCCCGCCACGATAGTCGTAATAAAAAGGAACACGAACCACAGCGCCGGCGCTGTGGAAGTTATCCGCACTTTGATCGTTAAATTGGAATACCGTGGTAAACGACGGGTTATGCGTTTCTGATCCAGCAGCACTCACCTCAAATTCGACCTTCAGATTATCTCGATCCCACTCGCCACCGATAGCGGCCACGTAAGATTCGGTTTCACGCGATGAGGCTCGGTTATTCGCTCTAAGACGAAGGCCATCGTTTGACATCTCGGTATCTGAGAGCACGTCTGCACGCCCGTTTAAGATACCGCCGCCGATAATACCCGACGTCATAACCGGAACCTCAATGCCAGCAACTGAAACGGCGCCATAGGTCGCCTCAGCAGTGCCATCAAACTCTTGATCGCCACCGGCCGAACCCATAAACATCGACTGACCAAGCCCCAAATTCTTGAAGTCTGTGTACGAGGCCTCTGCAAACAGCTTCAAATCGGGATTGAACTGCCATTCAAGTGAGCCTGACAGCGCAGTATTCTTTCGCTCCTGAACGCCATATAACTGATCACCAAAACCCGGTTTGTAATAAGCGTCTCCTGCACCGTCGCCATTGAAATCAACGTTACTTTGGTTCGCTGCTCGAACACCGGGAGAGACACGCAAAGAGTCCTCACGCACTGTTTTATTTAAGTGACTAATGGTAAGAATGGCACCCAAATCGCCACGAGACGTCGCAAACTTATCGCCCAGGGTGGCAGAGAAGTTCTCATTCCATACGTCTGCATTTTCAGCGTACTCCGTGCTGGCACGAAACACAGCAAGCCTTTCCTTAAGCGCCAATCCTCGATAGGTCTTAACGTTAATCGTCCCTCCAATGCTCCCTTCAACCATATCGGCGGTCGGCACCTTGACGACGTTTAACGAGCGCACAAGCGCGGCTGGCAGATCTTCGAAGCTCATCCCACCCCGGTTGTCGCCAGAGGGCGTCGTGCCGCGCCCATTTATTTCAACGCGGTTACTTGTACTGCCGCGAACCGAGACGGAAGAGCCAATACCCGCACTTCGACTGATTTGAACACCCGGAATATTCTCAAGTACTTCGGCTAGGTTCTCGTCTGGCAACTTGCCAATATCTTCCGCATTGATCACCTCAATAAGATTAGTCCTCTCGCGCTTTTCCTCAAGCGCTGTCTCTAAGCTTCGTCTGATGCCATAGACAACAACCTCTTCCATAGTCTCGGGGGCCACATTTTCATCAGCCTGAGTAGCACTGTCGGCTTCTTGTGCCATCGCGTTAGAAATGGATAGCAATGCGATCATGCTGGTGACCAATATCGATGGCGTAAACAAACGATCACGATGTTGTCTCATGGGGTGACTCCTCGGTGTTAATTCGATATCGCCCGCAGGCATGGGCAACCCATTCGATGAGTCACACCCTGCTGGGCCTGAATTTTTAGTGTTTTGGCCGCTACTTATTTTCGTATCAAACAACATTAGATATCGTCCCGGACGAGCCACTGCGCGTTCTGAGAACCTGTGCGTGCGACGAACTGACTGAGCCCTCGCTGGAAATTAATCCGATAAGACTGCGAGACAGGGTTCGCCTTTTTGGTCAGTGACGACGTCCAATATTCGAGTACATTGTTAGGATTCGGAAACACACTCGTGTCCTGCGCCGGATTATTCTTAGTGACATCGACTAAGGTTTGCATCTCTTTCATATTGGGCAAACGCCAGTCATCATAGCCCGCGTAGACGGAGTCTCTTGCCGCCTTCATAGAGCCTCCCCAGACCAAGGTAGATGCCGAACCATTATTGCAGTCCCCACCCGACAAGCCCTCTGGGCAACGCTTCCACATCAATCCAGTGACAACATCGCTGACGGTTCCGTCACCGTTATCAACGAACCGAGCCGCATCAAATTTAGAAGCGGCGTAAGCTCCAGACACCAGCCTGACTTGGAAATTTGAGGTTTTGGCCTTCGAGTTACCAATCCCTGCAAAAAAGTTCACCGTCCAAGCATTGGTGGCAACACCCGAGATAGGGTCGCTCGTCCAGTAAGACTGGCTCTTACCGTTAGGGAAGCGCGGCAGATCAAACGCGGGGTTTTGTCGGCCATTATTAACAATGGTGAGCAGTTCAGTCAGCGATGGCACTCTCCAATCTGTTATGCCACAAAGGCCTTCAGTATTTGTGGTGTCGGCAAGAGTGTTTCGATTCTGCCAGGTTCCCTTGACGGTAATTGCATGCGGCCCCGTTGTTGTTTTAACCTCCCAAACGAGGCCCGTCACATTGTCACGAACGCAGGACCAAAGTGTTCCATCGGCCTCAGTACCTGTTGCTGACCAAGTCCCGTTTTGGACCGGGATTGCGCTGCCGTCACTCCCTAATTTCGTGTAGTCAAAGGCGGCGACTCCGGTTCCCACTTTACTGGCGGTAATAGTGGTATCCGCATCCCGTCCCTGGTCACAGTCCTGAGGAACGTGTCCACCGTTTTGAATGGCCTTGGTACAGGTCGCATTGATGCCAGAAGTCCCATTACCACTCATCGTGATTCCGGTGTCATTCAGTGGATTCAATGGCGTTGATGCCAACTCATTACTAATCGGGCTTTCGACTGACCCCGTCAAAGCCGTAACAACCAAAAAGTATTGCGTATTGTTCTCAAGACCCGCCAGCGTGTAGTCAGAGGTGACATTGGGGACTGTCACGGCACCATTCAATGACTCGAGGTTTGAAAGGTCATCCAGTGCGGCAATACTCTCGGTAGCGTAAAAGAGGCTGTAGGACGTGGCGTCAGTCACTTCAGCCCAGCCGACGGTCAGACGACCATTCCCAGTCCAAACGACGCTAATCACTGGTGCGTCCGGCACTGCCGGCTGAACCGTCACTGTCGCAGTCACAAACGTTTCTGCGTACAGCTGATCGGCGGCTTTAATCGCCGTGATGGTTGTCGATCCCACGTCTAGGGCTGTAACAAGCCCCGACTGGCTGATGGTGACTACAGACTCATCTGCACTGGAGTACGTGATTTCACCAGTACCCTCGCCTCCGCCGGCAGTAATAGTTTGAGTATCGTTTACCGTCAGGGTGTAATCGCTCGAGGCAAACGTGATCGATTGTTCGAGTAGCCCTGAAACGCTGACACTGGTGCTTGCCACTGCTTCTTCGTAGGTGCTGTCCGCTGCCTTTACTGCCGTAATAGTGACGCTACCAATAGCAACACCTGTCAAGAGACCGGTGCTGTTTATGGTTGCAACTGAAGGGTCGCTACTGACATAGGCAATCTCGCCAATGCCAGGTCCACCCGTCGCAGCAATGGACTGGGAATTCCCAATGACCACCGTGTAGTTTTGTGCACCAAACGTAATACTTTGAGACAGTTTTGGCGTCACCGTTATCGACGTTTGGGCAGTCGCTTGTGCATACGTATTGTCTTCGGCCTTGGTCGCCGTAATGGTGACAGTACCCAAACTGATAGCGCTCACCACTCCCTCGTTGGACACGGAGGCAATGTTGTCATCACTACTGGCGAATGACACCGCTCCCACGCCCTCACCACCCGTGGTGCTAATGGTCAGCTGGTTAGTAATAATGACGTTATACGTGTCGCTCCCAAACGCAATAGACTGCTCTACTTTAGGTGTAACTGTAATCGCAAGAGTCGCGCTCGCTGCGGCGTAAAGGTTATCGGCGGCCTTCGTCGCTGTAACGGTGGCCGTGCCCACGGAATTTGCTGACACAACGCCGCTCTGTGTAACGCTCACCACGGCCTCATCTGAACTTTCATAACTCAGCGCACCGGTACCAGAACCACCCGAGGCCACAAAACTCTCGGTATTCCCGACAATGAGCGTCACCGCCTCGCTCTCAAACCCAATCGTCTGCAAGTTAGTGAATGACGTAATCTCTTTCGGGCCAGACTCACTGCCCCCGCAACCCGCCAAAACGGCAGCCAAGAAAACACCGAACCCCGACTTTATAATATTCATTGCGCTACCTTTATTTTGAAACACGGATGATTAGTCCTGCAGTGTCGCGCGACACCCCAAGGCGATTTTATTCCTTTTTCGCAGACTAATGACAATATTGTCATAATGCAACATACTGTCTGCAAGACCGGCTATTTGATGATTAAAAGCGCCCACAAGGACCGTCAGTAGTTCCAGTAAACGGCCCATTGAGTCGCCTTGCCATGCACTTTTGGACGCCTTTACCGATGCCAACATCTCATTTAATGTGAATCGTTTATCAGGGTTAGTCAGTCAATGAATCAAAAGAAGTCGACGCTTGCTTCCGTTGCACAGCTTGCCGGTGTGTCGATTAAAACCGCATCGCGTGTCGTTCGCCGCGAGCCAAATGTCAGTGCAAGCACTCGCCATCGGGTCGAAGAGGCAATGCGCGCAGTCAGTTATCGTCCCAGCATTGCTGCTCGCGCGACCGTGGGCTCTCGCTCCTACCTCATCGGCTTGGTGTTCGATAATCCCAACTCTAATTACATCGTTGATCTACTGCGTGGCGCGATGCATCAGACCCGAGAAGAGGGGTATCACTTAATTGTTGAGCCCATACGGTCTCAGGATGCCTCGATGATTCACGAACTGAGACGACTGGTCATTCAATCTAATTTGGACGGGATTGTGCTGCCGCCTCCCATTTGCGACTTACCCGAAGTCTTGGAGGTGCTCAAGGAGCAAAGCACGCCTTACGTGAAAATAGCCTCGAGCGAATCCCCCAGTGGCGGCCTCAGTGTGGGCATGGATGACGTTTCCGCTGCTATGGCGATGACTTCACATCTTACGGACCTGGGCCATACCGACATTGGCTTCATACTGGGTCGTCAGGGGACAGCAACCACGAGTCGACGCTTTGAAGGTTTTCAGAGGGCAATGCGCGGACGCGGGATCGCTGTCAAACCAGAATACATCTACGAGGGGGACTACACCTTTAAAGCGGGCCTGCTCGCAGGCGAGCAATTTCTAAATCTCGCGTCACCACCTTCCGCCATATTCGCAAGTAACGATGAAATGGCGGCGGGAGTCACCATGGCTGCGCTAGGGCGTAACTTAGTGGTCCCCGACGATATTTCAATTGCGGGATTCGATGACAGTCCAATATCGACCATGATTTGGCCTCCACTCACCACCATTCGTCAACCGATCCAGGCAATATCACAAAAGGCAATATCGCTGCTCATCAATGACCTGAGAGAAATAGAGAACGAAGACGCTAACCCAACATTACCGTTTGACCTGATTGTGAGAGGTTCTACCGCCCCCCATCAATAGCCCATGCCCATATTAAACTTTCGGGCTCAAGTTGACGCCTGGCTCACCGTGCAAATCGGGTGCGCTATTATCTATCCAAACCCATCGAGCGCGCTGTACGGTTAAAACTGCCCTCAAATGCGCGACGACTCAATCGTCAATAGGCGCCGCACTACACAGTTGCAGTACATACTCATTACCCGCCTCAGTTTCCGATTGCTTGATGAGGCTCGTTCCCGAGTACTGTAAACAGGTAAGGAGTGCTTGACGTGTCACACCGTCTGAACCGAGCGCTCGCTCCTGCCCTTTCGTTGTCACAGAATGTGCATCCAGCGACATATCACCCCACCCTACGCCGGTGTCGGTGATCCGCAAAAATCCACAGATTTTTCCGTCCACTTTTTCAGCCCACAACGAAACCTCTATCGCACCATCGTCAGTACCCTCAGATGACAGAACAATCGCCGCTATAACCGCCGTGTGAACGCTGTTTGGGAAGCCTTTAATCTGCTTAGGTAAGTCCTCAGAAACAAAGAGTTTAGTTTCTATCGACGAGTCAAGGGTTGAGACATCCAAGACCATCTGGGCGAGCTCGGCAACTTCTTGCAGGTCAACCCCGGGCCACTCATGAGAGGCGGTCGGGTTATCTGGCGGTGGCTGAAGAATCAGCGTATTGAGGCTCAGCTGAGCCTGCATGAATTCATTAATGGCCAAGTCAAAGTAACGTCGGCTTCCCTGAGGCATGTCCTCAGCCCGCATGGCAAACGTGAAGCGACTCATGACGTCCAAGTGCGTCGAGAGCACCTCATGAATGGACCCATTGAGCGAATCTTTATCGGATAGTAACCGGGAGAACGAATCCTGAAGCGACTCATTTTGCGCCCGGTAGCGGATGTAGCTCAATGCCGTGAGCAGAAGCAGTAACGCCAAACCTGCGGGCATTACCCTGCGCCAAACTGGCTCTTGTACCAGAGAGGGTGCCCGCGCTACACGATAAGAATCGCTGACCTGAAAGATGCTGTACGTCAGATCGTCCACCCCTTTAGACTTATAGTGCGACCGGTATTGAACGGGATCGGATAATGTCACTGGGTCGCAGTCTAAGCTGCCAACGCCTACCTCCCACACCATGAGACAAGCTTCAGTTTGTTTGTCGACTTGAATAACGCGAAGCGGGGTTGCACCGCCAGACATTTGTTGACCGACAAGGTCAATGCTCCGATTTAAGTCAGCGAATCCAACGCGAAGTACTATGAACCAACTGGAGAGACTCTCGTCACCCTGCAAAATAAGTCGAGCGTCGATGAGAACAGGCTGAGGGGTGCCGATTAATAGTAAATCATCAGGCGAGGTGACCTGCGCGATTGTGCTCACTTGATCAAAGAGTTCTGCCTCTGAAACATTCACGTGTGCCAGCAGATTTGTGCCAGAGACCTCAGCGCCAACGAGACTTGTCTCAGTGGGATAGCGACCTCGCAGAATGAGTTGTTGGCTGGGAGTGGACTCAACCAAGTAACCTTCAAAAAAGTCGTAGCGCGAATGACGCAACGCGAACCCGAGTCGTTCAAAGGTCTCGTCCAGTCGCTCGAATCGGGCCGCATCTGTCGCTAGCGCTTGAACATCTGACACGCTGTGTAAGGAATACATAAGTTCGGTTCGTACGTCGCGCGCCAATAGATCGCGCATACCCTCTCGCCGCGATCCGTCCGCCATAAACCCCAGCCGGAACTGCTCTTCAGCAGACTGCTGTGCGGCCAACGACCGTGAAGTGACGTCCCAGATCAGGAACGCAAGCATCGCGACGGGAACGATTAAAAACCATTTTGAGAAACGATCAAAGACTATCATTGGATCACTAAAGCACTATCAACGGGCTAACTCTAGCGCGCATTATCCCAAAGCGCTAAGAAATTCATCGAATCCGAAAAGAGGCACCGACTTTATTGACGCGCACGCAACATTTGCAACTCACGCAGCAATAAGACGCAGACAGTGCTGCTCGAAGCGCTAGGGCGTCATCAGCGCCACGGCAAAATCATCGCGCGACCGCTCGCCTTCTTCAATCCAAAGGCAACGGCCAGCCACACAAGCACGATCAAATAAGTATCTGAAATAAGATCGACAGACCAAATAAGGTCCGAGTCCAACGGTGGGCGCCAAGCCGACAAGACGATCAAATAGGTGATCGGCAAAAATTTGAGCAGCCCGGCAAGCGCAAGTGTAAAGTTCATCCAGGCTATTATTTTCAGTGCCAACGCGCGCAACTCCTCGGTTTTGTGCCGTCACAGTGGCTAAGCCCGCGAGTAACTTGACTCGAGAGAGCCTCATGGTCAGTGTACTGCTCACCGAACTAAAACCCGTGCCGTCTTGGACGCAATGTAAGGTGAAATATGAGTAAGAACAAATTTAGTCCACCGCAAGGGTTTTATATCGGAATGGGACTCACCTTCGGTGCAGTGCTTTACGTGTTAACTCAGGAGGCCGTTTGGATCGGTGTAGGGATTGCAATAGGGGCAGCACGAGAGCTGCGGCATAAGCCTTAATCATCGCTTTTACGAATTTTTCATCATGGATAGGAAGAGAGCATTATGGATACGCTAGCCGCGTCAATTGACGCATTCATGGCGCCTCTGGCGAGCACTTTATCCAGTGTCGTTTTCTTTGCCGTCCCTCTGTTTGGTCAAGACGTGCCGCTCGTGGTCCTTTGGCTTGCCATCGGCGCCTTATTTTTTACTTTCTACCTTCGATTTATCAATATTCGCGGGTTTTGGCTGGCGTTTAGGCACGTCAGAGGGGATTTTAAAGACCCCTCTGCCGAGGGCGAAATCAGTCACTTTCGAGCACTTGCAACCGCGATATCGGGCACCGTGGGCGTGGGAAACATTGGTGGCGTGGCGGTGGCCATCAGTCTCGGCGGCGCAGGCGCGGCGTTTTGGCTATTCGTCGCGGGTTTTTTGTCAATGTCCACAAAACTGATCGAGTGCACCTTGGGTGTGAAATACCGCCGTGTGCACCCAGACGGGACCGTTTCGGGTGGTCCAATGTACTATCTCGACGCCTATTTCACAGAGCGCCATTGGCCAAAAGTCGGACGCAGCCTCGGAATGCTCTACGCACTTGCACTGGTTGTGGGCTGCTTTGGCGTGGGCAACATGTTTCAGTCCAATCAAGCCTACCAACAGATGCTGGTGATCACCGGTGGTGAGACAAGTTTCCTCGTCGATTACTCCTTAGCCTTTGGTATTGTCCTGGCCGCCATTGTAGGCGTGGTCATTATTGGGGGCATCACATCGATTGCACGCGCGGCGGCGGTCATCGTTCCCTTTATGGCGGGTATTTATATTTTAGGCTGCTTGGTCATCATCAGTATGAGCTGGGAGAATATTCCCGCGGCTATTGCGAGCGCCGTGTCGGGCGCCTTTGGCAGCGACGCCATGGCGGGTGGGGCACTGGGCGCGTTGATCATCGGCTTCCAACGCGCACTATTTTCCAATGAGGCCGGTTTGGGCTCTGCCTCCATCGCACACTCTGCGGTTAAAACGAAAGAGCCGGCGTCCGAGGGGCTCGTTGGATTACTCGAGCCCTTTATCGACACTGTGGTGGTACTGACATTGAGCTCGCTGGTCATCCTCACAACCGCTGTTCCGAATGGACTGATGGGGGGTGAACTCGCAGGAATCGAGCTCACGTCGGCAGCGTTTGCCTATCACTTGCCTTGGGCTCCCTACCTTATTGCCTGCGCAGCCGTACTATTCGCCTTCTCAACCGCATTGGCGTGGTCGTATTACGGGCTCACTGCATGGAATTACTTAGTGGGTATTGGCAAGTGGCGCACCATTGCCTTCCAAGCAACTTTTCTTACGTTTTTTGCGCTCGGATGCGTGCTGGAGTTGAGGGCCGTACTCGACTTCTCCGATGCGATGATCTTCCTCATCGCGATACCCAATCTCATTGCGCTTTACCTTTTCGCACCCATGGTGAAACGTGAGGTTGAAAGCTACCTGCAAGAGGCCACGTAATCAGTAGGGTTGATCACCCTCACTCACGGCACGATGCAGCGCTCGCCTTGCGGGTAAAAAGTCGTTAACTGGCTTGTGTTGAGTGCTGCGGTTATCCCATAACACAATGCTATTTTGTCGCCAGTTAAAGCGGCAGGTGTGCTCCGGCAGGACGCTATGCTGGTAAAGAAAGCGAAGCACCTCATAGGACTCCAGTGGCGACAATCCTTCGATGTGGGCGGTAAACAGCGCATTGACAAAAATAACTTTCCTGCCGGTTTCTGGGTGCGTTTGAATGACGCGGTGTCTGACGGGCGGATTCTCTGCAAGTGCGGTCGCCAACCGCTCACGACCACCTGGCTCCGCTAGACTCTCCTTAAAACCGTGTGAAAAGTCATGAACAGCGACCAACGGCTCAAGGTAACGCTTCATACCCTCAGACAGCGAATCATACGCCGAGGTCATACTGGCAAAGAGCGTGTCGCCACCCACTTCAGGAATGGTAATGCCGCGGAGCACCGTCACGGATGGCGGGTGCTGACGAAACGTCATATCAGAGTGCCAAACCTCAATTTTAGAGGGGTTTTCGGGGGTACTCTCCAGCAACATGACTTCCGGAATATTGTCGACCGTGCCGTAGGCTGGGTGTGTCTGCAGTGGTCCAAAAAGTCTTGCCAAATCACGCTGTTCAGCCGGCGACAATGATTGATCTCTGAAGAACAGTACTTCGTGCTCGTTGAGCAGGTCGCGGATGACACCCATGCTTCCATCGGCTAAAGCCGCTCTTACATCGAGCTGAGACACCGACGCACCCAATGCGCCTGAAACTCTTGAAACCTTCATCTAGCCCCCAGTTTTCGCGAAGCGCCACGCTCCCGCTTACGCCTAGTGTTGTGAGAAAAAACAACTCGATTAGTAGGGACGAGGCTACCAGTTAGATCGCTTGTGAGGCCATCCTCCAAAGCAACTACGCACACCTCTCACACGAGGTCTAAGGCGTAGGGCTTAAGCACGTCAAGCGGGATGGCCCTCAAGGTCACAATGTTAGTTGCCCTTAGGTACAGTTTGGGTGCCTTTCCGGCTCGATGCGCTTGTTCCCACCTCAGAGCACACAAACACCATCGGTTCCCCTCGACGAGTCCAGGGAAACCGTGCTCAGGACGCGGTGTACTCAGGTCATTACCGGCCAACGCGGAGTACTCGAGAAACGTCGAAGTCATCAAAGCGCAAACCGTGTGTGTGCCCAGGTCGTTTGGGCCCGTATTACAGTGTCCGTCACGATAAAAACCAGTCACCGGGTCATTGCAGCAGAGCTCTATGGGCTCACCAAAAACGTTTTGCTGTGACTTAGGCATTCGTTCAGCCTTCACGCCTCACCTCCTTTCATATTCTGGGTCCCTCTCCTGGGCCCTTTTGCTCAACCCAATCCTAAACAATAGCATCCCAGCAGTCGCGGGCACGCGACTCGGTTACAGTCCGCGCGATCATCGCAGTCAAAAAACTGAGAACAGAGACCGCTAAAACCACAACATGCGTATACCAACGATCAGTACAAGCAATCCTGTCAACTCGGCAATGCGTTGATTCGCAACACCTTCGATCACAAATCGACCGCCTAAAATACCGCCAACCGCGACAGCCAGTAATAAGGGAGCGCCGGAAGTACTCGCCAAGATCGCCGCCTTCGATCCTGTTTTCAACACCTGTCCCGCTAAACCGCTCAGCGAATTGATCAAAATAAAGAAACTACACAGTGCGGCAATCGTTTTACTCGATGCCCAGCGCAAATGATGAAGCACCGGAGCGAGAAAAATCCCACCTCCAATGCCCACCATACCTGATAAAAAACCAAGCCCTCCGCCAATAACAGCCGCTAAACGTCTAGAGCGAGGTACGGCGCTAACATCAGTTGGGGCCGTCCTAAACAACAGACTCATGCCCGCGACCACAAGACTTAACCCCAGAAGCACAAAATACAGTGTTGCCTCTAATTGAATGAGCCCTCCAAAAAAGGCCATGGGCACCGAGGTTATAAAAAACGGGATGGATAACTGCCAATCGAAGTGTCTCCGGTGAACCGCGAAGTAACTCCCAATGGTCACAACCAATATATTGCAAGGCAATGCAATCAGCGGGATTAGCTCGGCGGGCTGACCACTCAGTGCAAGCAGCGCAATGTACGTTGAGCCGCCCCCAAACCCCACGGCCGAGTACACCATTGCAACAATAAAAAAACCGAATGCCAACATAGACGAATGATCACACACCCACCCAGTCGGGGACCAGAGCCCCGGGTGCTATTTAGTGACTACGATTGATTTCTTAGGCGCTCTTGGATAATACCGGGCGATTCGTCAGCCAAATTGCTTGATAAGGCGTCAACTCGATCTCGCCGTCCACGACGCTCTTGGGCGCCAAACCACTGATCAGATCTTCCCAGCTATCGTTTCCGACCAGATTGAGCGATGCAAGTGAAATTGAGATCGCCTCATCCGTAACGTTGTATAGGCAAAAAATACTCTGCCGGCGGTCATGACTTTGACGCCAAAATCCAAATATGGATTGTCCACAGTTGAGCGTGTACTGCGTCGCATTCGGATGAAAGGCCGGTTGGCACTGCCTGATTTGAATCAAAGCCTTCAGTCTGGACAGACACACCGCATGATGACTCGCAGGATCGGTCAAGCGCTGTGTCAGCTTATCCTTGTCCCATTGATGTCGATTGATCGCCCGGTTGTGTCCCGTATTCTCCACGCGCTCCACGTCATTTTGAGTCCCCAGAAAACTGTGTATGTAAATAGCCGGTATTCCCTCGAGCCCCAGTACAATGGCGTGAGCCAATATCATTCGCGCGAGTGATGTCTCGACGTCGGCATTTTGAAACTTAAACGCATCGTAAAGTGACACGTTCACTTCGTAGATGCTGCGATCGCCTTCGGCGGTCTCTCGCCAAGAGAGAAGTGCCCCGTTTAACTGAAGGCAGTCCACCATCGAATCTAATTCTCCGGAACTGAGCAATCCTTCGACGGGTCGGAGACCCACACCATCATGTGATGCCAAAAAGTTGAAGTAGGTCGTCCCCAATACCGCAGGGGGCATGCTCATTAGCCAACGCGTCAGCCTTGAGCAGTCCGCTTCGATTAGTGTGTGAATCAGCAGCGGGGGCAAGGCGAAGTTATAAATGCAGTGCGCCTCGTCTCGCTGACCAAAATAGGCAAGGTTCTCAATATTGGGGACGTTGGTTTCCGTAATGACGACGGCATCGGGCTGCGCTTCTTCCAGGAGCGCGCGCAACAAGCGAACCAGGTCATGGGCCTCTGGTAAATTAATGCAGGTGGTGCCAGAGCGCTTCCAGGTAAATGCAACCGCGTCGAGTCTGAAAATACGCACGCCATGGTCAAGGTAGAGTCGAATAATTTTGACAAATTCGAGCAAGACCTCGGGGTTAGAAAAGTCAAAATCGACCTGATCATGACTAAAGGTGCACCATACATTCTGATTACCCTGAACAGTCGACATGGGCAAGACCAACTCACTCGTGCGCGGACGCACGACCCGCGATGTATCAAAATGTGCGTCTGCAGTAAAAAAATAGTCAGCACCTGGGCTGACGCCTTGTTTAAAATTTTCAAACCAAGCGGACCGAATCGAGCAATGGTTCAGGACCAAGTCGGCCATTAATTTGTAGTGGGTCGCAATAGACGTGACGTCACTCCAATTGCCCAGCGCCTGGTTCACCGTTGAGTAATCGAGAATGGAAAAGCCATCATCTGAGGTCCAGGGAAAGAACGGGAGGATGTGTACCCAGGTTACCGCGCTTCCCAACCACTCTTGGCAAAAATCATTGAGTACTTTAAGTGGCTTTTCGCCTTCTTTGACAATCGAGTCGCCGTAAGTAATCAGCGCAACATCAGCCTGAGACCAAAGCTCGGGTAACGGCGATGTGACAGCGGCTTTGTCATCCGACGGGCCGTCTGAAATAGCGACCACAAGCTGCTCTGCGAGCGCCACCAACTCTGGTGCATCTATTCGCCCTTCGTACAATCGACAGGTGAGGTAACTCACTCGTGCATTGTGACTACTCATAATGACTCACTAGCGCCCCCGTGCAGAAAATTCGTTGTGATCCTCCTCAACAGCTTGAATAAGCCGTTCGTAGATGTCGGGTATGGCGCTCACCACACGCGACCACGTTGGCATAAACGGCGCGTCCAAAGGGCGCTCAAGAAATTGCTTGCCCGCCTCTAAAATATTGGTCGCAAAGAGCTCTACCGCTTGCTCTTCCGTGTGGGTATCAAAGTCCAACCCATTCATCAGTGCATCTCGTCGGTAACTCTCTACGTAATCGAGTGCAACGCGATAGTAGGTCGCCTTGAGCGTACGAAACGTCTCTTGATTAAACACGGTGCCTTGAATCGCGAGTTTGCGGATCAGCGACTTTGTAATGTCTAGAGACATGCGCGATAGACCTCGCTGCGCATCATTTATCGAGAGGTCTTGATGTTTGTGATCGTAGAAGTCGGTGAGCTCCACCTGACAGATTCGGTTCGCGCTGTTATTTCGGTACATTTCCGACGCCACACCCATCTCAAGCCCCCAGTCACTCGGGACACGCATATCACTGAGTAATTCACGCCGAAATGCGAATTCCCCAGCAAGCAGGTAGCGAAAACTATCGAGGTAATTCAGAAAGTCATTCTCCCCTAAGACGCGCTTTGTTGCGTGAATTAGAGGTCCAACCAATAAACGGCAAGCCCGCCCGTTTAATTTGTTACCCGCAACACGCGCGTAGTAACCCTTACAAAATTCGAAACTAAAGAGTGGGTTCGCGACCGGATAGATTAGGCGCGCTAAAAGACTACGGTCGTAAGTCAGAATGTCGCAGTCATGAATGGCGACAGCATCGCTGCGCGACGTGGCCAGAACGTAGCCCATGCAGTACCAGACGTTACGACCCTTGCCGGGCTCCTGTGGCGCGAGACCTAGGGCTTCGAGTTCCGCATGAATAGCCCTTAGTCTCGGCCCATCCTGCCAAAGCACTCTATGCTGCTGAGGAAGCTCAGCAAAGAACTTCAGGGCTGACTGATATTCATCCACATCGGCACGATCTAGGCCCACAACAATCTGGGACAGATAAGGCACTTTCATCAGTTCCGACCGAATATTGGGCATTGCTGGAGTCTGCAGCTCGGAATAAAGCGATGGCAAAATCAGCCCCAGCGGTCGCGTCGCAGAAAAATTGACAAGTTGCGCTTCAAGCTCTTCAACCGCGCAATTGCGAAGATTGTGAAGCGTTGAGATATAAGGACTTTGATAAAAGTCGGCCATTAGATATTCCACCCCATGCTCGTTAATATTTCGTTTACGCCCTTCGCCCAGGCCTCGGGACCTGCGCTGTCTGACAACCAGGTCGGACCGATCCGCTGCAGTTTTAGCGGCGTTCCCTTCATATTTCGCATCAGCAATGCATAATCCGCGGTCTCAAGCAGCTCACGATCGTTGGGGGCGTCTCCCGCCGCGATCATGACAACGTCAGGAGATACTTCTCGCTTCAATACACCCTGAAACCACTGTGCCGCGATTCCCTTATTATTTGGCCCCATTAAATGAACAAAGCGGCCGCCCTCCGATACCGAAAACCCTATTTCTGTGAGTACCTGCTTGAACTCGTCAAGCGCGTCTTGTGAGTCTCTCCAATCCAGCGTTTCGGAGTAGAGCCGGTTCTGTGCTCGCTCTGCCGAATCCCGGTTCAGCCCAGTAATGACCGTCACTTCGCTGGTGCGCATTTCGGTCAGTGACTTGAACGCAAAGCGGCGGCTCATGTCGAGCGCCTCGAGGACATCGCACAGTGCTTGGCGCTTCACTCCGAACTCTCTCACCCAACATCCTTCGAATAATTTGCTGCCCATAGGGCAGCGAATATCAAGCTCTACTGGGACATAAATTGCAGCGCCGTTCTCAACAATAAACGCGTGCTTAAGCCCCATTTCACGGCGAAATTCGGAGACTTCGCTATACGTTTTACTGGTGGCGGGAACAATGGGGATTCCCTGCTCGGTCAGCGAATGAAGCACCGCACGGGCGGCTTCCGCACTGTAGGTTTCATGATCAAGAAGCGTGCCGTCAAGATCCGTATAGATCGTGGGAGATTCATTCATGACGTGTTCGCTCGCCCAGAATCAAGCGATCTGCCTGCAAGTCCCACGTCTCGTCGGCGACTTCAGGTAAAACCGCCATAGCGTGGCAAGTAAGTCGCCGAAAATTCTCTACAAATTCTTGAACCTCCCTGACAGACATACCCTTAGGGGGCGCTACCGAGGACGCCATTTGACGGTCCGCAACTAAACGATTCTCCTGATCGACTCGCCAGTCGAACACCGCTTCAAAAAGCGGCGGCCTGAGCATACTCAATCGATCCAGTGTCGAAAAAATAGATGCGTAGGGACCCTTTAATTGCGCGTTAACGTAGGTTCGCCACACACCTGAATTATCGTTAACAAATTCAAACCGGCCCGCAGGAACCGCAAGTGACAAAGCCGTTTGTGCGGGGATACCAACGCACCATCCCTCAAGGAGCACCACTGTGGGCTTCGCACTGATCTGGATTTTTCGCACCTTTTTGGTGCGGTCATCTTTGAGTTTATCAAAGACAGGAACTGCCACTTCCTTTGGATCGGGATCACTGACCGCGGCTAAAACCTCCGCCAATCGCAGGTGTTCATGCGTCCCCGGCACACCGCGAATCGCCAATAGCGGATGTACGGCGGACGCCAGTTTGACGCGCCGCGCTCGGGTTAAATAAAAATCGTCAATTGAAATAATGTGACAGTCAACACCGAGAAGTCGGGGCATAATTTGGCTTAGATAGCCGCTCAGCGTCGACTTCCCGGACCCTTGTGATCCGTTAATCCCTACAATAATGGGCCGCGGACTCGCGGTTGCCAGTTTGGCTAAGCGATGTGCATAGGCGTCGAAGTGCCCTTCGACATTTCGCCTGAAAATGTCATTTAACCGATGAGTCTCGATGAAATCTTCGAGAAGCTGGCGACTTGAAGCCTCATTGCTCAATGGGTATTCCTAAGTATTCAAAAGACCATACAGGTCACGTTGCAAAGAGTGTGCCTATTTCTTCTGATGGCTGTAGAAATGATTCCTGCAAGACGACTAAAAGGCCGCGCACTAAACCGGTCGACTCCGGTGATAAGGTGGTCGCCTAAAAGAGGAACCCACATGTTTAACAATACCCCTTGGCTACAACAAGTTCAGGAATCGGTTGTCGATCCAGATCGCGAGATTGTCGACCCTCATCATCATCTTTGGCCTGAGCCCTCGATGGGCTACAACCTTGATGAACTCCTGGGGGATACCCGCGACGGTCACAGAGTGACCCAGACCGTATTCATGGAGTGCGGCGCCGCCTATTGGCGGGAGGGTCCGGAGCACCTCCGCTGTGTTGGCGAGACCGCGTTCATTCGAGCGGCAGCCGATAACGCCACCCATAGGCAGGCCCCAACTCAGATTGCGGGAATTGTTGCGCACGCGAATCTTCGCGAGAGTCGCTTGAATGAAGTGCTCGATGCCCACGAAGAGACCGCCGGTGATTTGTTCAAGGGTATTCGACACGCAGGTGCCTCTGCGGGTGATATTCAAGGGCTGGTGATACCCGGTAGCGCGGACCGAGGACTCATGCACGATGAAGACTTCAGGCAAGGTGTCAGAGCGCTAGGGCAGCGCGGCTTAACGTACGATACGTGGCTCTACCATTTCCAAATCGCTGACTTTTTCAAGCTCGCCCAAGCCGTTCCGGAAACGACGATGGTACTTGATCATTTTGGGACGCCTTTGGGTGTCGGCGACTTTGCCAATCAAAAGGAGGCCATATTCGCGCAATGGCAGGAGGACATTGCCCGCGTCGCTGAATGCAAAAATGTATTCGCAAAACTCGGCGGGCTCGCCATGCCCGATAATGGTTTCGGATGGTACGGACGCGACTTACCTCCCTCCTCCGACGAGTTTCTTGAAGCACAAAAACCTTACTACGATCATGCAATCGCCTGCTTCGGACCCGAGCGTTGCATGTTTGAAAGTAATTTCCCGGTCGATCGACTGTCGATCGGCTACCGCGTGCTGTGGAATGGGCTCAAAAAGATCGCAACCGATTTTGCTGAAACGGAAAAAGACCTCATGTTTTCGGGCGTAGCTCGGAAGGTTTACCGGCTAAGCCCACCGGCATGAGGGCAATGCTCAGGCAACTGTGGCCGGTCCTTTTCATCGCTTGGCCAGAAGTCAGTGTGGCGGGCGTGCAGCAAATTCAAATTAATGCGGCTGAGCCCCCCTATGCCTTTGACCAAGGTGACGGCCTGTATCGCGTTAAATTTAACTACACTGGCAAACACTGGACACACGCCGACGTGGCCGCAATCGTGATCAATACCGACAAACCCATTGCGGTCTTGCCGATGCAATATACCGAGCCGAGTGCGATGCAACCGGGGGCGCAGGTTCATAGTAAACACATTGGTAAAGACTGGAACACCATTACGCAAAAAGCGATGGCGCAGCGGCTAAACGCGCGTGGGTTCTTTGTTTTAACACCGACGATTACGCAATACTCAGAGGACCTAGCAGGCTTCCAAGCGTTGGAGCATTTTATAGCGGGTGTTCACAAGGGCAACGATAACGTTCAAACGGTCTTGCTTACGGCTGACACAGACACACCCAACGCACAAAACCCAGTCCCTGGCCCTCAAATGCTCGTGACCGGCATCCATAAGCGAAATGAAGCCTGGGAGCGACTGCTGCAAACGTCCATGAGCGACTTTTATGCCTCTGTGAAGCTCAACAATCTGGGCGCGCGAGTCAGAGGTGGCCTGTCGGATGAAGAAGGTTCATCCGCGGCATGGCACCCGCTGATCGAGCGTGCGGCCGAATATGGCTCGGAGGTCGCCATAATCGAAGTCGCACGCGCCGTCGACATTGTGGCTAGAGCCGGCAGTATCGAACAAGGTGAGGATTGGGCGGCCCCTTTATTCGATGCGCTCGCCGACGCAATGCTTGCCTGGACGGAGCAGCCTCCACCCACGCCACACCGATAAGGACGTCACACAGTGTCAATCACTTGTGGGTCGGGCGCGCTTTAAACCGTTTGCCACGTTGAGCTGCCAGCGCAAACGCAGCTTGCGTTTCCGCCTCAACCTCCAGGCGTTGCTG
>Ga0213863_10001081_pt1 | contig 20168 bp, 13 predicted proteins | sample PICome_8_FD_160128 | JGI IMG/M metagenome (GOLD analysis project Ga0213863, IMG submission 160128) | Coastal seawater microbial communities near Pivers Island, North Carolina, United States - PICO497 | ecosystem: Environmental > Aquatic > Marine > Coastal | place: USA: North Carolina... | reverse complement strand
AAATGAATTGATTCTTCTGCAAGCCATCTTTTTGCAAACTCTAATTGGGTTAATTCAAGCTCATTACCAAAAACATCTTTTAATATTTGAGTTGAATCACCATTTGGATCAAAAACGAATTCACCAGTAACATCGTCAACATATCCTTTTACTTCGTATTTTCTTTTTGTTTCATCTTTAGGGTTCCAAGGCTCGTCTTGCCCTGTTATACCGCTAGAATCTACACCAATAGTGTCATTCCAAAGATCAGACATAGTTTGTGTTTCTTTAGGATCTTCGGTTATATAATTAAAGCCGCTAGCTGCTATATTTTTTATTGCTGCTTCTTTACCAACGGGAATACCGTTTTTATCTTTTTTCCACGCAAGATTAACTATGTTTTGAGATCCATCTCCAGACTGCGTGGTTTCAAAATCATAATAAGTTGTATTAGGCTGTTGAGGTGTTCCAACTAAAGATGCAGCTCCTTTATATTCATCTGTAAGATCAGCAATTGTTCTAAAATATTTTTCAGGGTCGGTCCCGCCATTGGTTACTCGCATGTATTCATCTATGTTAAATACATTTTCCACATCACCTTTGTCGTTTACATCATACAAAACCAAGTTTCCGCGATCATCCATTATTCTAACATTACCACCTTCTACAAGATTTAAAAGCAACTGCTGCTGAGCTGTAGGTACGCCGCCTGCTATCGCGCCAGCTTTACCAAACCCAATGTTTAAATTTTCTTTAAGCTTTGCGGCGGCTGTTAATATTTTTGGAGCATATTCCTTGTATTTATCTACCTGAGTATTTATATCTGACAACGCTCTCCTTCCTAGAGCTAAATCTATGCCACTACTAGGATCATCCATTGCCTGTTTTATTTCAACATACTTATCAATTAGGCCATAAAAATATTCATTTTTACTAGTTTCAAATTCGCTGTCAAATCCAGAAAAAGAGCCCTTAACCATTCCTACTTTATCATAAAGCAATTGGCTTGTTTTATTTCGGTCTTGCAAAAGTTTTAGTTGCTGTTCTTTTTCGTGCTTTATATTTTGTCTACGCAAGTTTATACCCGCAGCAATACTTGAACCAACATTAGCAATAGATTGTCCAACCGAACTCCAGTTAGCTCCGCCGCTCCCTCTAGATCCGCCAGATCCGGAGATTCTAGAAGCTTTTATTGTTGGTATGTTCCAATTTAGTTTTTCCATGTTGCTTTATTATTTATCCTAATCCTGGTATTGCTGAGCCAAGTAAACTTCCTCCCATACTAGCTAGACCACCAAACGCTGCGGCTTTTCCTGCTTGTGCTTGTGACCGCTGTGCAGATGCTTGCTGCTGTTGGCCCGCTAATCTTGCAAGCATATTCTCGTCTCGCTGCTCTTCCATTTCAAAAGCATATGCTCTACCTTGTGCGTTAGCATTTTGTAAACGCATTTCATCTTGCATTTCAGTGTTTTGCATTCTTACGGCTTCTTGGTATTTAGCTTTTTGAGCAGCCTGTTCGCCTTCAGCTCTCATTTTTTCATTATTAGCTTCTTGGCTTTCTATACTAGCTGATATTCCTTTTTTACTTTGTAAGGCAGCTTGTGCTAATGCTGTAGCTCCACCAGCGCCAGCTCCTGTGGCTAGCAATGTATCTAATGTATTTGCAAGAGCTATATCTGCTTCTTCCGCCTGCATTTCCGCAGCTTTAGTTGCAACGCCAAGCTTGCCAAAAGGATTATTTAAAGTGTTTTGTAGATCTGAAGCTAAATCTGAAACAGAAGACATTTGGTCATACGGATTTATAATGCTTTGTCTATTGTTTTCAATATAGTCCATACGAGCTCTAGCGCTTGCCGCTGCTCGACCAGCTCTTTTAGCTTCTTTGCCTGCTGTTACTGCGCCTGCGACGGATCCACCAACCGCTAGCGCGCCGCCTACAATTGCTGTTGCTACTGCCATAGTTTATATGTTTTTTATTATTTCGTATGAAGGGTCTTTATCAACGTGCCACCCTAATTTTTTATGTGTTTCTATTAAATGTCTGTTTCTACCAATGGAGAACATGTGCACTTTACCCAGCGCTTTACAAGCATCCTCTGCTGTCGTTATAAGCAACTCTAAAGCTTGTTTTCTATCTTTATCTCTGTATTCTGGATCTGATACAATCCATTCCAATAATACTGCGTCGGAGTTTGTTAAATATATAAACCCCGCGCATATTGGCTTACCATTTTTTTCAACCATGAACCCACCTTTACCATTATCGGGTAAAAAGCTTTTAGGTGGATTAACCCATTTAGGCCACGCTTCCCACCATTTACATAAGGTTTTCCAATCGTTGTCTGTTAATAAACGTGATTTTAATTCCATATAATTTAATTTAATAAGATGATTCTACATATTCCGTAGAAACGGCAAATAGCTCTTTAGGTGTACCCACGCTGGTGGAGTCGTCTACCTGCATTGTTATTGTTGCAAAATATCCTTTTATACCTGACATTGTATTACCAAAGATTACTTCGCCTTGTGATGATTGAGAATTGTTTTTAATTACGGCCTTATACTTTCCTTCTTTTTTCATAAATCCAGCATAGTTTATAGGAGGAACTGCTCCTGGCGAAATAGCACTTTGCCCAATGTTTGGCGGTATCGCTGAATCGTAAGTCCCTTCAAGATAACTCAATATGGGTAATGAAATATCATTTTCTGAAGTTACTATATTGGTAACTTCCCACCCGCTATCACCTTCGTAATTAATTGTTTTAAATAGCTTTGACAAGCTAGGTTTAGCATTAATAACAAATTTTATTTGAGCAGGAACTCTTGTTCCATAAAAACTGCCGTTTTCAACTAACTGGTCATAGTGTTGCCAAACCTGGTCCGCTGTTGTAGTGTAAAATTTATTTTTTAAACTAAACATAAAATCTGGTATATAAGACATGTAGCTAGTCCAACCTTTAACTCCCTCGTCAAAAACAAGTGTTTCATTTAAAGTAGTCAGCGCGGATTCGGCTTGTAGTGATAACACATATTGCTTGGAGTGAACATCAAAAGCGCCAATTGCTTGACCGCCATTAATACCCACCATTCCTAAGTTATCTCTAAAGTAATCAACCATTCCATATCTAGAAATCTCTTCAAGCCCGTCCATTGAAAGTCTCATAACCGCGTTTCTAGATGCGTCTGTAAAATATTTTCTAAACCCATAAACAGCAAAGCTTTCAGGGTTTTTACTTATTCCGTATTCACCAGCATAAGGTTGAATTGTACCTATAGTAGTGTTTACGTTTGTAACAGCGCCACCGCCTTCGGCTGTATATATAGCGTCTTTGTCTATTAAAGCTCTGCTAACTTTATTTTCTTGGAATATAATAAGGTTAGTATCTTCCGCATATAGCTTTTGTATGCTGCCATTCGCAGGGTCTGCTGATTTTGTAATTTCTTCCGCTACTGAGAATACATTAGTATTATTAACCCCTGTTCTAGAATTAAATATACCTGAATATATCAAGCTATTGGGCCTAAGTGAAGCGTTTGGTTCAGGTTCTACTGCGTATGCTTTTACACCATATCCTACCTCAACATTATTAAAACCACCTCTTAATCTAGACTCTTCAATAGCCCAATTAAAATCATCTTGATCGGTACCATTGTATGCAGACAGTGGATATACAGGCCATATAGTGTTATTTGCTGTGGTAGCGGTTATAAGACTAGGCCATGTGTTGTCCTTGTCTTCTGTAACCACCTTCTTTAATACAAAAGAGTTAAAAAATTTAACTTCTACTGCGTATGCCATTTAATTATTATTACTTATTATTCTTATAACCTACGGGAAGTATGCAAATGGATCACGGATAACACTACCATGCGTAGCATTTGATCCTGCAAAAATTTGCCCAACCTCTCCGTTTGTAAGCAATCTTGCTTTATATGTTCCATTGCCTCGTAGCCCACCGTCATATACTGTATTTTGTGTTTGAATATTTGGGGACACATATCTTCTGCCGGTTTGTTTTAATACTATATTAGAGTTTTCTGTTAAGCTATACCCCGTAAGATATTCCCCATATTGTAATGGAATAGTAAGCTCTTTGTCTTCAAAAAATTGCTCTACATATAAATGTTTGAACGCACTAGCCCAAACTCTTTTAGCGTTTCCTGGATTAGTAAAAGTGCCTCCTGGTGCTTTTACGCCGTACGGGTCATTTGCATAAGTGGGCCCTACCACGGGGCATGAGGAACCTGAAGGCGCAGCCTTAATCATATATTCATATGAAAAAGATGGATTTTGTGGTGGGTCTCCGCAAGGAGCACAGGCTGGGGTATCATAAAAACCGTCTTGCGCGTAAATTAAAACCATCCCCATATCTCCGGTAAAATCCGAACAGCTGTTGGGATTTTTATAACAAGGACCATCTCCTGTTAATAAGTTTGAAATAACTCTATATGATCCAGCACCTTCAAAAATTCTATATCTGCCATAGCCTCCGCCGCCACCCCCGTTGGACACTTGATATACGGCTCCTGGAAAAGTAGTTGGCTGATTTTGCACAGACCCTGTTGCGAATAAGCCATAAAACGCATTATTCTGACCTCCTCCGGTCCACTCTTGAGTACCTAAGCCAGAACCAAGGCCTTTTATATCGCTTGCTGGTCCCCAGGTGTTGCTGCCAGCAGGCCTGTATTCTACATAAAAATCATCAATATGATAGCACGCCATACCGCCAGTATAAGGTTGGAAAGTATTAGGCTCTTCGCAATAACCAATACCACACTGCACTTCAGCCGTTATCATTAGCCTTGAATTTGCAGGCAAATCTATTAATCCAATATCACCCCCACAGGATGTGTCTGAGTTGCCTAATGTGTTTACTGTGTTAAAATTAGAAAAACTACCCTGTGAACCAGAAGGGCATCTTGAGGTTTGGTCATCAAAGCTAACTACAATTTCAGAATCACCCCCGCCAGGACTACTGTTTTGTAGTACTCTAACGCTTTCACCTATATTATATCCACTACCTGGATTATTTACTGTCACCTCTAATATACCACCGCCATTCAATGGTGTATCTGCAACTATATCAAAAGTTAACCCAGACCCATTACCACTAGACCCTCCAGTATAAGCCGTTGGAAGATTAGTTGCTGTTGTGTAATCGCTTCCCGCGTTTAAAATAGGCGCGCCGTTTAAAACTGTAGCATTAGCGTCCCATTGTAAAGTAAAATTATCTCCATCGTATGATTCACCAAGTGGAGACCCATTACAAACATCTGAAAACGCCTCCGGAACTTCAACGAGTCCATAATTAACCACTACGTCGCATGTATCAAATAAAAACCCTGGCCCACCTGCCGCGTCTATTACTTTTATAGACAAAGGATAAGACCCTGTTGGGGTGCCGTTAGCTAAAACTAAATTACCCGTCGACGCGTTAATATCAAACTGTATATCTGTTCCGGAAATAATCTGGCTGTTAGTTCCGTCGCTAAAGCTGAATATTAAATCTAAAGCATTTCTAGTTGCATCGTTAGTCCCGTTAGTTGCCGTAAATGTAAATAAATTTGTAACACCTGGTAAAACATTTAATGCCCCTGATTGAGCAACACTACAATTTGTTATTGTGGGCTCATTGTTTTGTAAACTTCCTTGGAAAAATACAGCAAGCTTGTCATCTGGAAAGCTAGCCTGGGCTACATTAAAATTAAAGCTATAAGTTTCAACTGTAGTAGCGTTTGGACCATAATAAAAAGGATTTACTATTTTTATTCTAAAGCCATAACCGGGGTCTCCAATATTGCCAGGCCCAGTCTCAACAGCAAAATCTGCAGTTCTATTAACTCCCGTGCTGCTTGTAACTACAAAATCAGTAAGAATACAATTACTATCCGTAAGCCCACTCTGTAATATAGGTTGAAATAAATCAGTAACATAAGGCGAATCTGCTGCGCCAGTTCCAGTTCCAACTCCACTTGGATTTTGATTTTCAAAATGAGTATAAACAGGAGGGGTTATATCTATTGGTGCTTCTGTAGAGGTTGAAATTAATTCATTTAATCTACCTAACCAGCCCCATGTAGATGTTTCCCAGTATATTTCTAAATTAGATACTGTAGGCTCTGTTTCATAAACAGCTAAGATTGGAAACTCTGGATCACCATATTGAACATTAGCGTTGGGCACGGTTCTTTGGTCTCTTTGACCTATAGCTTTATCTGTGGATAATCTTACTAAATAAGGGTTAGTTTCATTTTGGTATATACTTAAACTTAGCCTAGAAGGATTATTGTCTAGCCCTGTGGGTGGATTTAAATTCTTCTCTTCAGGTATTTTAGCTATATTTAAAGCCTCCGCTATTTGATCAGCGCTATGTGATTGCCTTGCTGGAAAAAACTGCGAGTTATAAGGTTTAACTGTAAAATCATCATTTGTAACCCTACCATATAAAGAGACACTACTTCTATATTGTTTCTGCTCTGGGCCTACCTCTTGTAAATCTCTTGGTAATTTATTTATATTATCAGAAAATAAAGTTGTAAATGCCGTTGAATCACCCTCAATCGCAGGTTGCACAGGAGGGCCTAAACTATTTCCAGGTACAAAATTACTATAGCTTAAATCATATAGCGAATATAAAAATGAACAATCGTTACCACTACCAGATTGTATTACTGTTAATACATCACCAAAAGAATAACCAGAGCCAGGGCTGCTTATTGATACATCTGTAACAACACCAGTTCCCGCGTCTGTTTGGATAGTTACAGTTAAACCCGTACCAGCCCCGCCCACGGTTGGCAATGCTGATGCATTTGAATAACCTGTTCCGGGGTTTTGAATGGATGTTTGACTAGATCCAGCTGCAACCGCTATCGGCCCTGCTGGGTAACTATTAATTATTCCAGGAAGATATATATTATAATATGACTGCTCTTGCTGTTTTACTACAACTTTGTATGTATACCAACCCAAAGGATTCATTGCGCTTGAAGTATATTCATCATAAGAAAAAATACCGGGTGTTCCAGTCCCAACATTGTTATCTAATAAATTACTTCTATTAGAAACAATTGGTGAGTTAAATAAAACTTTAATAGAATCTCCTGGCCATTCCAATATTGATGACTCATTTAATTGTTGTCCCGGAAGCTCTTCTGATCTATAAGGCGCGTAAAATGTAGATCCTCCATAATTTATACCCTGTGATAGTATTCCGTCTGTAACCTCAGATAGTATAGGTGATGACGATCTTCCATATCTATCAGCTAAAACTATTGCTACTTCGTAATTTCTATTGTGTTTTACGGTATGTTGAGGATATTCTACTATTGAAGTGTAGCCTTTATCTACATTTTCATCGCTTAACGCGTACTTATCACTAAGAGCTACATTATAATTCAATGTTTTCGGTGGCGTTAACTTATTAACATAATTGCCATAAACAATTCTATTACTTATAACCTCTTGAGTTTTTGCTCTTGGTGGTATTTTATCATATACCCTAACTAAATCTTTTTCTGGTAAAGTTCTAAAAGGTTTTCTAACTTGATAATCATATTCAAAAAACTTGGCACTAGCCTGGCTTGTGATCTCGGCTATATCAATTTTTTCAAGAACCTGTACTGATAATGCGTCCGACTCTTTATATAATATTTCAATTTCTTTAACATGCATAAGTGCTCCCAGTTGGTCACATTGCATGAAATTATCCTGATCCGGAATATTAGGCGACGCTTCTAATGGAAGCGGCATAGGTATTCTTAACAGTATATTGTTAACTTTATTTTCCATAAACTTAACAAGCGTACTAGAAAAAGCTTCTTTTTCGTCACCTTCTAAAAAATATCCATCTTGCTTAGGAATAAAGGCCGCTTGTGTAAAAGGAGCCATTAAAGAATATTCGTTGTCGTCAAATTTAAACCTATAGCTAAATTTAACAAACTTGTCTTCTAAAAAGTCAGGGTCACCTGCATAGTTAGGATTATAATAAGGATTATCTGTTGTGCCGTCTGGCAATTTTTCACTTACCACATCACGCATTGTTGTTTCGTAGCTGGGCCCATTGATGTGTTCAGCATCATCGTATTCTTTCCATAATTGGATAGGCGTTATTGGTGCATATTTAGCTACGCTTACGTGATCTTCGTTTTTATAATAGCCCCAGTTATTTGTAGCGTGCTGGAGTTGATCCGCGAAGGTGTTTGAAACTGCATTAGATATATTTATTTTTCTTGGCTGGTTTCTATCATCAGTCCAAAACAAAAGATCCTCTAATATATTAGCGTTAATTATTTTTTGTGTTGTAGATAAATTTAACCACGCGCCCTCAACTAACACCTTTGGGGCTATACTCGGAGTAGAAAGGTTATATTCAAATATTGCGCATTGTCCTCCATTTGGATTTGCAATTGAACAATAATTACTTAGTTTATCAAAAGAAGTGTCAGTATAATTTGTTGCAAATAAATAAACCTTATCAGTATTTTGATTTGGCTCAACGCCTATTATAGTTAAGTTTGGTTTTATTGTTAGTACATCGCCATTTGCTATAGCTTCCGATGGAGTTGTTATAATTAAACCTCCACTATATCCACTAACATCCAATACCGTTGCTATAGGGTCTTGTGAGGTTGATGAAAATACTTCATACCCAACAGATATTCTATAATCACCATTGCTAACCCCAACATCTGAAACATAATCAAATGTATCTCCACTAAGATTTGAAATAGTTATAGTAAATGATGGCAGTAACTTTGCTATTTGACCATTACCTAAAATATCCTCTAAAGCACCTACATCATCACCTTCTGATCTACTGACCGCAATATTAAGACCTTCTCTATATTCTCCGTTTGGAACCAACCTATCGTCTAGGTCTTGGTTCATTTTAGATTTTAAAAAAGTGTTTTTAGCTTCAGCCATATTAATGTTTAATTATTTTAGATTTATTTCGGAAGACTTGCGTTATTTCCTCAATCTTAATATTTGAAAGCCTTATTTTAGCATTTCTCATTTTAGCGCTTTTATCGCGCTTAAATCTTTGGACTATATATTCGGGTTGCCCAGCTCTAGTTGATACGATAGAATGGCTTATATACGCATATAAAGCGTCTTCCGCTAGCTTTGGAATCTTAATGTCATCATCATATGCTAACCCGTCAGATATATATTCAAATGTTATTAATTTGTTTACCAAATCACTTGAAAAAGATATTTTGTTTGTTCTATGATCTATATTGAACCACCCATTAACCTGAGTTGTCTCTGGTGTTAATCCGTACCTTTGGCCAGCTCCAATACGGCTATAATCCCATTGATTAATATCTGCATCAATAAAAGCTTGATTATATGCCCCTGTTATTTTTTTAGTGTCATTAGACTTCCATCTTTCCTGAGTTATCGATGTCGTTTGAATATTGTTATTAAACCCATCTTGCACTGGCGTACCGTATGCGTCTTGCAGTGGAATATCAGTTGGCACACTAGTTAGTGTTGTCGGATATATAGGATGCTTTACGCCTAGCTTATCAACCCAAGAAAATTTTACGTAATTAACGTAGTCTTGAGGTATGGGCACAGAAAGATTATTTGGAACGGTCAGCTCCTGTGTTTTAATACTTTTTAGAACATCATAACTAAATTCTTGTAGTCCGCGTTTTGCATGAAATAGTATATCAAACTTTTTTGCAGTCTGTATAACTTTTCCATCACCAACATAACCTACAATATAGTTATCTACCAAATCCTCTAGTGTTATATATGCATAACTACCGTAATTTTGCTCTACGGTATTTCCAAATGCATCTCTATTACCATACTGCCCACCTGTTAAAGATTTTAATTGTATAACAAATATATTATTTTGGGCGGGTTTCACATTGAAAAAATCAACGGTGCTTTGTATTAAACCATCAACGCTTTCTATTACTCTAATATTATATTGATTAACCCATTCAGTAAATGTGGCGCCTCCATCTGTACTATTGTATACCTTAAAATTATTTAATGGATAATAAGGGTCTGATTGCTGCCAAGAGGTATCTGAACCCATGGAAAGCGGCGTATCAAATGTAGCTGTTGCACTTTCTAAATCTCCTGCGGTATTTTGAAAATGTTGCGATCCCGCGTAATATTGCCTATTGTTTTCAGTGATTAACCCCATTTATTAAGATTTTGCGTTAATTTGTTCTTTTTGTATTTCTGTGGCCGCTGCTTGTACTATTTGAGGGTCTCTAATTACAACCCCTGCATATAATAGTATTCTCATTATAACATTTGCCTGTTCGCTTATATGTAAATCAAAATCAACACTTGTTGTAGGGTCATATATATAAGCACCTACATTTGGATCTATATTAAAACTCCATAAGCAATCTTTTGGCGTTAATAGTAAATCAGCTTTAACCCCGAGAGGCTTGCCTAAGCCTGCAGCATCAGGATCTGGTAAAACTTTTATTTTAAAATTATGTGTTGTATAGGAGGTGCCGTTATAATCTGGTAAGTTATATATATAATATACAGGATTCTTTTTAGTTGGAGCCGTTAAACGCGATCTAGATATTTGATTGCATTCTTTTTTTGTAACTCTTTCACACACAGAAGAAAACTGGGCTGGCGCAGGCGTATTTGCATTAAGTAAACCCTGCACATTGTAACTTGCAATTACATTGCCTATTTGCCTAATATTTCTACCATTTAATATTGTTGGTGAATCTATGTAGTGATATGGCACTTGCTCCCCTGAAGAAGATGCGGAAGCATATGAAAACTGGGCATCATAGTATATAAGCCCATCAATTTTTGTAAGTGCGTTTTCGTAAGCGTTAAACCATTCAGTATCATTTTGAACATTTTGCTGGTTTTTTCTATTAAATTGATCAGCATTTGGGAAATAGCTATTATATATTTCTTGCTGCACCTGAACTCCTATATTGTTGAATTCGTTAGGTGTCATATAACCGCGCTGTTCTTTATTCAATATTAATAAGACTGTTTGGTATACTGTGTTTACGTTTATCACTTTTAATATTTTTTTTTAATATAGAGCCCACCCTAAGATGGGCTTATATTAATTATTACATGTTATTTCAGCTTTTTCTCTATAGACCTGTAAACTTCAACACCTTCGTCGGTTTTAAAGAATGCAGCCATTGCTGAATATGGATTTTCATCAAAAGGTACTGTCATTAACTTAGCACCATTGCTTGCCCACTTAAATGTTCTTTGATCTGGAGATAATGCAATGATACCCTCTTCTCTAGCTACAATAGCTATATTCCTTAGTTGTACGTTTTCATCATTTGCTAATTTTAAAAACAATACTGGGTTTCTTTTAGCAAAAAGCATAATGTCTCTTTTAAGTTCTTTTGAAGTCATATCACTTACTTTAGAACCAATCTCTGTTCTCATTATAGCTTCAGCCATATCTATCTCTATTTCTCTTGCGGCGTTTAGCGCATCAATTTGAACATCCAAAAAGTCTAGCTCATCTATAGCATCAGCAACCTTATCCATCTCCTCATATCTTTTTCCTCTACCAGGGTGATATAAAGACAAAAGCTTTTGCAAGGCTTGCTGTTCTTTTGGAACGTTTAAAACCCCATCTTTAAAAACTATGTGCCCTAATGTGCATTCTCCATTTTGTTCTTTAACAAATGGCGAATCTTGATTAGTAGCATATCTTATTTCGTGCTGTGTATTGGTTTCTTTATCCCAGTATAATAAAGGGAATCTTCTAGAATGTCTAGATTGTAATGTATAAGTTAAAGGAGATTTACCGTGTAGTAAATAGTAATTACGGTCTTTAAACTCCCACTCTGGTTTTTGAGGCTCTTGTTTTTTAGCCTTAGTCTTTTTTTGAGGTGCAACCTCAATAGTTTCTTCTGCTTTAGCTTTTTCTGCCATGATATAATAAAATAAAAATGTTAATAAAAGTAATAACTACCCCCGTTGATAAAACGAGGGTAATTACTACAGGATAATTTAGATTATACAGTGAACAATACGAAATTGTTTGCTCCTTGTACACATAAACATCTTTCTGATAAGAAGTGTACTTCCATCGCGTCTAGATCAGACGTAGCAGCACCAACAGAACCGGTAACCCAATTCTTCATTCTTCGGTCGTCAGCTTGTGATGCTCTGTATCGAACATGCAAGAATGGACGGCGAATGTTAGTACCTAAAATTTGATCGTAAACAGTAGAAGTTCCAGCTGGTACCAAAATACCTTGGATGTCTCCAACCTGAGAAGAAGTTAATCCGTCGTTACCTCCACGAGTAGAAGCGTCGTTCAAATATTTCCAATCAGTTTTGTAGAAATCGTAAGATCCTCTACGGAAACCACTAAATCCAAGATTCAATGCCATTTCTTCAGAGTTTTCAAATACTCCAAAAGAACTACCACCGCCATATACTGCGCCAGCACCTGTAGGAGAACCTACTCCAGATAACATATCGTCAAAAGCCAAATTAGAAATTCGGTTTAAGAATAACATGTTTTCTTCAATAGCCCCCTGAGTGTCTAGGTTTTGTAGAATCTCATCAAACGCGGCTAATCCAGTAGCAGCATCAAATCCAGCATTTACATTACCTCTCTCAGTTACAGCAGCAAAAAGACCTTGTGTACCTTTAGCTCCAGCGGTAGCGGCTCCAGATCCCTGCGCAGCTTTTTCGCCTTCAACCATTGACATTTCTAAGTAATCTTCAAAACGTAAACGAGTTTCAGATTCAGCTTTTAAATACCATAGGTAACCAGAAGTTCCAGCTTCAGTAGCAACTTCTACCCATCCAATCTGAGCTGTGTCAGAACCAGAAACAACATATTTGTTACGGATAATAATTGGTGAGTTAGAAAATTGTGTGAATTGAGGAGTAATAGAATTGTACTCTTCGCCTGCAACTCCACTGTCAACTAATGTAGATCCTTTTCCATATTCAGATCCATAAACAAATATCTTTAATCCAGTAGCGCCTAGCCCGCTTGTGTCAGCAGCTGTATATGGAGCAACGATAAGATCACCTGTTGTAGTATCAGAATTTGTAACTAATGCTTTAATCTCTGCGTTAGTAGCAGGATCCATAATAACAATAGTTTGGTTTTTAGAAATAACATTAGCAACATAATCCTTAGGATCAGCTGGGTTTAAATTTACAGGAATAGTAATTGTACTTACATTACCTACTACCGCGTTTGTACAGCCAGAGTAAGAAATGTGTAATCTATTCTGCTCAGACCAGATAACTTGGTCAGATGACATTGGCATTTCAGCACCTACCATACGTAAGAAGCCAGATAGAGTACGATTTCCGTATCTTTCTACTTCCGCTTCGTATACTTCAGGTAAGTATTGTTCTGCGAATGCAACAGTAGTTCCGTCTGTGAAATTTAAGTAATTTCCAGAAAGAGCTTGTTGTTTTTGACTTGGAGTAATATCTCCAAATTGGGGTGTTAATACACTTGCCATAATAATTAATTTTTAAATTGTTTCTTTTTTATTTTTAATTTTGTAGAATCAGAGCCACTGATAGACCTAACCTTTAACCCATTAACAAAAACACTCCCTGGCGTTGTTTGTCTAACGTCATCTTTAATATTGTTAGACTTTGCTGTAATTTCTTTTACAGCATCAGCTTTACCTTGTTCGTAAAAATGTTGGGCAATGGTATCTGCGTTTCTAGCAGCATACAAAGCTTTGTGATAGTCAGCGTAATTTTTAACTGTACCCTTGTTATTTAGAAACTTTCCAATAACACTTTTTAGGTCAGACTGATTTTCTTTAACAGCATTAGCGTCTTTTACAGAGTATCTAAATTTCTTTTCGCCTACATTGAAATCAAAACCTTTGAAATCGTTTGAAAAGAAATTATTATTTTCATTTAAAAAAGCTTCTCTTGTTTTAGCTTGTACTTGCTCATCTTCTTTATACCTATTAAAAAAGTCCATAGCTTTCTTCTGCTCTTGAGTAACGCCCGGTCTCAACTTGATCTCGTCGTAATATTTACTCTTAAGCCCTTCCAAATAGTTTCTGGCTTTTCCAATCTCTTCTTTATACGCAATCTTTTTTTTGCGTACATCTCTTTCATCATCGAGTTCTTCATCATAAGAAAAATCTTCTAATAAAAGATTAACATCTTCCTGATCTAAGTAAGGTTTTGTTTTAGCGTAATACTCTTTTAATAGAGCAACATCATTAATGTTTTTATAATCCGCATTTAACCTAACATAGTCTTGCAGAGTGCCTCCAGTGTCTTTCATAAAGTCTACAACTTTTTGAATATTTTCTGGTAACTCTACACCTGTTTCTTCTTTTTGTTCTACAGCTTGTTCAACTTCAGAAGATAGTTTATTAACTACCGTTTCTTCTGGAACTTCTTCGTCTGTAATTTCTTGTATTATCGGTTCTACCTCTTGTTCTTTGGTGTCCCGTACTTCTTCAGCCACTTCTTGGCTGCTGCTTTCGTTTTTGGGTTGTTCGACAACAGCATTGCTGTCATCTGTGCTTTGCTCTTGAACGGCATTGTCTTCTTCTTTTATTACTACCTTTGTAACATCTTCAGCTTCAGCTGGCTTACTTAAATCTACCTTTATAGGTTCATTTTCTTTATTAGAAAATTTCTTAGGCTTTTTAATTTTAAAATCACCTTCTTGTTTTACTTGTGTTGACATAATATAATATAATTAAATAATTAAGTGTTTGATTTATTTAGGTTCAAACTGTTCTAATCCAAACCCGCCTAAAACATCAAATCCGGAAGATTCAAAGTTTTTTGGAGGTGTGTTGTTTTGTCGCTGACTAATAAGCTCACTTTGCTGTGAAGCAACTATTTTGGCTCTGTCATCTTTGCGATCTTCTTTACTGTTTTCTTTATTAATTTGAGCCATTGACGTAGCTTGAGCTAATTGCATATTATAATTAAACTCCTCGGTCATAAGCTGCTTTTTAATATTAGCTTCCTGCTGTAGCTTTTGAACGTCAAACTGCATTTTAGCTTGTTCTAACTGTATTTTTTGCTCTGTTAAAACTTGTTGTTTCTGCGTTTCTGCTAATGCTGTTTGCTGTGCCAGTTGAGCGTTTGCTTCTGCTTGCGCAGCAATATTTGCTTGCTGAGCTTGTTGATCTCTTTCTGCTTTTTGACGTTGTTTTACTTTTAAAAGCTCATTTGCGGTTTTTATATTTTTTATATTTCTTATATCTATAGCATCTTCTAAGCCTATAGACCCCGCAGATAATGCAGTTTGTATATTACCCTCAAGTTGAGCTCTTTGCTCTTCGTCCGGCTCAAGTTCTAAGAATATACCAAAATCATGTATTTGTAACTCTGTTAATTCTTCTAGCGTACCTACATTGTAATTACTTATAGACTGCTTAAGAGATTGCGCCGTTAATGGAAACGCTAAAGCATCCGAGATTCTTAATGCAATATTTTCACATGTTGACAACGTTATAAACGCTTGCGCTTGCAATATATGTCTGGTAGCGGTATTTGAATTTGCCGCTGCTATTTTTTGTAATCCAACTAAAGCATTTTTATCAGGCATAGCCCCGTCTCTAGCTTCGTTTAATCCGGTTACATCGCGTATCATTTGTAAATAATACTGATATGTATTTATTAAAGCACTTAGCTTGGCTTGCCCATTCGATGTTTGTAATTCCTGAATTGGAACTTTACCTCTATTTATATCACCATCCTGCGTCAAGCTTCTACCTACAATAGATCCTGTTTGGAAATACATATTTAGTGCCTCTGCCGGATTGTAGTTTGTTCCATTGCCAAGATCAACTTCGGCTAGACCGTCCATATCTAAATAAACACCATCTGGTACCATTCTTGATAATACCTGTTGCATTTTTAAATGCGTTAGCTGTATCATATCGGCAAAACCAGTAATTCTATTTACTAAAGAATCTATTCTACCCTTGTACATTCTTGGTGCGCAAATAGAATAATTCATCTTTACTTTTGTAGTATCTGCAAAAGGACGGGTCATATTTTCAGCTAATTCCCATCTTAGCATAAACTCCTGCCCTAAAATTTTTGCTCCAGAATATAAAACCTCAATAGATCTTGATACTCTTTCAAAGTTATCATTTTTAGGTGGATTAAAAGTATCTGGCTTTTCTAAAGCTTTTTCTAATCCTTGATCTGTTTTCTTTATTTTAAACACTTGATCGGAATATGTTTTATATTCAAAATACAAAACATTTACTTGATCATCATTGCCGTCATTACCATTGTACCCTCTTAAATAATTAGTTGAGGTACCGTATTTATTTATTTCCTCTAGTTGTTCCGGTGTTAAATGAGGAAATTGTTTTTTTAACTCTGCTATTGATATAGTTTTTACCTCTCCTGCGTAATATATATCTTGAAAGTTTGGATCTTCTGTGTAAGAATAAACCAAACTAGCGGGATCTACATAATCAACAGTAATGCCATTAGAATTATTAAAGCAGGTTTTAGTAGCTCCAATTCCTAATGTAACTAAATCATATATTACTCTTTTTCTAATTTCATCATATTTATTAGAATCTAAAATAGTATCTATAGCCTGCTCTTCAGCAACTTCAACAGCTTCTTTAAATTCTAATTGCATTTTTAATGATAACTCATTTAGATCTTTTGGTAGCTTTTCTTTATCGGTAGAATACATATTAACACCTAAAGTGCTTTCCATTTTTTCTAAAAACTCTTTAGCTACCATATCACGCATTATTCTTTCAGCGTAATTAGTTCTTTTCTTTAAAGACTCTGGGTCCTGTGCAAATGCTTTTATTTCATAAGATCTTTGCGACATACCATTTACTACTATATCAACAAATTTTGATAGTATTGGTACTGGTTTCCAGTCTAAATTTAAATAAGATAAATCACCATTTATTGCTAACTCATCTTTATACTTTTGTATTGATTGCTCACCTCTGGCATAAAGCTTAAGTCTATGGTAGTTTTGATAATTGGTTATAAAGCGATCACCACCGGCTCTATTGCTTTTAAACCATTCGTATTCAATAGCCCTACCGACTTTTACACCATATTCTAATGATTGCTTTTCTTCATCAGGTACCACCTGATTTGGAAATGAACTGTTATAACTAGTTGTAATCATTTATATTATTTTTGAGCTATACCCGTTATTGTTATATTTCTTAATTCCTAGATCCATTGATTTTAGTGTTCGTTTTGGAACTGGTCTATATTTGTTTTTATTACACGCCATTATGGCTAACCCTGAGCTTATAGTTGCATCGTGCTTAGTACGATTATTAATATTAAACTTTGCCCAGTCTTCCAAGGTTTTTTGAAAATACATATTTCCGTAACCCTCATCTTTAAGCCCCACATGATCTTCTATATAAGCTTCTATTGCCGCAGCGTGCGCTTGTTTTATATCTTCGCTTGAATTGGGCATACCACCTATTTCGCGTTCTGTTACTGATAATTTATTTAAAAGCTTATCCGGTCTATTCATACTAAAGCCTCTGTAACCCCTTCTTTTAAAATGATATAAAAGTCTAGGTTTATTATTCTCAGCTAATATAGGCATCCCATAAAAGATACAAGCCATTAAAACGTCTTCAAAAAATATATCAGCTGTTTGAGGTCTAGCTATATATTCTAAAAAAAATGTATTAGCAGGAGCGTCTTCCATGCTAAATTTTGTTAACCCATGCAGCGCACCCTTAGAACCTTTACCGTCAGTTGTTCCTGATATATCATAACTGTCACATCCAAAAGCGCCCATATGTTCGTTGCCGGGGTATTTAATACCATTTTTTATTATGATATTGTTTTGTTGTAAAAGGTTGGGAATCCAAGATATAAAAAATCTTCCGTCTTTAGAAGGCGCAAATTTTACTTTAGAATCTTTAACACCATTTTCCCAATAAAAATTACCTTGTGTTACCACGTTTGAATTTCTTAAATCTTCATTATAATCTATCTGTTCATATATCTTAGTTAAATTAAATAAAGATTGCTTAGCCTCATCTCTAAAAGCGTGTTTTTCTGTACGCGGAAACTGTCTGTAAAATTCATTTAAACCATCTTGGTCATCTTTTAAACCCTCAACTTCGTTGTTCCAGTATTCAATTACACCTAGTTTTATTTTTTCACCGCCAGGTCCTTCTACTGGTTTTTTAGGCGTGTCGAAGACAGGTAGGCCATAAGAATCAATATATCCTTCGTAGTTCCATTCCATAGGTATGAACAAAGAATATAATCCCGAACGAGTTTGTCCATTTGCATTTCTTTTTGTGGCGTCTGAATCTTCATAAAGTTTTCTAAAATTTTCACCACCTTTATCTAACGAGTTAGATGTTGACCCCATCATACATTTTCCAACAATTCTACTACCTAGCCTTAATGTTGTTTTAGTAACACGCCAGTTGTTTAATATATTATCAGGTCGTTCCCATTTACCTGATTCGTCGTGTACTAATAATTTTAATTTTTCACCATCATAACTATTGTCACCGGTATTTTTCCAATCAATAGTTGTATCTAATCCTTCGAGCTCTTCGCCTGATTCGTTTGCTTCAAGTTTCCTCCTTGTAAGTTTTGATGCCGGTACCCTGTATGCAAGCTCTGTTTTCGGCCTGTCCATTCCGTCCTGGATGGGTTTGAAAAAGAACGGGTAGTTGACTGATATAGGTACGACTTTATCTGTGAACATTTTCTTAGCATCGGCTCCAGACTTAGACAAGATGCCAAACCGTGCATCTGACGTAATTGTTGCCATATTAACGGTTTCCGCCGAAGACATGAAAGAAAACCCGGAGCGGCGGTTTTTAAGATAACACATTCCGTAAGATCGTGGGTCTGCTTTACAAGCTTCCCAGAATATAAAGAATAATCTGTTTGACTCCCTAAAGTCTGCTGCCCCAACATCAATCTTGGACCACTGCAGGTACATATAGTGAGTGCCAGTAATATATGTATACTTATTTTTGTTATAAAACCAAAACCCCTTTTCGCGCCTTTCAAACTCTTCGTCAATATAGTCATACCATTTATTTTTAAAGTATTCAGGCTTAGCCTCCCAGTCCCTAACGCTTTTTATTTTATTTAATTCTTTTGGGTATTCCAATCTTTTCCATTTCTTATTTTCATGCTTCACTCCAGCCGAAAACAAGGGTAAGGCTATTTTTAAATTTTGTATTTCGTATATATCTCCAATTTGCCCAGTCTTGCTTATGATAACTATATCATAGTCTTCATTGTACCCATATTCCCATTTTTTAGATTTGTTATATTTTTTAATAACACTTTCTTTTATATGGTCAGGAAGTATTTTATATAAACTTTGCTCGTACATTACTTAGATCTACCTTCTGCAAAGCCTTTAAAACTTGCTTGTCGGCTATTTGCTTTATCGTTTTCTAAATAGCCTCGTTCTTCTTCAATTCGATTAAGTATTTCAAAGGCGTCAAATATAGCTAGTTTTTTGGTCGCTGCCGCGTTTTTAAGCCTGTCAGCTGATATATCATCATCTGAATCAACAATAGCCTCTTTAGCTACTTTAATTAATTCCTCAACTGCCCGTTGCCCAGCTTGGATTATATTCTTCTTCGTTTCCTTTACGTTCATACTTAATTACAATATCATTAGATTTCATACAATATAGCCTTTGCTTATTAAAAACAAATTCAAATTCTCTCATTGGCTTAAAACCAACTAAATCGCCTTTATTTATATTTAAAGACCTAAGTTCTTTATTTGAATATTTTAATATACCGATAAGAGGTTTTTCAAAGTTAATTGAAAACATTGCGTCTTCTTTAATTGGGCTAACAAAACAATAATTCAAATGAGGAACCCACTCGTTACCCCGCTTATGCATATAAATCTGATCGGGGTATGCAAAATACAAATCTTCTTTAAAATAAGTACTGCTATTTTTTTCTTTTCCATTAATGCCATAATATCTTCTAAAAACATTATGATGTATTAATACCTTATCACCAACTTTAATTTGTGTTGGAAAATTTTTAGGAATAGAAACAACAATAGCTTCTTTATTTATATGACGAAAGCTTTCTATGTTTGTGTTCGTAATTAGTGAGTCTTCGCCAACGCTAACTTTATTATTGTATCTATCACCCTCGGGTTTTACAATAAAACAATCTAAACTTTGCATTAATATTCTAAATCATACTCAACGGATATAGCCATGTTAGAATTA
>Ga0213863_10001078_pt1 | contig 20201 bp, 15 predicted proteins | sample PICome_8_FD_160128 | JGI IMG/M metagenome (GOLD analysis project Ga0213863, IMG submission 160128) | Coastal seawater microbial communities near Pivers Island, North Carolina, United States - PICO497 | ecosystem: Environmental > Aquatic > Marine > Coastal | place: USA: North Carolina... | reverse complement strand
TTTCTAAGACCGCCCTCTGCTATCTCGAGGGTATCTATGTTCAATTGTAATTGGTCCTTAAGCACCACCAAATCAAGATAGGAATCTCGAGTGATAGATTTAAGTTCAGAAAGTAAGAATTTGTAATTATTAGTTGAGATAGACTGTTGAAACCTTGCAATCTCACTTTCTGCCTTTAAAGCACCCCAGTGATAAAGTGGCTTTCTGACAAAAGCTGAGCCAAAAAATCGATATCGTTGGAAAAATGACTGATCCGGTCTATCTTCATAGATCGACTGCCCCTGCAGATTAAGAATTAATTTCATACCGCGAGCAGAATCCGCCAATAGTACCCCTGCCAACTTTTCATTAAGCCGTTCCCTCTCCTCCTCTACTAAGGGTGCATTGGCTTCAAGTTCGGATAGGATTTGCTCTAATTCCTCGAAATGAGCTTCCGGCGATTGCTCAACGGGTACCGCACCATAGGAAAGTAAGAATCCTGGCACCCAAAAGGACAGATTCAAAAGTAGAATTGTGCGACTCATTGACTAGCAATGATAGGAACAGAGCATTAATAGCTCAATCAGAAAGAACTATGAAAAACCTAGTTTGCGAATACGGCTGGAAACATCTCAACCAGTTCATCACCTGTCCATTGTTCTTGTTTTGCACTGGTGTCTTGCCTAAATTGAAGAACTTCATCAGTGCTTATCTCAGTAGAGTTATTTCCCCAAGCCTGTCTCACATATGTGGTTACATTTGCAATTTCCCGATCAGTAATAGGTACCGCTGCCATATTTACCGCAGCAGATGTACCATACACTTCTCCTTTTACTACAATCTCACCCTTAAGACCTTTTAAAATTATATAAGAAATTAATGCTGGATCAGATGTTGCCCATTTAGATCCATCAAGGGGTGGGTATTGACCTGGAATCCCTAATCCGCTCGCTTGATGGCAGGACGCACAACGAAGGGCAAATATTTTTTCACCCGACTCAAATTTCCTCTCCATTCGAAGAGCCTCTTTTTCTTCATCCGTAAGTTCTACAACATCTGTGGGTGGATGTAACTGAAATTGATTCGTAGAGTGAGCGAGTTGAATGGAACAAACAAAGATCAAACATCCAAAAACAAATACAAAGATAAGCGGTGCAGAAAGGAAACCTTGGGTAGGTGGATGCTTTTCCACATTAAGTTTGGAATGAACTTCAACCAGTTCTTCGTCCGTCATGTTTTCGTTTCCGTGAAAGTTGTCTTTATCCTGAGTCATTCCAACTAATTATCAAAATTGTTTAGCTCTGCAGCTGTCCACATCGAGGTAAGTTCGCGATCTTTTTCTGAATCACGCACCGCTTTGACCTCCTCTGGTGAGATTGAGGAAACTGAATTCCCCCATTCATTTCGAATATATGTAAGCACATCTGCAATTTGTTGGTCATCCAGAGGGGAAGCCAAAGGCTGGCCAAAACCTTGCATTTGACCGACATATTTTTCTCCATTAACAGCAATTTCTCCTTGTAGACCATGAATTGAGATCTTGATAAGTCTTTCTTTATCACCAAGTACCCAATCGGAGCCAGCAAGGGGTGGAAATGCTCCAGGAAGCCCTTGACCGTTTGGTTGGTGACAAGCAACGCACATCCCACCGCCAGGTAATAATTTCGAGTAAATTTCTTTACCTGATGTAAGTTGTTGACTTAGCCAAGTAGGTAAGGCCGACCCTTCTAGATCCATTCCATTGGTTGCTAAATCTGAATCAGAGGTAGAAGGGTCTTCTAAATCAATGGCTTCAGGCTCTTCAATGAAAGCCATTTCAGGGAGTTCATAATCTTGTTTTAAAGACTGAAGATAGGCAACGATACGGTTTGCCCTTGAAGAGGGTGCTAAAAACCGAGACGAATTATTTTCTTCATCGAACAACTCAATGGTGTGATCGGAGGAGAATTCTTGCTGTTCATAAAGGAAAGGACTTGGAGGACAAACAGATTCAGGCACAACTGCTTGTGGTTCGAATAAATGCTTATGTAACCATTCAGTATCAAGTATACGAGTGCCCAAATTTGTTAAGTCCGGTCCAATTCGAGTGTTACCAAGCATAACATGTTTTTGGTAAATATAATCGCGAGCCATCGAAGGACGCTGCCCCCACCCACGTTCAACATCGAAGCCTGCTTCTACCATTCGAACTTGTTGCGTGTGGCAGGTACTACACCCAAGCGCCAAATACTCAGAAGAACCTAGCTCAGCTAAACCAGGCTGAGGCATTGGGAAAAGATCGGCATCCTCGGGGATTTCATTATCTTCATCGAGGGATTCTGAAATAGGAGATAAATCGCCAAACTGAACACGAGCCCCTACTACAAAAGCAAGCCAAGCGACCGCCAACGTCAAAAATATCCCAGTAGCAAACTTCAATAAATTATTCATGAAATTGCACCCTTCTTGATTAAATTGAGTTTATATAGGAGTTCAAAAGGGCTGGGCATAATAGCTTTCCAGACATTAATAACAAAAACTAGCTGGGAAAAACCTAAGACTATAAAAGCGAACTCAGTGATTAAAAAGTAAGGTTTAACAGAAGATATAACGGAGGAAGCCCAGTTCAGGGAAGGCTGTTGGGCAAGTACTCCATGCGTGAGTCCCCCAATCAAATAAGCTAGCAGAAGGATTAATACTCCAAAGGCCGAAGTCCAGAAGTGAAAAGATTTTGCCGACTTTGCAATCTCATTACCAGTAATTCGAGGAAGCATATGGTAAACCATACCAAAAATGATCATGCTGAAAAATCCGTAGACTCGTTGATTAAAATGAAATTCGTTAATGATTGAAAACTGAGTAATTTTTGCGACGGCTGGGAGCGAAAACACAACCCCAATATAACTAGATATTGTATATGAGAGCGTACCGAAAATAACAAACCTGAGAGGTAAGCTATTCCAGACTTTATTGATGTCCTGAAAGGCGGTAGCATGGAAGTTCGTCGAAGCTACGGCAATGGGGAAAATCATTGCTATGCTCATAACTGTTCCAATTGCCGGAATCCACATCGGAACCGGACCACCTTCCAGGTGGTGAACCACCGACCATGGAGCAAGGGAAGCGATGCACCAAAAGCCGAAAACTGCTAAATAGTATTTATCAATGGGCCGACCAAGAATGGCTGGGATAATATAATATGCCGAACCAAGTGCTACCGGAGTCAGCCACAACCAGATAACATTTTGCCCAAACCACATCGAAAGCACACTCTGTACTGTACCACGAGCAGCGTTTAACTCCAAACCATTCCAAGCGATTAAAAATAACATCGGAAACCACAGAAGGGAAGCTAGCAAAAACCACTGTGGTGCGATGGTATTTTTAATTCTTCTAGAGCGATGCACTACAATGATAAGGGTGGCGATTATTCCGTAAGAAAGAAAAAGTGCAGGCCAAACTTCAACCGGCATTTCCAGCATTTCATGAGGAGTCATATGGCCATCGAGAATGCCAAGAAGTCCAAAGGTAATCGCGAGATTCCAAATCGAACCTGCAAATAGAAGGAGGACTTTTCCTCTTGCCTCAGCTTGGGCCAAACGAGCTACGATCCACAAGGTTACAGCAAAAATTGAGTTTCCTCCCCAACCATATACGAAAGCATTAGCCTGAGCCAATTTGATCTTTCCGTAGGTGAAAAGTTCAAATGAGGAAAGAAAAAATGGATCGGTCAATTTTGCAGATGCGATGTAGGCAAAAAAAGCTGCGGCAAGCAACCATAGCCCTGCCGAAGCTATAAAGAAACAAACAGCAAGTTTTAAAGATTTATCAATGACTTGTTCTGAGTTTTCCTTCACGATTCAAATCAATTGGTTTGGTTAACATCAGTACCATAATCGGTAAGAATTTTGACCATGGCATCTTCAAGAGAAGAATTTTTTTCAGCATGGTAATTTAAAATATTCTGGTTGTATTTTTCATTTGATTTATGAAATTCCTCGATCAAAGCAGCCCGTTTCTCATCGGTCATTAGAGATGTATCGGCAGGATCATCAGGTTGGATAAATTTTTGGATAAAAACAAAGCAGAGGGATACAATCACTACTATAATAATGGTAAAAAAGATACCACAACCATCTGCTCTTTGTTCCTTGGGATCACTCATGATGATGAATGGAATCTAAAATCCTAGGATCTCGAATTGGAATAATTTCAGCCTCATTGGAAGTAAAGCTCTTGGCAACTGCCCAGAGGCAGAGGAAGCCGACCCCAACCAATGAGAATATTCCCCAAACTAAATGGCTACCAAGCACTGCCCTAGCCTCAAAACCGACAAAGGTTCCTGGAACGATCTCCCTACCAGGAATGATATTCCAATAAAGATCGAGAGCATGAAATACTAATATCCAACAAACGATAAAGACTAGTTTCGGAGGATCTATTTTGCTCCGATAGAAGAGTAAATATAGGAATGGAAAAAAGAAATGACCAAAAATAAGACCCATACTTACCCAAAACCAGCCCGATCTTTCTCCCGTGTTTGGGTTAATTTCACGAATGGTGTACCAAAATGTCTCTTCTGGAATATTTGCACTGTAGATGAGAAAATATTGGGAAAAACTGATGTAGGCCCAAAAAACGGTAAAAGCAAGGGAAAGGCAGGCTAAGTCATATTGATGTGCCTGCTGATAAAGCCCTCTCAAAAACCCTTTAGATTTAAGAAAGAGGCATGCAATTATGGTAACCGCAAGTGCAGCCCGAATCCCAGAGGCGAAAAACCATACGCCATACATGGTAGAAAACCACTGATACTCCAAACTCATAAATAAATCAAAAGCACCGAAGGTAAGCGCCAAAGCTGCCACAGGAATCCCAGCTGCTGATATTTTAGTACCAAGAATTGTCCACGCAGGGTTACCATCAGTATCTTGCGAAAAAGAAACTTTTCTCAACCAGTAGCTGAGCCCACAGAAGACTGCAAAGTAGAATGCTAAACGCAGGCTGAAGAAGACCAGATTCAGATAGGCGGCTTTTTTCTGGTGTAAAACATCATCCTTAACTTGAATTTCAGAAGTCACTTCAATCGTGGAACTCTCGAGATTTACCCAGGACCAAAGAACACCAGAATTATCTCCACCAAATAAAGCAACCAGCAATAAAGGTAAAAAGCACAATGCCAACCAGGGAAAAACTACAATTCCATGTTCTTGCTGCCTTCTTACCACAGGAGTCCATTTGGAATTAAAAATCCTAAAAATCATAATCAGCATCAACAATCCAATTGCGATACTTAACCAAAAGGAACAGCCCCACAACCAACCTAGAAATGGAGCTTTATCGCCGGTAGTGACTCCGTAACCTAAGCCTAATAGACCGATACTAAGGCACAATATGGAGCCAGCTAAAAGCTTGTTAGAATAACCCGTTGGCAACTTAATGGAACTAAAACTATTTTTGCTCATGATCCACCTTCATCCTTAAGAGCAATGGTAGCATCGCTGACATAATCTTGTAATGCTCTAATATAAAGGACAATAGCCCATCTTTCTTTAAAGGTGAGCCTATCTTGCAAGCCAAGCATTATTCCGGAAGCTGAACCCATGCTGATGGCGTGGAAAATTTGACCTTCCATCCATCTACCAGCAGACTCGAGGTAAGTACCAGCATTCGAGGCATCGGAGAGGTTACGGGGGGCCACTCCAAATTTTGAAATAACACCCAGTCCATTCCCAAAATCACCATGACAAACCGCACAGTGAATGTCATATTTTTCTTTGCCAAGGCGCACGAGTGACATATCAATATTAATATCTGAGGGGATTACATCCACCCATTCACCATCTGCATCCTTACCAGTTCTAAACTCAATGGAATGAATGGTGGGAGAGACTGAAAATACATCGTTCATCTCCAGAGCGTTTCCTCGGAGTGCAGTTCCATCCACGGGAAGACGACTCGATTGCCTGTCACCAAAAAACTTATTTTGAGTCTGAGATTTGTACTTAGCCTGCCTGTCCATATCAGGAAAAACTTCGAGCGGAGTATTTTCGGTTAAATCTCCCCGAAAACCAAGAATGGAAACCGCGATGATAACTAATATAAAATAAAAGGTGATGAAATATTTCATATTATTCAATCGGTTCCCTTATGACTGTTATCGATTTACCACCGAGTCCTTTAAGTAAATCAGTGGTTTCCTGTTCGTCAAATTTTGGATCATCTACCTCAATTACGACCATAAATTTATCATCACCTGTCCGACCAAAATTTGGATGTTCAAAAACTGGATGATTATGTCGAGGTAATCGATTAAGAAAAAACATACCAAACAAAGTTCCAAAAGCAGCAAATAGAATGGTTAATTCATAAAAGACAGGAAAAGGATAAATAGGACTAAAATAAGGTTTACCTCCAACAATTAGGGGATAATCAAATGCATTCATATACCAAACAATAAGCATTCCGGTGAAGAAACCAGTAATTCCTCCCGCCAGAGTAAAGCAAGGAACCTTTGACCTTCCAAGCCCCATTTGTGAATCAAGTCCATGAACCGGCATCGGGGTGTAGCACTCCCAATTTGTATAGCCCGCCTTACGAACCTCACCAGCAGCATCATAGATTCCCTGGGCTGAGCTGAAAGTGGCAGAGATGCCGTATTTTATGTCCATGATTTTACTCACTTAATGTTTTTTTGAACCGTGAGGGTCAGCCTGCGGCATGACCATTTTGACCTCTGCCATCGGCATTAATGGCAAAAATCTTATAAATAGAAGAAAGAGAACTGAAAAGAATCCAAAAGTACCCGCAAAGGTAAATATATCAACAACGGTAGGAGAATAATAACCCCAGCTTGAAGGCAGAAAGTCCCTTGAAAGCGTGGTGTTGGCGATAACAAACCTTTCAAACCACATGCCAATGTTGACGAAAATTGAGATAATCCAAACTAAGGGTGTGTTTTCTCTAATTTTCTTAAACCAGAAAAGTTGAGGGCTAATTACATTACACGAGACCATGACCCAATATGCCCACCAATAATTGCCAAATGCACGGTTGATGAATGCAAAGCTTTCATAAGAATTTGCTCCATACCAAGCGATGAAGAATTCCATCGAATACGCATAACCGACCATGGTTCCCGTCGCTAGAGTGATTTTACATATATTATCAATGTGCCCCTGGGTGATCAGGTCATGTAATCCAAAAAGGGACCTCAAAGGTAGAAGAAGAGTTAATACCATTCCAAAACCAGAAAAAATGGCACCTGCAACAAAATAAGGAGGGAAAATAGTGGTGTGCCAACCGGGAAGATTAGCCACCGCAAAATCGAAAGAAACGATGGTGTGAACAGATAGAACAAGTGGAGTAGAAAGACCAGCGAGTAGCAAGTAAGCCATCTCAAAATTCCTCCAGTGGTTGTTTGCGTTTCGCCAACCCATGGACAGGACACCGTAAAAATATTTCCGCCATGTTTCCTTCGCCCGGTCACGAATAACGGCAAGGTCAGGAATCATCCCCATATACCAAAATAAAATAGAAACAGTGGCATAGGTAGAAACTGCAAATACATCCCACTCCAATGGACTACGAAACTGAGGCCATATAGCATTTGAATTGGGTAGAGGAAATAACCACCAAGCAAACCATACCCGACCAACATGGAAAAGCGGAAAAATACCAGCACACAAGACTGCAAATACAGTCATCGCTTCGGAAGCCCGATTGATGGAAGTTCTCCATTTTTGCTTTAAAAGACATAGAACTGCAGATATCAGGGTACCCGCATGACCAATCCCAATCCAAAAAACAAAATTCACAATGGCCCAACCCCAATTAACAGGGTTGTTATTCCCCCAAACACCCACTCCGGTCGAAACCAGATAAACTAATCCCATTCCAGTAAAACTAGCGATACAAAGGGCTAAAATGAAACACCACCACCACCAAACCGGGGTTTTCCGCTCAACAATTCCGCAAATCTTCTCCGTGACCCAATGAAAATTTCTTTTGTTTTCGACCAATGGCTTATCAATCCATGGGGCAGGTTTTATCTTCCCAAGAATGGCTGGGTCTGCTTGATCGCTAACTGTTTTAACTGTGGACATGGAGTGTGAGCAAAATTATCAGTGATGGGAAGGATATGCCTTGTCGTGATATTCTCTGTATGAATGGGGAGAATCGCTAAAGTCAGGCATGGCAGGATTTGGATTTCGGACTTTTGCGAGGTAACTGGTTCTAGGTCTCGTATTCAAGTAGCCTAAGACAGCATAGTCCCTAGGATCATTCTTCAATTGGCTTACCCTGCTATTGGGATCCGACAAATCTCCAAACGCCACACCATCAGAAGGGCAAACTTGTTGGCATGCAGGTCTAATCGTCCCATCTGGTACTTTAATATCTTGAGTACTGAGTTTAAGATCTGCCCCGTCATTTCCAGTAGCCAAATTAGCATTTCTTTGAGCTTTTACTTTAACTCTAATTTTAGCCTCCTGAATCCTTTGAACGCAATAAGTGCATTTCTCCATTACACCTCTCATCCGAACCGTAACATCAGGATTTTTCCCCATTGCAGGCAAGGAGTCATTTTTATCGCCCAGGGGCCCCTGATAGAGTTGATTGATATCGCGTTTGTTCCAATCGAAAAAATTGAACCTTCTAACTTTGTAGGGACAGTTGTTTGCACAATAACGGGTTCCCACACACCGGTTGTAGGCCATCGCATTTAAACCTTCTTCATCATGTACCGTTGCATTAACCGGACACACAGATTCACAAGGTGCGGTTTCGCAATGCATACATGCAACCCCTTGGAATGAAACTTGCACATCGGAAGGTATTTCATCACCATTTCTTTCGGCAGAACTGTAATAACGATCGAGCCGCATCCAGTGCATTTCTCTACCTCTCAAAACTTGATCTTTTCCTACGATAGGTATGTTATTTTCACTTTGGCAGGCAACCACGCATGCACTACATCCTGTGCACTGGTTTAAATCGATTGCCATTCCCCACTGATGGATACCATGAGTCTCGGATTTCTCGTAGGTATGGTCTGGGTGCTCGTACGATGAATTACCTCTTGGTGTCGTAGTGGATTTGAAAGCAAGATCGGTATCTTGATCCTTACCCCAAATGGGAGGCGAATGAGATTCCGCACCCATCTGGGTGGCAAAATCTTGATTCTTAGAATATTTCTCTGCATTAGCCTCGCGAATAATTGCCCGACCTTCCATGGACCAATGCTCTTGTGTATTGGCCAGGATCTTGTAAGAACCGATTGGCTTGATTTCTAAAACTGGTAAAACTCGAGTATCCTGTTTTGAAAGTAGAGGGTAAGAGTCAAAACCGGCCTCGCAACCAACTCGGCCCGTATTTTTCCTTCCCATTCCCAGGGAAGCCACCACGGTCTTATCTGCCAGACCAGGCTGAACATACAAGGGTGCTGCAATTTTTTTACCGCCTGCGACCGAGAGTTCGACAACAGGGGATTTCTGATAACCATTCTCGAAAACCGCATTATCCGGTGCAATTTCGCCCGTTTGGTTCAGTAAGGTGGGTTTGGGAAGCAGTCCAATGTCAGGAAACTTAGACTCAAGTTCCTTCGCCATCTTAGGACTGATCAAAAGAGCGTTGTCCCATGTTAATTTAGTGATGGGGTGCGGACATTCCTGCATCCAACCATTATTGATAAAACTTCCATCCAAAGCGTGAAAGTCAGGAACAAGTAAAACTTCAAAGTTTGCGTTCGCATCTGAGACTGATGGCTTTAAGTTCTCTTGAAGGTAGCTTCTAAGATCTTCTGCTTTGAGTTTATTGGTGTAATCTTTTTTGAAAACTCCCAACCGGAGAAAATCTTTAAATGTAATACTTGCCCCATTTTTTTCGAACAGAGATTGAATATAATCATGAGAACTATTGGAATCACCCGACAGGGAAAGCAAGCATTCAATATCTGATTTAGTATCAAAAAGAGGGGCAATTAAGGGCTGAATAGGGATCACCGAGGTGCAGTCCCAAGTGAGACCTAAATCCCAAGACTCCAAATAATGTGAACAACCGATATGATAGTCGCAGAATTGGGAGGATTCATCGATCGAAAATCCAATTCTGACGGTATTTTCAACTTTCTGCGAGATATCTTCCCAGTCAATAAATCCACTCGTTGCATGAACTGGATTACCTCCAAGCATAATCAAAGTATCAACATTTCCATCATTAATGGAAGAAACCAGATCTTGTAACCCAAGATTGGAACTGAAAGGCTGGGTTACATAGGAAACGGTTTTATCAAGTGATCCAAGTAAACCATTCAGAAAGTAAACAATTAAGTGAGTTTCTGCATCCAGATGGTTCCCCGCTAAGATTAAGGATTTACCATTCGCAGAAAGCAAATCTTTAGCACAAATTCTAGCCCAATTTAAATGCTCAGAAGTGCCTTTTCCTAAATCGCTAAACTTCTTGATTAATGCGGTGTCGTTCTTTGTTTTCGTCTTTAGAATTTCAGCACCCAAAAGACAAAGGAATGACTTCATTCTGGAAGATTCAAGTCGAAGTCTATGGTCTGCTACCCCACCGGTAATAGTCATGTCTGCTTCCACAGAATACAACCTGTTCATCTTGAGAGAGTCTTTTGGTTTATTAACCTTCCGACCCGACATGAAACTCCTAGAATTTGCGAGGGAGTAAGGCTCCCGGTTGCCCATGAAATCGCAATCCAAGGATAAAACCCTAGAAGCATTTTTCAGCTTGGGTATAGCTCTAACTGGCCTTTTAGAATTTAATTTAGCTGCAAGTTCAGATTCGAATGAAATAGAATCTACGGAATCGAATTCAGCCCATAAAACACCTTTATCCTGTAATTTCCCAACCAGCTCTTGTCGAGCTAGTGAGTAGCTTGAATCTGCTAAAATTGCGACCTTACCAGAACTACTCCAGTCATTTAGCATAGAGAGAATTGAATCGGACTGGATTTTTTTCCATCTTATTGAAGTATTTCCAGCTAAGGTTTTTTGTTCCTTTTGAAATGAACCCCTGGCTCGATCCGGGTCGTACAAATTCAAGACAGAAGCCTGCGCATAAATGTCAGTACTTCCACCAAAGGGAACATAACTTGGATTTCCTTCTATTTTGGTGGGTCGACCTTCATGGGACTCGACAATAAGGGGTAAATATCCAGCCGTAGTAGGCATGGCTGTGGCATAGTAATTTGGAACGCCAGGTATGAGTTCTTCAGGACTCTTGCCGTACGGTAAAATTTCATGTTCAGGTCTACGACAACCAGAAAAGCCAAGGCCCGCCAGCCCAAAAGATGCGGCCATTAATTTCATGAAACTACGCCTTTGTGTATCCTCAAAAAGACTTGCTCCATTCGGAAATTCATTTTCAACCCAAGTTCTAAATTGAGGGGATTCAGCGTAATCGTTTAAGCTTTTCCAGTACATTTTCCCGGAATCAGAAGAGGTGTCTTTATTTTCTTGGATCATCGGTGGCAACCAGTGCAACTAAGAGGTGGATTGATCCCCCAATTTTCTTTAATTTCGAGGCCAGCATGAATCTGTTCCAGGTCGGCTTCGGATTGACTACCGGAATGACTACCGGAAACAATAGACCAAGCTAAGTTCGTAACTTCAGAGTTCGGTCTGAGTGCTTTTTCTGGATTTCGGTGACATTCAAGGCAAAAAGACATGCTCAAGTGTTTTGCATGATGAACAACTTCCATTTGATCGATGCGTCCATGGCATTCAACGCAACTAATACCCCGGTTCACATGGATTGCGTGGTTAAAATAAACATAATCAGGGGTTTTGTGAATTCGTACCCAGGGAACCGATGGACCTGCAGTAATAACTCCATCACCATTGAGGTCTTCAACTTCTGAAAGTTGGCCATCCCTATCTTTATCTTCCCCGTAGTAAGATTGCCTGACAACTTCAAGCAATGGCGAGTTGGCCTTTACATTTTTGTGGCAGGACATACAGACATTAGCGGATGGGATGTTGGAATGGGATGACTTCTCAACACCGTGATGACAATAGCGGCAATCTAGTCCAAGTTGCCCAGCATGAAAACTATGATCGTAAGGGACTGGTTGAGTAGGTTGGTAACCAACCCGAGTGTATTTGGGTGTTGCGTAGTATGTAATTCCCGCAACGATACCACCTCCGAGAAGACCCATCGAAATGATCAATTTGATCGGTACCGTATTAACCCACCTAGGAAAAAGATTCTTCATACTAAACTCAAGATTTACCGTTCAAGGCAAAAGAACAGGAAGTAAAATTGGAGAACCCATTCGCCAAGAGAGGGACAATCATTGAAAGAAAGTAAGTAGCTATAAAAGCAGGCACAACTAATCATACGAAACAAGGGTAATGGTAACAATATTAAAAAAGCTAAACACCTACTATTAATAAAACTTAATAAAAATTATTAGTTGGAGTTCACAAAACGAGTTTGTTTGATTAATGGAACCAAAAATTTTATATAGAGAAATTTGAAAGTTTCATCGATAAGAAGCGACATAGTCGTGGTTGGAGGAGGAATCCCTGGTGTCTGTGCCGCAATTTCAGCTGCAAGAGAAGGTGCAAATGTTTGTTTAATTGAAAAAGATGCTCAACTGGGTGGTAGACATACCCAGAACTTTCGCTTTCCTTTCGATCAGAAGTTTCCAACCTCATTTCCTTCTGGGAGAGAAAGCGGACTTTTAGACGAGATTTGCATTGAAGTATCCCGTCACAACCAAGAGAGAAGCCATCTTGGTTTATCTCGAGTACTTGATGATCTGGTTAAAAATGAAAAAAGAATATCGCTTTTTTTAAACCATCACCTCACCGAGGCAGATGTGAATGCAGATGAAAATCTGATCAAATCAATCCTGTTCACAAATAATGACCTAAAGGATTCAAAACTTACCAAAAGTAAATACTTTATCGATTGCACTGAATCTTCGCAAGTGAGCAGATTGGTCAACGCTTTGGAACCCTTGGCAAAGCGAACTTCAAATGATAAGAAAAGTCCCCAATTTGAGAGCGAAATGGATGATTCCTCCATCGTCATTACCTTGGCAAGAGGTTCCGAATATACCCCTTTTGAGCCTCCAGCATGGATTCCCCTAAAATGGGAAGCAAATTCAATTTTGGCAAAACTTGAGATTATGGAATCTCTTAATCGATCCATCGAGGGGGATCACCTCGTCGAGTGGAAAGGTCCTGGTAGTAAATCCAAGATTAGTTCTAGTACTCTGGCATGGTGTGTGTGGGATTACTTAAAAAATCGATCATCCATTTCCAGCATACTCGGGCCCTATTTCGTCGAAAATATTTCAGAATATCCAATTTCAAGGGATGACCATCGTGGGAAAAGCGTGAAAGATTTAAGCTTGAAAAACATCATGTCCGGTGCGGAATTCCCAGACTCCATTGCCGTTGCCAGAATACCCATCCCAGGAAAAGAGACTTTAACCTTTTCCAGCAGAGGGAAAATTAGCCTCCCTCACCCTTTTGAAATTCCTTTGCGAAGCCTTAGGTCTCAAAAAATTAGCAATTTATTTTGGATTGGAGACAACATACTATCTCCATCCGATGAAAGTATTTTTTTGGGACATACTCCAACACTTGCCCTAATGGGATGTGCCGGAGGAGTCTCAACTGCCCTGCTTTCCCAGTCTAAGTCTTCATTCAAACACGCTTCTTTTTACAAAAAAGTTCGAAGTGCTCTAACGAGAACGAATCAACAGGTAGGAATCAATTTTGTTTCTGATTCCAAAAATAAAGCAAAAGATGCCAAGACATTTGCATCCTCTACACTCCAAGGTTTCACAGATGAAAAAAAGGAGGGAACTGGCCCGATTCAATATTTCAATCATTGTTTGATCCAATTCCCGATTGTTAGTTCGAAAATCCAAAAACTAGAAATACTGCTCGATATTCCCCATGAAAATAAAATCGAATTCAAATTGCATCAAGGTTCATCAAACTACTCTGCTTTTCCCGGGAAATGCCTTTTTACCGATACCATTCTGTTCGCAAAAAACAGCCTCCAATGGGTTACTATCCAACTCGATGTATCTATTGAAAAACCAGGCTGGCATTTTATGGAACTTAAGTCCGTACATGAATTTGGAATCCATTCTCAAAATAATCCTCCTCCAGGAGTTAGTTTCCTACAACCCACTTTAAAAAACGGCCAAAAATCAAAAAATCCCTTTTCAGATTTCGAACCGATTCAAACGAAGGAAGAAAGCGTGCCAATTGGTCCAAATCTTCGAGCATCCCCTCCGCAGTCTGCTTTTTCATCCTCGAATGTGATTAACCCTTTTTTTAGACCTACAGAGGTTCCAAATCTTTGGGTTTCCCAAAATACTGACTTTAAATATGCAGAATTCATTGAGTTAACTTGGACACAAAAAATTTCGATTTCTTGTGTAGAGATCAGTTTCGACGCTGCATTTAATTATTATTATTCAAATTTCCCCAAGTCTAATTCGAGCAATGCTATTCGATCCATCGTCAAAGATTACAATCTCTTTTTTACGGATAATAATGGTCATGGACAAAAAATCCTTGAAGTCAGGAATAACCAAAAACCCTTCGTTATCCATGAATTTGAAAAAATAGAAACCGCCTCTCTGGAAATTGAAATTCTTTCAACGAATGGCATTGAAAGAGCACAAATTTTTCAAGTTCGTGTCTTTTAAGCTTAATCTTATCAGAATCTACGAAATATTGAGTGGATAATCCTTGCATGAACTGAATTTTTACAAATTATTAATAATCTATGAAAGCCCTTTCCGTCCTCTTTAGATTGCTTAGCTTACTTGGCCTACTTGCTCTTGCCGGGGTGCTCTGGTTGAAATGGGATACTTTGAAAAACCAGTCTCATTCTTTTTTGGATGAGACTGTTGATAATGCATACACCATTCTTCAGTCTTCCAAGGAAGCCCAATGGAAGGATGTTTCTTCAAAGAAAAGCATCGTCAGTGATGTCTTTGATGCGAATGAACAAATTGATCAAGGAGCGGACAATCCTCTTGATCAAGCTATTTCTGACCTGAGGACTTCTGAAGATGCCTTACTCCGTAACCCTGACTATCGAGATAGTTTAGAAGTACTGACTAAAGAATTTGGGTCCGAAGCTTTGCTTTGGGATAAAGACTCTAAAAGATGGATCAGCAACCCTAGTGTAAAATTAGAGGCTCCTGCTGGCTACAAGGATCCATTTGAAGATGAAACCAAATTCCCAAAGAATGATGTCAAGAACGATGATGGCACCATCACAAACGGAGTTTCAAGACAAAATAGACTTAGAACCGTGATTGGGATGTTTTATAAAGATCGCCATGATAAATTTACTGAAATTAATAAACTCAGGACGATGCTGGTTAATCGTGATGTTGAACTTCGAGAATTTCAAAATTTGTTTGCCCGTGAACAAGAAGAAAGAAAGAAATTTGAAGACGAAGTTTCTGATTTAACCGTGCAAGTCAAGGGATTGGAAGCAGACTTGGATAATGAGAAAAAAGAGGCTGCAGCTTTTAAAGAAGCAAGTACAACTCAAATGGGGGTACTCGAGGATCAAGTTTCTAGTTTACAACAAAAAACGCAAGATGACCAAAAGCAACACGAGGTTACCCTGCAGCAAAATAATGAAGATCACAAAAGAGAACTTAGCAAGGCCAACGCCCAATTAGTTAAGGAATACAATCGCGGACGGGAAGAAGCGACCCAAGAGATGCTTGCAAAACAATCCGGCGGGGAAGTCGTGGATGAAAATAAAAAAGAAAAAGCAAACCCATTCATTGTAAAATCTGATGCTCCGCCAGTACTCTCTCAAGCCGAAATTATTGCGGTCAATCAGTCTAAAGAAATTTCTGAAATTGGTGCACCTTCGACCATCTCTAGGATCGACAATAGAACTGGAATGATCCTCCTTCCCCTCGGGATTGAAAGAGGGGTTGAGCAGGGTAATGTATTTACCCTATGGAAGGACCAACGAAAAGCCGCTAGGATTAAGGTACAAAGTGCACGGGATGGCTTTTTGCTCGCTTACATCTTACCCCACTTTGGTACTCCGGATAAATTAAGACCTGGAGATAATATTCATGTGGTTCCAGACGAAGAAAAATTGTAATCGGATATGAAATCGCTTATTTTTAAAATGATTGTAAAGTTCACGCTCTTGTTGATCCCTTTCGCAATTACAGGTTGTTTTACTGCATCACCCGATGATGATCGCATGCCCCAAGGTCGCCCTGCAAGTTGGGAATATAGCCTCCCCGGAGGTTTTGATCGTGGTGGCCTTCGATAAACCACTGCTAAATAAACTAGACCTCCTCTAGGTGATGCCTTCTCATTGCTCACCAGCAAAATTGTTTTTGGTAGCGACTCCAATTGGGAACCTCGATGACTTTTCAAAACGAGCTGAAGTAACTCTCAATCATTGCGACCTTGTAGCTTGTGAGGATACCAGAGTCTCCTCTAAGCTACTCTCTCGATATTCGATTAAAAAGCCATTGGTTTCATATCGAGAAGAGAACGAAAAAAAACAGGCCTCTTTTCTTACGAATCAAATTAAACAGGGAAAGAACATTGCCCTACTTTCGGACGCAGGTTTGCCAACGATTAGTGACCCTGGTTTCCGCCTAGTTCGAGAATGCCACTTGTCCGGTATTGAAGTCGTCCCGATACCAGGTCCCAATGCGGCAATCACTGCACTTTGTGCATCAGGTCTACCCACACATCAATTTTTATTTCTCGGATTTCTTCCAAAGAAAAAAGTGGCGGCGAGTAAGCTTTTGCAAAAATGGAGTGACTTCTCTGGATCGATAATCTTATACGAATCAAGGTATAAAATCATTCGCACCATGGGCATTTTTCAAGATTTATTTGAAGAGGAAAGATATATTTGCATTGCTAGAGAACTTACGAAGGTTCACGAAACCATTCTTAGTGGACCCATGGTAGAAGTTATTGATCGTATGAACTCTGGGAGTACAAAAGGAGAATTTACTGTTATCATAGCTCCTAGAGGTTATTCTTTTGAATACAGCGAAACATAAAGTTGCCATTCTTGATCTGGGTTCGAACACCTCGAAACTCCTAGTCGCCAATCGATCGGAAGGTAAAAAAGTGGAAGCTATTTTTCAAAAGAGCCTGCCTTGTAGGATTTTATTGGATAAAAATGATCACCTTTCTGAACCTGGTCTTGATCGGATTATTAAGACGGTAAGCAAACTTCATTTTGAAGCGGTAAAATTTAATCCTGCCCGCTTCTGTATTGTCGGAACTGAAGCTTTAAGAAAGGCTAAAAACTCCGCTATGGTTAGGGAAAAGATATTCGAAAAAACCGGTCTAAAACTGAAAATACTTACTGGAAAAGAAGAAGCGACCGGGATTGCATTTGGAATTTGCTCCGACCCTAAACTCCAAAATCGTGATGAATTTCATGCATTCGATCTTGGAGGGGGCAGTATGGAAATTATTGAATTCAGCAAAAGCAATTTAAGGACTGTAGAGAGTTTACCTCTCGGTGCCGTGACACTGACCAACCAATTTATTTCAAATCCGAAACTCTCCTTAAATGAAGAAGAAACTTCTTCAATTTCACAGTATATTTCCCAGTGCTTGAAGGAAAATATTACCCGTGAAAACCCATGTAGGATTTTAATCGGGACAGGTGGGTCCGTAGTATACTTGCGAAAATTGCATGAGTTTTGTAACCCATCGGTACCGGATAGTACCACGCTTGCTTTCACTTTTAAAAAGTCTTTCATTGAAGACCTTACTAAAACGATCTGCTCCCTAAACATTTTGGAAAGACGCAAAGAATTCCATTTCCTACCAGAGGACAGGTTGGATATTATTCCCTCGGCCTTAATCACCATACTAGAAGTTATGAATTTCATGGAAATTGATGAACTCACCCACTCCTTTCACAACCTGCGGTTTGGCATCGCCGCAAATCCGAAACTTATGGATTAGCTTTCCTCTTTCAAGCCAAAGACCGCGTAGGAATACGGTGGAAATACTGCATTCGAGCGAGCCTGTATCTCGGATAAAAAGCAACGAGAACCAAGCCATTTCCCTGGATAAAGAACGGTTCTATTTTGACTGACGAAATTAATTACCAAGAGGAAGCTCTTATGCTTGCGATTATCTTCTATCTCTAAACCTATTGTACCTTCGGAAAAACCCTCACAAACATGATACGAACAATCACCCATTTTTTGAGGTCGTAAGAACACTCCGTCTTCAGACAGCCTAAATTTTATCATTTGTCTAACACCAAGATTGAGTTCCGAATAATAATTTAAATCTTCATATCTTAATACATTAAGATCTCCACGCTTGTAGGTATTCCTAACCCCCTCCTTATTTCTCATGAAATCTTGTCCTGCAGAAATCATGGGAACTCCGGGGGAGAATAGTATTATGAAAATAGCTAAGCGGTTCATTTTAATTAGATCATCAGCAAATTTGCCTGCATCTTTCTTCTCTCCGTCCAAAATTCGATCCACAAATGAATAATCATCGTGGGATTCAATGTAATTAATCGACTGCCAAGGTTGGGCATGGGAATCCAGCTTGCCAGTCAATAATTGAATAATTTCCTGCTGGCCCCTTCCCTCTTTAATCAGAGATAGAACTTGCTCCCTACATTGGTCACTCCAGAAGGCATAAGTCGTTTCATCCATGGTATTCGGTAGTCTTCCTCGAAAACTCCAGGGCTCAGCGATGAGAATGAAATTCTTTTTAATACTCTTCATTTTCACCTCAATTTCCTGAAGAAGATCGGTGCCTAAAAGTTCTGCCAAATCAAAACGAAAACCATCTAAGTCGAAGGTTTCGACCAGATAAGTCAAACTATCGATTACAAGCTTTCGAACTGGTTCTGATTCGCAGTTTAAATCATTTCCACACCCGCTGAAGTTTTGCAACCTGCCAAACTCGTCGATTCTGAAATAAAGCTCGCGATCCAGATTCATAAGATGCCCGGGGATGCCGACATGGTTGTAAACCACGTCTAAAATTACCGCAATTCCAGCTTCATGAAAAGCTTCTACAACCTGCTTGAATTCTTCGACTGCTGTACCTCTTTGCGGCGAACTGCAATATCCTGATTCAAGGGAAAAGAAATTTACTGGCATATACCCCCAGTGGTATTCATCTGGTGTTCTAGAATCAAATTCTTGCAGAGGTTGAAACTCAACTGCATTTACCCCTAGTTCCCTTAGGTAACAATCCTCAGCAGAAATCCAGATCTTAAGCCGCTCAAACCAAGATTTCCCCTCTGCAGCAGTTCCTAAGTCTGCTTTTTCTAAGAGATCTCGAATATGAGCCTCAGTGATGACCAAATCCCGTAAAGGAGGTATTTGAAACCTCGATTCCTGCTCTATTTTTCTTGGCTCCGGCAAGATAAGCCCTGGACCATTTCTCCCCATGGTCGCACGGGCATATGGATCTAAAATTATTTTTTCAAAACAAGCGTTTCCTCCATCCTCGTACTTTTGAAGGATGGAAAGCATGTAGAAAGTGTTTTCCCATTCTTCCTTTGCTTTCGTGGACCAACTCCCATCCTCTTGCCATTGCATTGGTACTCTTTCAGACGATCTACCATCCGAGGTTTGGTAAATTAACAAATCCACTTGCTTGGCTCGGGGAGCAAAAACTCGAAACCAGCCAATTTCATGGTCATCCTTAAAATAACCAAATTTGCCTTCAGGCCTATACTTTAGCCAGCGGTCTAATTCTTCATTTCTCTCTTTATCGACAACTTCGAAACTAAATACATCTCTACCACTTCTGCGGGAATCAAACTGGTAGTTCTTCACACCCTCAGAAGTTGTTAAAATGGAGCCAAATTCATCGAATGGCTCCAGCCATATTCCATCTTCCGTGATGAATTTGAAGCAAAAGGGAGCTTGGATTGAAAGTTCATGCCATGAAAGTCGTAACTCCCACCCCAGTTCGTTCCGGTTCATCTTCCACTTCTCCGGTTTGTTGCTTGGACTCCAATCATTAATGCTCGAAGCAAGGAAGACTACACTTTGCTGATTTAAAACTCCGGGGAATTGATTTTCTTCTATCAAAAATAATGCTTCTTGCCCATCTTTTGCATAGCCTCCAAGACCTGCTCTTTGGCTTATATCCAAAAGACTAAATGAGCCCCCTAGTAAACCGGCTTGTTCGACTAGATCAAGATGCAGACGCCCGCCATCCCAATCTTTTTCAAGATAAACCCAACCACGA
>Ga0213863_10001077_pt1 | contig 20215 bp, 16 predicted proteins | sample PICome_8_FD_160128 | JGI IMG/M metagenome (GOLD analysis project Ga0213863, IMG submission 160128) | Coastal seawater microbial communities near Pivers Island, North Carolina, United States - PICO497 | ecosystem: Environmental > Aquatic > Marine > Coastal | place: USA: North Carolina... | reverse complement strand
CATAAATATTACGAATTTTTCTCTTTTTCTCTTCTTTTCTCTTTTTTTTTTTCTCTCTCTTGCTTTCTTTTCTCTCTCGTTTGGACAAAACAAAAACTTCACTCTCACAAAAGCTTTTCTTCCGTTTTACGACGCGGAAAGAAGAAGACAAACAACACGAAGAAGACAAAGACAAAGACGAACTGAAGAAGAGGAAGAAGAAGAGAGCGAGACGAAAGAAGAAGAAGAAGAAGATATCAACAACAACGTCTCAAAATCAGCATCATAAAAAGAAGAAAAAGTACATATATATAAATGTCGGATTTACTCAAACAAGCGGAAAATCGCTTGAACAAAAGCGGGTTCATGAATTTATTCTCCTCGTCCTCAAAGTACGAAGACGCGGCGGAGTTATACGAGAAAGCCGCGATACAGTTTAAACTCTCAAAAAACTGGTTGGAAGCAGGAGAGACGTACGAGAAATTGACGGAAATGTATGCTCAAATCGGATCGAATCACGAAGTCGCGATGAACTTTGTGGAAAGCGGTAACTGTTACAAGAAGTGCGATCTGAAGAAATCAATCGAGATGTTCAAGAAAGCGGCGAAGAAATTTAGCGAGATTGGTCGTTTATCGATCGCGGCGAAACATTTGAAAGAAGTCGGCGATATGCTGGAAAAAGAGAAGAAATTAGAGGAGAGTTTGGAGGCGTTTACGGCAGCCGCGGATCTCTATTTAGGAGAGAACACGGAGAGCACGGCGAACCAGTGTAAATTAAGAGTCGCGTCGCTCGCCGGTCAGTTGGAGCGATACGACATGGCCGTCGAAACTTTCGAAGACTGCGCGAAACACGCGGCGGAGAATAACTTGTTGAAATATAGCGCGAAAGGGTACTTGTTAAACGCGGGAATCTGTCGATTGTGCGCGGCAGACCCGGTTGGGGTTTTAAACGCCTGCCAAAGATACAACGACATCGACCCAACCTTTCCAAATTCTCGAGAAGAACAGTTGTTGAAAGATTTGGCCAACGCGAGCGAAGCCGGAGACCAAGACGCGTTCGCCAACGCCTTGGGACAATTCGACGATATCTCTCGCTTAGACAGTTGGAAGACGACGTTGTTGCTGAGAGCGAAGAAAAAAATCACAGCCGGTGGTGGGTTGTTAGGCGACGAGGATGATTTGACTTGATTTCGTTCCTTATCATCTTCTTAAAACAAACATACTTTCAGTCATGCATACTTTTAATAGTACTCTGCTACGCGTTCATTTTGGTAAAACAATGCTTCATTTATTATTCTTCTTTTCACGGCGCAAACTTCATTCAATAGACACACGAACGAACGAACGACGAACGAACGAACGAACGAACGAACGAACGATGTTTACGAAGACCACCACCCTTGCCAGAAAGGAGTGATACTAAAATGACGACGATAAAAACGACGACGGCGCAAAAAGATATTCGTCTGATTGAAAACTTCATCCAATCGGAAGAAGAGGAACGAATTTTACTCTCGAACGTTTTTACCAACGGAGAAGAAGAAGAAGAATCAGAAGAAAAAGGAGGATGTGAAGAGAAACGGAAAAAGGAACAAGGAAAAGAAGGAACTTTATTATCGTCGTGGAAAGTCCTCTCCGGTCGACGGGTGAAAACGTTCGGAGGAACCGTCAACGCGCAAAAAACAATCGGCGAACGACTTCCAAACTTTCTGAAAGACTTGTGCCTGAGGATAGAAAACGACGAACGCGTCAAGGAGACATTTTCACTCTCCTCTTCTTCTTCTTCGTCTTTACAACAACAACAACAACAACAAGTGTTGAGACTCAATCACGTGCTCGTGAACGAGTACCAACCGAACGAAGGAATTTCAAGCCATCAGGATGGACCTTTGTATGCCAGTTTCGTGTGCGTGGTTTCGCTCGCGCGAGACGAGATTGTTTCGTTCACGCCGCACGAAGATTTCAAAGACGCGTTGAAACCGTTCGACGTTTTCGTCCCGAGACGAAGTTTGCTCGTTTTTTACGGCAAAAGTTACGACTGTTATTTACACGGCATCAGAGGAGGAGGAGGAAGAAGAATTTTAGGAAGTAAAAGAGAGGGAGACGACGACGACGAAAAGAAACGAATATCGTTGACGTTTCGACACGTGAAAAATTCTTTGATTCCGGGCAAAGCGCTCAGCGGAGCCTTGTTCGGTAAAAGAAGATAGTATAATAATAATGAACATGTACAACAACAATAGACCGCTACTAAATAGTGCACCGCGTGTAGAATAATAATTAATACTTCTTGTACGGTAAATACTTCCCGCTCATGGTGATGGAAACTCTATCTTCCCCCAAATCCCCTTTCTTCTTGGATAAGTTCATGTTAAAATCTATCGCGGACATGATGCCGTCTCCAAACTCCTCGTGAATGAGCTCCTTGAACGTCGTCCCGTACACGTTCACTAACTCGTAAAACCTATAAATCAAAGGATCTGTCGGCACAGAGGTTGGTAAACTCCCTTTATACGGAACCGTTTGTAACAGCTTTACTGCGACCGAGGGGAGAGCTAATACTGTGCCCACTTTTTCAGCTTCCTCTTTGCTCATCTGATGTTGTCCAAGCAACGCGCTCGTCGTCCATTCTTTCGATTTATTCACCTTCAAAGCTAATTCGGCCCACGAAATGTTCATTTTCATGCGATTAAAAACGATGAGTTCGGTCACGTCGTGTCTCGAGACGATGTCGTTCTCCCAATCGATATTATTACTTCGGGACGATGATGATGAGACGGCGACGTTTGGTGGTGCATAATTTCTTCTTCTTCTTCGTCTCAAAATAGATTTCGCGCTGCTCGTCGTCGTCATCATCTTCTTCTCGGTACTGCTCTTACTCTCACTACTCCTCTTCGTCGTCGTAAACGTCGTCGTCACTCTCGTCGTCGTTGTTGTCATCGTTGTCGTCGTCGTCTTCTTCGCGTAATCTTATTTTATCAATTTTGGGAGGAGGGTGCTCAAAAAACTGACGACCAAACGACACAACAGACAACTCTTCTCTTTTTTTTACGAGCGAAAATTTTTGAAAATTTTTGACAAAATTTCTCCTCCTTTTTCAGAAGATTTTCTCGTCTCTTTACCTAACAACATTAACAAGCATTAAAACACATTAGAACACACAAAAGACACAGACAAAAAGAAGACGGAAAGAAGGAGAAGAAGACGGGTTTAAGAAGAAGACGAGCGCGACGAGACGACCGAGGAGGAGGAGGAGGAGGAGGAGGAGGAGGAGGAGAAGATGACCGTGACTGGTTTAATCTTCTCGAAAAAATCGAGAGAAGCTTTACACGAGGCGAACGTCTCCACCGCTTCTTTGAGTTTGATTGGATGTGTGTTTATTCTTCTAAACGTGCTCGTTTTGGCGCCATCGACGAGACAATCGAGAGCGGCTCGATTGATTTACATGCTCGCCGTGGCGGATTTTGGATATTGCGTCTCGGTGTTATCGTTCGATACGACCAAGTTGGAGGAGTTGATGAGTAGTAGTGGTAGTAAATACTCGACGCCGTTGGGGTGCCGAGCGCAAGGATTTTTTATACAGCTGTTTTCGATGCAAACGGCGATGTGGTCGATATCGATGTCGCATTTCACGTACAGCTTAGTCGTGAAGAAACAAAGCGGACGGGAAACGAGAGACGTGAAGTACTATTTTGTGGTCATTTTCCTCTCGTCCGTGGCGTTGTCCGTCTTGCCGTTGTTTCGAAATTTGTACGGCGACGCGAGAATCGGTAAGTGTCACATCAAAAACGACGGCACTCAGTTGGCGGTGACGGCGAGGTTTATGCTCTTTTATCTTCCAATTTGGGTGATTATGGCTGCAAACACGTACATTTGGGTGAAGATTTTCAAGACGTTGAGAACGTTGAGAACGTTTTTGATGGAGAGCAGGATGAACGCGAACGTTGTGGTAGAAGAAGTAGAAGAAGATGATGATTATAACGAAGACGGAGATTGGGCGAAAGTGGACGTTATGGAGGAGGAAGAGAGGGACGAGAGTTCCACCTCGCGAGCAGCCTCGAAACGCGCGGTGAAGAAAGCGGAGAGTTTAGTGTACGCGTTAGCGGCGTATCCGATTATTCAAATCATTACGAATATCCCGGGAACGTTCATGCGTTTAGAGAACTTGTTCCAATACGAGAAACCCGACGTGAACGTGTATCTAGCCATCACGCACGTGATCTTGAAGAATTTGCAAGGCTTTTTCCACGCGTTGGTGTTTATTTTTGTGCATCCGAACAAAACAGAAGTCGCGGAGACTTTAGGTGCATGTTTTTATTGTTTCGTCGGTAACAGTAGGAGGAGGGCCAGGAGATGGGGAGGAGGAATAGAATTAGCGGAAGAAGAAGGAGAGGGATTAAATACTAATAGAGAGTTGATGCCGTTGGAGTTTGAACGTAGCGATGTCGCGGCTTAGAGAGGTTGTAGAAGTAGTCATTCCTGATAAATATATATGTACACATTTGTAGAATTCAATGAAAACAGCTGCGGCGCACGGCAAATTAAACCAAAACTTCCACGTCTCCTAATCGCGCGACGAGTTTCGCGACGTCCCCTAACACACCACCCGCGGTGACTGCCGCCCCGGCGCCTGGGCCGGAAATCGTTAAACAACACGAATCGGTCGGGTTATACCTCTTCGATTCAATCTCGACGACGTTTTGGCTTCCTTGTAAATTCGCGAACGCGTGAGACATCGGAAACTCCATGAGTTCTACTTTCAGCTCTTTCGTTCGTAAATCCGCGCTTCCGCAAAATCGCAACACGTTTCCCCTCTTCTTCGCGTCCGCGAACTTTTGCGCAATGACGGTGTCGTACAATTTTCCAAACTTGTCATCAAACTCCTCCGAGGAACACGCTCTCAACTCTTCCGGTACCAACGATTCAATCGACGTCTTTTCGATGGACGCGTCCAGCCAGCCGGACTCTCTGGCCGCGATGACCACTTTTCGCGCAACGTCTTGGCCGTTCAAGTCCTCTCGCGCGTCTGGTTCCGTATACCCGAGTTTCTTGGCTGTTTTTACAACCTCAGAAAACGGCGTCGACCCGTCGAAAGTGTTGAACAAATAGGACATCGTGCCGCTAAAAACGCCTTTGATTTGGTACACCTCGTCGCCGCTACTCGTCAGGTTTCTTAAAGTCGATATGATTGGTAAACCAGCGCCAATCGTCGCCTCGTAAAACCAACTCGCCGTGGACCAACTCATAGAACTCAACCCTCTGCACTTCTGATCTCGCGCCGTCGGCCCGGAGTTACACTTCTTGTTCGGAGTTACGATATGCACGCCCAACGCCAAAAACACGTGATATAACTCCGCGATTTCATCGGACGATGTCATGTCGACGATGCAATACCGTCCTTTTTTCCACGGTTTCGTCATAATTGTATTACCAGCGTCTAAAGATTCTTTTGTCAAAGCGTCCGAAATGTCCTGATTGTTGCTGTCGTCCGAGAGAGAGGGACTCACGTCGTCTAAAACAATCCTCTGACGTTCCAACAGACTCGAACAAGTCACAATGTCCAACTCGACGTGCAAAACCTCGTATAAATTCTTCGCCCAAATGGCTAAATCGTTCGTGCCATCGAACAACGTTTCCAACAACTCTCTGTTGTGTTCGGACGGAACGAACGGCGTCTTAAATCTGATTTCTTTTCGGGAGTTTGCGATGAACGCGATGGCGATTTTACCTTCCAAAACGTGCGATTCCGTCAGTTGAAACAAAAACTCTTTGCCAATCCCTCCGACGCCGAGAACGCCAAGAGTTAACGCGATTGGTTGTTCGGAAGAAGGAGAAGAAGATTTTGTCGCAGATTGCGGAGTGGTTGGTTGATGGGGTGCCATTGTTGTTGTTATTATTATAACGAAGTAGAGAGAAAAAGTTTGATTTTGATGTTTTGGCGGCAAACAAAACAACGTGGGGGTGAACAAAAAATACACGAACGAACGATTTTTTTTTTGATCACAAAAAGAAAGAGATATACACTATTTACACCACACACACTTTTCACGCTTTTAACAAATAATAATATGCCGAGCGTGGCATCGTTTGCAGTCAAGAAAGACGACGTCGTGCACGCGCAAGCGAACGATACGATCAAACGATGCGTGGAGATGCTCGTCATGAAAGGTGGTTTGTTACATTAAAAGTTATTTAAAATGTGTTTTGTGTTTTGTATCTTGGACTCAAAAATCTCGTAACTGAACGCGCGCGCAACGCGCACACACCACGACGACTGACTTTTTCAAACCACAACGACAACCTTTTGAAACTGCACAGGGATTGGGTCGCTTGTTGTCATCGATGAGCTCGACGCCGAGAAAGTTCACGGGATTATCACGCACACCGACGGTGAGAGATTTTTTTCTTCTTCTTTCTTCTTGGAACTCACGATAAAAATTTTCAGTATCGCAGTGGTACCTAGAATCCGTGCCTTTGAACGAGGCGGTCAGAAAGGTGATGACTTCGCATCCAATCGCGGTGAACATGCACATGTCTAAAGACGAGGCCGCAGAAACGATGAGAAAACATAAATTGCACCATTTGCTCGTGACAGACGACGAAGGGAAGTTTTACGGCTTAATCTCATCTTTCGACATCGCGCGGGAGACGGCGTTAGACGCCAAAGCATGGTATGTCATAATCAACTTAGCTTCTGTATACGCATGAATTTTGATACCTTAGGCCATGGCCGCGACCCGAGACACATCACGATTTCATACACGTGAGTGGACCTGTCAAGTCAATTGAAAGCGCGGAGAAGATTGAAGAGGCGAAATGAATATGAGATGTTTTCTTTTGGTTCGTTGGAACAAAGGGAAGACGAGTACGAGAGACAAAAAGAATAATTAACAAAAGTTTGCAAATTTTGGTCTGCTATATACTACTTGAATACTTTTTTAAACGTGTTACAACTGCTGCGTACGTGTGTGTGCTCCTTTCTAATTCCTTTTTCTATGCTAATTCTAATCCCTATCCTTTACTCGCGAAGAGTTGCGTGAATAGCTTATCCGCCCATTGCGGCACTTCTTCTTCAATCGAAGAGACGAAGTTTACCAGAGGTTCTTGGACGTGATATCGTAATTTTCTACCTTTCGAAGCTCTGCGATCGACAATCTTCCTTCTTTTCGCGGGCTTCGCCGCACTCCTCGGGGCGTCGCCATCGACGTTACCAGACTCGAGAAACTCTTTGAGTAACTGCTCGTACATGTCGAAATCGTCGTACGATTCGATATCTTTGCGCGATTCTATGGAGGAACCATTCTTGTTCGGGCGCGCTCCGTCTTCATCTCGATCGAAATGCTCATCGTCGGAATCGTCCGAATTTGTAGTATCACCGAGCCGAGATACTTGAACGTTTTCTCCAATTTTTTTTGTGCGCGTCAGCACGGGGCGGGATCTATCGATGGCTTTCTCTGGTGCGAGCATAGCCGCGCGGACTTGCTGAGAGATGTTTTGATTGAACGCCTTTAAATTTCCAGCGTTTCCAGAAGACACTTGCGATTTTCTTTGCCATCGATCGCAACTCGAATCTCGAAACTCCGCAAATTCGTTTTGCATAGCTTCGCACACGTTCCAAAACTGTTCCGTGGAGGTTAAAGGACCGCTGACACCACCGTCGCTCTTCTCCTCTTCTCGTTTCTGTTTGAGATTTTTCAATTTCGCGGCAACCTCGGTCGTGTCTACTTCGCCCGTCTTTTCAAATTGTTTCATCAAATACACCTGCAAGTGCAACATCGAGAGAAGTGTATCTTTTGCAGTAGTCGCGAGCGAGTCGAGCGATTTGTTTGCGCTTTCCGAGAGACGACGCAAACCTTGATTGGCGAGTGGACCTGGCATTTTCATGCCGTTTTCGATGCCTTTTTGCAACTTGATCCGCATCCGGAGCATTTGCTCCCACAGAGCTCTCTGAATGCGCACAGACTTTGATTTTTGTTCCGTTTTCGCTTTTTGCTCCGCCAAGCGTTTCGTTTCTTGTTCTTCGAGCTCAAACTTTTTCAGTTCTTCTTCAAGTCGCGGATCGGCGGCATCCTCGATTTCATCGTCGTCGTCTTCATCGTCTTCTTCTTCTTCTTCTTCGTCTCGTGCGCTCGCTCGTTTCGTACTCGATGGTTTTCTTTTCACGTCATCCTTTTCCATGGCACCTGCGTAATCAAAATCATCGTCGTCGTCCTCAAAATCATCATCATCGTCGTCGTCCTCTTCATCCTCTTCTCTATTGTCTTTCGCTCCACCTCCTTCACCTCCGAGTTCATCTTCTTCTTCGTCGTCATCTTCATCCATTGCATCTGCATCATCATCGTCGTCTTCGTCCTCTTCATCTTCATCTTCGTCGTCAGAAATATTCAATCGTGGCAATTCTGCCTCAAACTTCTTGAACATCTTTGCCGCTTCTTTATCGCTCTTCCTTCTCTTACCTTTTTTCCGCGTGGCTGAATCCAACACCGCGCGCATCTCTTCATCGCCTTCATCGTGGATGTTCCATCCCCCGTCGTCGTCGTCGTCGTCGTCGTCGTCGTCGTCGGAAAAGTTGTCGTATTCGTTCCTTCGTGTGCTGCCTTCTTTCTTGTTCTTGTTCTTTTCTTCCTCTTCTTCGCTCTCGTCGTCCGAATACTCTTCCTCTTCTGCCGATCCTATGCTTTTGTTCTCAAAATCTTCTTCCTCATCGGGGTAATCATCTCCCTCAAAATCGTCTAGGTCTACATCTTCGTCGTAATGCGGATTGTTCTTCCTTAATTCCTCTTCCTCGTCCGCGAACATCTTCGCTCGGCTCGTGCTTTTTCCGGCGTATTCTCCCTCGTTGAGTGCAATATCTGCCCGCATTCGCAGTTTACCCGAACGATCATCCGCCGCGTTGGATAATAGTTTCTCCTCGAAACTAATATCTTTATCATCATCATCGTTACCATCTTCTTCTTTTTCTTCTTCCTTTCCTTTCGATTTCTTCTCTAAGACTTCATTTTTATCATCCGAGTCGGAAGAAAATCCAACGAATCCATCGTCGGCGTCGCCGCCGTTTTTTCCTCCTCGGTCGAAATCTTTCAGAATCTCCGGCACTTTGTTAAAGTCCATCTTCAGTTCTCCTCTCTCGATATCGTCGTCGTCGTCTCTCGATGACGATGGTGGTCTCACCTTCACGTCCTCAAAGTTTTTAAACTTATCGATCAGCGCTTCTTTGCTCAACCGAGTCGAAGGGAGAGGCGGCAGTCGTAATTCCTCTTCTTCCTCTCCTTCTTCTCCTTCTTCTTCTTCTTCTTCTCGTTTTTCATGAGAAGCGTCGCTTTTCCGTTTCTTCATCTTCCCTTTCGGCTTGCTTTTTTCTGCCGACTTTTTCGCACGAGTCTGCCCCCCCGAAAAAATCATCATCCTCTTTTTTCTTCCGTCCAGAAACACGAGCTGACGTGGAATTTCAAATCTCGTTCGTTTTTCAAAAAAAATTCAAAAATGAATAATTCAAATCGATTGAAGCACTTTTTTCTCTTCTTCATAACAACAGAGAAGAGAGATATAAACAACGCTTTAGCTCTCGCTTCTTACACACATAGCATTATATTCCTGCGAGAAGACGCGCGACAAAAACGCTGCTCGATTATTACGAGTTACACATCATCACACATTATTGATTGCGTGATACCATCTTCTTCTTCGTTTACTATTTATTATTTAAAACATCATGATGAAAACGTTCGAAACGTCCTCCACGTCCTCCGCCTCCTCTTTTTTCTCAACGGCAGCAAAGAAGAAGAAGACAATGAAGATGAGTTTAGGTCTGAAAAGAAGAACACCGTCATCATCACTCCTTGGTCGACTGGTCGTTCGCGCGGCGGCGACGGATGCTACCGATGAGAATGAATCTTCTTCCTCTTCTTCCTCTTCGTCTTCGTCCGTGGTAAAACAACAACAGAGCAACGAAAACGTCGAGTTTGATTTTTCCGCAATTGGAGGAGGTGAAAAAGAAGCAAAAAATATTAAGAAAGAAGAAGAAGAAGAAGAACAACGACGTAGTCTCGTCGACCCGCTGTCGCCGGAGTTTACGAAAATCGACGACTCGATTCAATCGGTCACCTCGGGTGGGATCTTGAAGAAAGCGTCGTCGTCGTCGTCCTTGCCGTCGTCTTCTGCGAATAGTACTACAGTCGTCGTCGAAGAAGAAGAAGAAGAAGAAGAAGAAGAGAAAGAAGAAGAGAAAGAAGAGAAAGACGTGGCTTCTCCTTCTTCTTCTTCGCCTTCCACCTCGTCCTCGCTGCAACAGCAGGACAAGAAAAACGCGCTCCTTGGCGCGGCATCGATTGGAGCCTTAGCGGCTGGGTTTGGGGCCTCGGCTTTATCGAGCGCCATCGAAGGATTCGCTCCAATGGCGGCGTTTGAACAACTCGTCGGTTTAGGCGCGACGTTGAAGTATGGACCGGAAGTTCTCAAGCCTTTGCTGAGCGAACGCGGGAGGCAAGAGGCGAAAATTTCCGCCGCGGAGAAGATTGAAGAGGTTTTGAAGGACGAATCGATTTTTAACTTTATGAAATCCACTGGAAACAAAGACTTGGACGAACGCTTGAAGAAAGCCATGAGTGGTGGGGATTTGGATTGGGAGAGTCAAGACGCGAAGGTGTTGAGAGCCATCGTGACGGATTTCGTCTCGGATACCGATTTTCAGTTGATGTCGCAAGGAGAACGATTAAAAGCGTTGCAAACGTTGCCAGAAAAATTGGAAAAGGCGCAAGATTTGGTGTATAAAGCGCAAAAAGAAGCAGCGGAGTTTGAATCGCAAGTGAAGAGCGCCAAGTTGGAAGCGCGCATGGCGCTCGATAAACGCACGAAGGAGATTCAAGATTTACAACGCTCGAGCGAGCAAACGGTCTCGGCGTTGACGAATCAAATCTCGTTGTTGTCCGGACAGAACTTGAATAACCGCGAGGCGATTGAAAACTTAAAACAAGAGCTTTTGGACGCGAAGAAAGAGTTGGAGAAATTTGAAAACATGGAACGCGACCAAACGCAAGATTTTCTCAACGCCGAGGCGCAAAACACCAAAGTCATCGACGAAATCAGAAACCAGGCGAAATTAGCCGAACGAGCGTTGTTGGAACAAATGGAGTTCGTGAGAAACGAGACGAAGAACGAAATTGAGACGTTTAAAGCGGACATGGAAGTGCAAGAGCAAAAAATGAGAGCGGATATGGCCGAGGAACTCGAAAAGAAGAAACAAACGCTCGAAGTGCAAATGAGCATTCCGTTGGAGAAAGCGAACGCAAGAATCGTCGATTTGGAGCAAAAGTATCACGACATTTCCGTGAAGTTGATTCAAAGAAAACACGAGTTGGCAATCGCGAACGAACTGTTGAAATCGGTCCAAAACGAGTTGTTTACGCGAGAACAAGCGCACGACGAGGAAATCCAATCTATACAAGAAGAACTCACGAAGGCGAAGAACGAGATTTCTTTATTGGAAGCGTCCATCATCGAAGCCACGGAGAATGAGGGCATGCGCGTCGCGAATATTGAGAGACAACTCGCGAATGAAAAGTTTGCGCACGAAAGCGCAAAGCTAGCCTCGTACGAGGCCGAGACGGCGTTGAAAGAAGCCGAACTCGCTTTCGATGCCGAGAAGAAGCAACTTCTCGTAAACTTGGCACAACAGTTGGAAAACGAAAAGCATGACTACGAGAAGGACGCCGAAATGGCCGTCAAAGAGATTGAAATGATTGAACTCGAAGTCGAAGAGTCGAAGAAGACGAAAATCTCCTTGGAGCAAGAGTTGACGAAGATGCACCAACACTACGAGGAGACGACGTTGCGCGCAAACGAGAGAAACCGTTCGTTACAAAGCGAGTTAGAAAACATGAAGAATAGAGTTCAAGCGTCTGCGGCAAAAGCCGAGGAAATGGAAAAGGCGCAAATGGAAGCTTTGCAGCAAATTCAAATGGAAAGAGCAAACTTTGCCTCGGAGAAAGAGGAGATGCTCCAAGAGAAAGAGGAGATGCGCCAAGAGTTTCAAGCCAACTCGAAGCAATACGAGAGGGAAATTTCCAACTTGCACGAACGCGTAAAGAAGGAGCAATCAAACGCGAAAACCTTCCGCGACGCTTTAATGCACGCCGAAGAGCGTGTTCAAGGGTTCATGCAGAAAATTACGACTTTGCAAACGGAGTTGGACTCTAAAACGGACTTGAGCGAAGACTACAAGGCGCGTTTGGACAAGGCGCAAAACTACGCGATGAAAGTCAAAATGGAGGCAGAGATGAAAGTCAAAGAGCAAATGAAGAAAGTGTGGGAGTTGGAAAGAACTTTGCAAGAGAAAGATTCGGCCGTGGAAAGCTTGAAACAAGAGTTACACGAGGCGTCGCAAGCGGCGTTGAATTTGGTCGAGCCTTCGGAAATCGAAGAAATGCAAAGAAACATGGAATTGTTGAACGCGCAAAAGATGGAAAAAGAGGAAGATGCCTCGAACGCGCGCGCCGATTTGTTGGCGCAACGAATGGTGAACGCTTCTTTAGTCGAGCAAAAACAAGAACTTGATGACAAAAACCGCGCGTTGCGCCAAGACGTAGTGACGAGACAAAGGTACGAAAACTCCGTTCACCTAAAGAACGTCCAAGAGACGGAGCAAAAGTTGAAGGATACGCAGAGAAACTACGAAAGTATGAAGCAAACGTTTCAAAATGCCGCGAAAGAAAACATCGAATTGAAGAGAGAGTTGAGTCAAACGGTTCAAATCGAGAACGCGGCGAAAGATGAGGTGAGAAGATTGACTGCGCTCGCGAATGAGCTCGAAAACAGACTCGCTGAAGCGGATAACCACGCGTTGCGAACGACCGAGACGTTGGCGAAAGTCAAAGAAGAAGCTCAAATCGAAGCGATGAAGATTGTCTCGGAAACCAAAGAACGCGCGAAACAAGCCGAGTCGTTGTTGATGAAAGAACGAACTGAAAGCGCCGTGACCTATTCCGCGCTCGAGTTGCAGTTAGGTTCGTTACAAATGGAGTTGGACAAAGAGAAGAAGCAAACGTCGGTTTTGTTCAGCGAACTCGATTTGAAGAAAGAAAAATTGAGCACCTTCCAGTCTGAATTCGAAGAAAGAGAAGCGCGAGCCGTGGAAAAGGTTCGAGAAGACTTCCATTACCAAATGCGCGCTCTTGAGGAGAAAGTTTTGATTGCCGAAGCCGCCACTCGCGACGCGGAGATGCGCGCGGAGGCTTTACAACAACTCGCGGAGAAAGCCGAAGACGACTCGGCGAGAACGTTTGACGCCGCCGTGAAGGCAGTCACGGAAGCAACGAATAACAGTGCCGCCGCTGCTGCCGCTACTGCTCCCGCTGCTCCCGCTCCCATTACTCCAACTTCTACCGTCATCACCGCGCAATCATCGTCGGTAGATCTCACAACGACGTCGAATAAAACGCCGCTTTCCAAAATGAAAAAAGCAGATCTCGTCGCCGCGTGCGAGGCGATGAACTTGGACGCCGCCGGAACCGTCCCGGTCTTGCGAGCGCGATTACGAGCCGCAGACTACTAAATGATGATCAAAGTAAAAATCCTACTACATCTACAACTCCTATACCTACTGACCCCGCGAGAATGACCCCTCTTTTTCGCGTCATCTATAGATGAAACGTTTTGTAAAAATGAAAGAGAGAGAGAGAGATCTCCTCTTCTGTCTACTAAAAAATAATTTTTCATGATGAATTTTTTTTCAACTAAAAACGTCAGAAAAGAAAGCGCACACACACGATGGCCTTTTTCCTTCTGGTGTTGATTTTCTTCACCCTTACCACCACCTCAACCATCGCGACGAAGACGAACGACAACCAAAAGCCGAAGGTGGTTCAAAAACACTTCTTAGGCGTCGACCCTCTTTTCCAGCACAAATACTCCTTTGATGACGATGACGATGAAAAAAAATTCGCGTGCAACGACGGGAAAACAATCATCGATTTTACAAAAGTAAACGACAACTTTTGCGACTGCCGCGAAGACGGCTCGGACGAACCGGGCACGAACGCGTGCAGTCACGCGATGCACTCGCACGGCTTTTACTGTCAAAATCTCGGCTCGACTGCGAAACTGATCAAAAGCTCCTTCGTGAACGACAACGTTTGCGATTGTTGCGACGGTTCGGATGAAAAATTCAACACGAAAAAACACTGCGAAAATACGTGTTCGAAAGACGGTATGAGGACGATGGAATCGTTGCGAGAAGAGGTTCGAGATTTCGAGATTGGCATTCGAAAGAAGCGAAACGAATACGCGAAGAAGATGGAAAACGCGAAAAAAGAAGCGGAGAAAGAAGTTGTTCGATTGCAAAAAGCCGTCGAACAGTTGCGGGAAGAAAAAGAAAAGAACGAGGCGGAAGAGGAGAAGGCGAACGAAGTCTTTCGAGAAAAGGAGAAGTTGAAAGAAGAGAGAGAAGAAGAGGAGGAGAGAAAGAAGAAACAGGAGGAGGAAAAGGAAAAGGTGGAGGAAGAAGAGAAGAGACATCATCATCCAGACGACGAGAGCAAAGAGGAACGAGAGATGAGAGAGATGGAAGAGGAGATGCGGGAAATCGAGCGAGAGGAAGGCGAGGTGGATCGAGCAGCGGCGAAAGTGGCCGCGAGCGATAACAACGACGAAAAAAAGGGAGAAGAAGATATAAACAGAGAGGAGACGGACGAAGAGAGAGGACGACGGATTGCCGAGCAGTGGGTGCACGGAGACGACAACGATCATCGTGAAGGAGAAAATGAAGAGGAGGAAGATTTCATCGATGGCGATTATGGACATCACGATCCCTACGAAGAAGAGGATGACTACGACGAAGATGGTCACTATCCCCCTCACGACGACGACGACGACGACTTTGACGACGACGACGACGACAACAACATCGGGGAGGAAAGAGATGTGGAAGCATCGAAGAAGGAAAAAGTTGGAATGTTTGGACGCGTGAAACAAATGGTAATGGGCAACAAGAAAGCAAAGAAGAAAGCGAGAGGCGGCGGATCTGACAACGAGGACGACAACAAAATGGGAGAGGAAGAACGCGCGCTCGAAGACGCTCGGAAAGTAAAAAACGAAGCGTCGAGGAAAGCAAACGAGGCGAGGGAAAAGTTCGAGGAATCCAACGCGAAGTTATCGGCATTCAATGCGAAAATAGAACGGCTCTCGTCCGAGACTGACGACGAAACCACGAAGCTGCTCCTCGGCGCGTTGTCCGACCAGTGTTTTTCTACAAAAGCGGATAAATACACGTACGAAATTTGCCTCTTTGGCCAATCAAAGCAAGACAACCACGTGCGATTAGGCGACATGAAAAGCGAGATTACCTTTGACGACTCGTCGGGTAAACGTTTCGCGAAATTCGAAAACGGCGAAAAGTGTTGGAACGGACCGAAAAGGTCCATGACGGTTGAATTAGTTTGCGGAAGTACGGAATCTTTGTTCGACGTTCAAGAACCGAGCCGGTGCGAGTATTCGAGCAAATTATACACCCCAATAGCGTGCGACGAGAAAACATTAGATGAGAAGAAAATAGAGCTGGACAGTTTAGCAGAGCGAGAGAAAAATACCAACGAAGAAGCAGAGGTGGAGTACGTCGTAAACTTTTAAAAGTTGTGAAGTTTTAAAAGCTTGCTATTTCTACGTGTTTATGCAGCGCTCTCTTCTAACAAAATCATCATCATCAGTGTGTTACTCTAAATCACACGTCAAATCCTTCCTTTCGTAAACACACCAAGTGCGCTTCCACTAATTTCTTGCATCTCTCGTCCTCCGCGCCGAATTCTCCCACGCACTGATCTCTCGGTTCTTTCGTCTCTGGACACGCGCAACAGATTTTCTTCTTTTTTGGTTGTTGTTGTTTTTCTTCTTCTTTCTTCTTCCTCCCCCAAAACATTGTGTATTCTTCGTATCACAATCAATCACACGCACAGTTATGACGTTTCGTTTCGTTCTTTCGCAAATTTTTTTTGTCTGTCTCCCCCTCTCGTCCACCAAATATTCCATATAATAAGCTCGATGATGATGAAAAAAAGAACAACAAAAACACGGACGAAGAAAGTCTGCTCTTTCATCACACATCAAAAAATCCAGTCAAAAAATGCATGAGTCAAAAAAAAAATATCTGTCTGTCGTCATCTTTCTTTTCCGATTCCGATCTCTCTCTTTCCTTTTCTCGTCGTCGTCAAAAGTAATACACTCGTACTCTGTTCTCTGCACTCAACAAAGATATCACAGTAAAAGAGAAAATGATCTGCTGTCATCATCATCAGCGAGTTTTGTCACTCGTCGCGACAACAACAACAACAACAACAACTCGCACGTCTTCGTCTGTTCGAAGATTTGGAAGAAGACCAATGCTAAGAACAACAACAACAACAACATCGACAACAACATTTTTAAGAGCAACGAAAAAAGATTCAATCGATTGGGACGAACAAAACGACCGGTTTAAAGCGGAACGTATTTTCGACCAGTGTTTAGGCGCCATCGCGGATGGCGACGAAGAAATGCTCGAATCTTGTTTGTTACAAATCGAGTCCGATAAGAAAGTGCAAAAACTGAGCAAGAAACTCGAACAAGCCGCGCCGGATGTGTTTTGGAAAAAAAAGGTGAAGGAAATCGCAGCTGCGAGAATCGTGGACGATTGCATGTCTGCGATTTTATCCGGAGACGCGAGCGAGATCGACGGGTGCATGGTCGAGTTAGAGAATGAAGATTCCATGGAATATTTGGAAGGTTCTTCAAAGTAATACGAATAATTATATCATGATTGTCATCACATTTAATACTACAAACATCGTCTTCGTTCTGTTAAATGTGTGTTGTTGTTGTTGTTGTTGTTTAAGTCTCCTCTTTCTTCACAAAAAAAGTGCATCATAATGTCCTCCTCAAAGGTCTTTCTCAAGACGACGACGACGATAAAGACGACGAGAACGACACCGAGAAGACAAAGAAGACAAGGAAGGAAGATTTCATCGTCAACATTTAAAAATAATAATAACAATACTAATAACAACAACAACATGGAATCGATCTTGCACGAGCACGAGATAACAGATATTTTCCTAGACCAGTTTGGCGTTTTACACGACGGCAAGAACGCATTCCCGGAAGCGATAGAGTGTTTACGAAGAATCCATCACAAATATCCAGACGTGAGAGTGCACGTACTCTCAAACTCGAGCAGACGTCGGACGTCCACGCTGAGAAAATTGAAACGGATGGGATTTGAAGACGAGTGGTTCCAATCGGCGATGACGAGTGGTGAAGTCTGTCACATGTTCATCGAAAAGGATATTTTAAATACCGATACGAATTCGTCGTCGTCGTTTACTTTCTTGCACTTGAACTGGGGGGAAAGAGGCGCGGTTTCGTTACCGTCCGGATGCGTCTTACCGCAAAGTAAAGAAGAAGCGATTGAAAAGACCACGCACGTAGTCGCCTCTGGATGCGAGAGTATGTCCGTTCCGGGGACGACGCTGGGGAGTTACGACAGACAAGTGCAAAATATTCAACGTCTGACGCACGAGGAGATTAAAGAGGTGTTGACTGGGATCGCGAAAAGGTGCGAAGAAAACGGTGACTTGCCGCCGAAGATGTTGTTGGCGAATCCGGATTTTGTCACCGTCAACGGCGACGCGTTAGAAGTCATGCCGGGAACGATTAGCCTCTGGTATCGAGACATTTTGAACGAGGTCTTTCAAAAAAAAGGAGAAGTAAGCGGCGGCGGCGCGTTCAACGCGGACGAATACGTCGTCAAGCTCGGTAAACCGGCGCCAATAATATACACTACGCTTTGCGAAGAGATTAGTGGTAGAAGTAGAAGTAGGAATAATGAACACAGCGACGACGAAAAGGAGGAAAAAAATGCACAAACGTTTTTCTCTAAATGTTTGTGCGTCGGGGATTCTTTAGAACACGACATAAAAGGCGCGCAATCTGTCAACGCGAAGAGTTGTTTCATCGTCGAAACGGGCATCCACGCGGAGGAGCTTGATTTTTCTTCTTCGTCCGCGTCGGGAGGCGACGGAGACGAGTCCGAGTTCGAAGCCGCTCTCGAAGCGATGTGCGAGAAATATAAAGTTGCATCTCCTACGTGTACAATCGCAAAGTTCTCGTGGAACTAGACGAAGAGGTTGGAGAACATGTTTGATGATGATCATTACTCTGTACCAGTATTGTTTATAAAACGCTTTTTACTAGTTTATTATAGTATAGGATTATTGAAAGACGCCTTTGTGGATCTGAGAGTTATCTTCAATTATTATAAGTATTCGTTTTTGTCCCGTATTTTATGAACCCTCTTCAAACATCCGCCTCCGTCTTTGTACGTTTGTGTTCGTTTTATTATATTTCACCACCGAACGCCACTTTTTATAGCTGATCCGTGTATTTTATTCCTTCTTCGCCAAACTTACTCCTTCCTCTTCTTTCGTCGTCTTTCTTACATTTCCGTCGGCATTGGAGCGACCAACTCCATGTTGTACGCCGAACCACCGTGCTTGGACTCATCCAAACCCAACTGTTCTTCTTCCGGAGACGTTCTCAACATGTTCATTTTCTTCAACGCCAAGAAGAAGAGACCGAGCAAACCGCCGACCCAGAGGAAAATGCAGATGACGCCGACGACTTGGGCGCCGAGCAAACTGCCGTCGCCGCCATAAAAGACACCCGCGCACTTCTCGGCGCCGCTGTAGACTTCGGCGACGTATTCTTTCTTTGCCATGAGACCGACCCAGAAGACGCCAAAGGCGCCGCACGCGCCGTGCATCGGCGCCGCTTCCAAAGGATCGTCAATCTTAAGCTTCAAGAGCAATTTACCAGCGCCGTGGATGACCCACGCGGAGATAAAGCCACAAACGATAGCAGTCCACGGTTCGGTGACGGAGCAACCGGCGGTGATGCCGACTAAACCAGCCAAAACACCGTTGCACACGGCAATCAAGTCCCAAACGTGATATAATCCATAGTTGATGGCCATGGCAGTCACGCCGCCGGCGGCGGCGGATAAAGTAGTCGAGACGGCGGTTCTAGCGACGACGGCTTCCGAACCAATGATTGCCAACTGTGACCCCGGGTTAAAACCGTACCATCCGACCCAAAGAATAAACGTACCCAAGACAACTAACGAGGCGTTGTGTCCCGGCATAGCGACGACGCGACCATCCGGGCCGAATCTGCCAGTTCTCGGGCCTACGATCATAGCACCCATCAAACCGGCGACGCCACCAGTCATGTGAACGACACCAGAGCCGGCGAAGTCATACATACCACAGTCAAAGAGTTTATCGTTGTCTTTGAACGCTGTGAGCCATCCATTTCCATCCCAGACCCAGTGAACGACGACTGGGTAGACGAACGCGGTGAGAAAGAAAGAGTAGCCCAAATAGGCTTGGAATGCCGTTCTTTCCGCGACGGAACCGGAAACAATCGTCGCCGCTGCCGCAGAGAACGCCCATTGAAACAAGAAACCAGCCCAATCGGTGAAATCTTGCAAGCCAAAGTTCCAGTTGCCGATAAATTCATTCGTTGATTTGCCTTCTTTCGTCCCGTATGCGAAGCCGTAGCCAAAGATGAAGAACGCAATCGCCCCGACGCACGCGTCCAAGACGTTCTTGATCAAAATGTTCTTGGTATTTTTAGATCTCACCGAACCGGCGCATAACATCGCGAATCCGGCTTGCATAAAGAACACGAGGTACGCGGACGACAACAAAAATTGGTTGTCCGAGGAGCCCGTGATGGTAGCGATACCGGATAACACTTTGCAGAGATCCTCTGTTTATATTAATAGAGTAAAAAGAGAGCGGAGAGAGAGAAGACAAGAACTCGTTGGTCAGTATTATATTATTATTTTGTGTGTGACATTTTTTTTCCTCCACTCCTCCAAAAAATAATAAAATGTCTGTTCCGAGAGAGGAACTTTTTTTTGGTTCAACAAACGGGCGACTTTTCAAAAGTACGGAAATTCTTCGACGAATTCGTTCAGGGGAATTAATTCTCTCTTTCTCTCTCTCTCTCTCTCTCTCTGGTTTTTGTTGTCGCTTTTCATCAAACTCATCTCATCCCGGTAAAAGACAGACAGACAGACAGACAGAAAAACAGAGAGACAGAGAGACAGACAGACAGACGTATGTCTCTGTCTCTCTCTCTGTCTCGTTCGTTTGGTATCTCAAGACGAGAATTTGTTGACTCCTTTTTCCTGAGAGAGAATTGAGACCCA